>ERZ857827.2450-NODE-2450-length-13842-cov-13.879814_pt1 | contig 13842 bp, 13 predicted proteins | sample MGYA00519761_ERZ857827 | MGnify/ENA primary metagenome ERZ857827 (study PRJEB31778, sample SAMEA3449370) | human gut metagenome | biome: human gut; feature: human-associated habitat; material: faeces | place: United Kingdom | collected 2010/2012 ... | reverse complement strand
CAACTTGAGTCACTTTTTTTATATAGAAATGTATCACATCAATTGTAACACTACAAATTTTTTTATGTAATATTGTTTAAACATATTGTAATTTAATAAATTTTATATTATAATAATGTAAATTTTTGAGGGGGAAACATTATGCAAGTAGTTTATAATAAAAAGAATATTAATTTAAATTATTTAAATGCATATGTAAAATCTTTTATAGATGATGATTATTTGTATTTATATAATACTCTTTATAATAAAAAAATTATTTTAAAAAGTTCAAATAATAATTTAAAAGAATTATTAGCAGTTCTTCATCGTGGAACAAATTACAGACAACTTATAAAAATACTTCAAAAAATATCTGATAGACCGAAAAATTTATATGAATATTTATTACAAAATTTTATTGTAGAATGAGGTGATGTCATGAAAAAAGAATTATTGAAAAAATTTAATATTGATAATAATTTTTATGTCGACGATATCTTTGTGTTTACTAATGAAAGTAATAAATATTCATTTTTATTAAATAAAAATGGATGCTCCATGATTGTTGATGAAGAATTATTAAATAGCATTAAGAGAAAGAATATTGAAGAAAATTTAAAATTTAAAATGTTGCAACATGGATTGGCAAAACTTAAAAACCCCAAGATTTCTACATCAAGAGAAAAAAATAAAAATATTTATTTCATAATCGATGTTACAAAAAAATGTAATTTTAATTGTTTATACTGTTTTAGAAATCTTGATGATAATAGAATTATAGAAAATGATAAACTACGAGATATTTGTTCATATATATTAGATATTACTAAAAAAAGAAAACTAAAACATGTTACGGTTCAGGTTTGGGGTGGAGAACCATTGCTAGCAATTGACAAATTAGAATTTGTATATAATTTTTTTCAAGATACAGATATTATGTTAAAAATTGATATTGAAACTAATGGCAGTTTAATCACTGATTCTATTGCAAAAAAATTGTTTGATATGAAAGTAAATGTTGGAGTAAGTCTTGATGGAACAAAAAAACATCAAGACATACAAAGAAGATTGATTAATGATAAATCATCAAATAAAATGGTAACAGAAGGAATTAAAAATCTAAAAAAATATTATAGAGATGATGTCAGTGGTATAACAGTTGTTACAAAGTATAATTATACAGATATTGCAGACATAATAAATTATTTTACTAATGAACTTAAAATATCAAGTATGAAGTTCAATATAGTTAAAGACAATCCAAATGCTAATGAAGATAAAATCGGTTTATCACTTGAAGAAGTTAAATTATTCGCTAACAAGTTATTTGATGTAGTTGAACTATATAACTTGTTGGGAATTAAGTTTAGTGAAGGAAATATTCAAATGAGAATTAGTAATTTAAACGAAAGAAGCAATAACAGTTATTGTATCTCTAATGGATGTAAAGGTGGAATCAATTTATTATCAATAGATATGAATGGTGATATATATCCTTGTGAAATGATGGACTATAAAAATGTAAAAATTGGATCAATTTATAAAGATGGAAAATTATCTTCAAATTGTGAACTGATAAGTCAAATTAATAAATCCAAAAAAAATAACATTTATTTTCAAAAAAAGATTAACAGTAAATGTAAAACATGTCCTTGGCAGTACTATTGTAAAGGAGGATGCACAAGCAGAATCATCTACTCTAATGGCAAAATGAAATATGATGAAGTAGAATGTGAATTTAACAAAATCATTTATGAAAGAATAATTGAACAAATGCTAAAAAATATAAGATTGGGGGGATAAAAATGATTAATTCTTATATTGCACTAGGTTATAAATGTAATCACAATTGCTTAAATTGTCCGCTAAGCACTTATGATAGACTACATGGCCAATTAGACTCTGAAATAATTAAAAAAAATATTACAAAATTAAGTTCTTACGGTGATGAATTACACATAACAATCTCTGGAGGAGAGCCAACTTTAAATCCTAATTTTTTAGATATTTTAAAAATTTTAGGCAAATCAAATTCATATATTACCATACTTTCTAATGCTACAAAATGTAAAGATAAAGACTTTGTAGATAGCATTATTAAGTCTTTAGGTGATGATTATAACTTTAAGAGACTTAGATACATTACAGCAATTCATTCAATAAACAGCAATATTCACGATAGATTAACAGGCACAGATGGAAGTTATGTTGAAACTATGAAAGGATTAAAAAATTTAGATGAAAAAAATATACAAGTAACAATTAAAAACATCATGAATAAAGTTACAGCTAAGGATATGAGAAAAACTTTAGAATATTTGTGTAATTACTTTTCTAATAACATCGATTTTGAGTTATGTGCAACCGATTATTCTGGCAGATGCAGAAAAAACATAGATCAATTATATATAAATTTTGCAGATTTACAGCCATATGTAGAAGATAGTTTAGATTCATTTGAAAGGAATAAAAATAATTGTGGTCGACAACTTGAAATTATTGAGACCCCCTTGTGTTTAGTTGATCCATACTATTGGAAGTATTATAAAATAAATAATAGCAAAAACTTAACTTATATTGCTCCTAATGATGAATCGGTGGATAATATGAGTGAAAATATGACTTCAAATTGTAATACAAATTACGATGAATGTCAGTTATGTGATGTAAAAGAATATTGTAGTGGTATTTGGAAATCAACTTATGATTTAGAACCTGATAAAGAAAAAATTCTAAGAAAAGTTAAATCAATTTAAATACAATGAAAGGAGGTGAAAAAATGGCTTCTCAAGAAGGAATAAAAAATTTAAAAGTTTTCTCTAAAAAACTAAATTCGTTTGTTGATGTTTTTTCTTCAGAAAACAAACTAATACCGGCTATGGAAAGTGCATCTTGGTTAGACAGAGGATGGAATAATTCTGATTCTTGGATGGATAGAGGTTGGAATAATTCTAGTACTTGGATGGATAGAGGTTGGAATAATTCTAGTACTTGGAGTGATTCTGGTTGGAGCAATTCTGGTGGCGGTGGAGGTTGCTACATAACAACTGCTGCTGTTGATCACCTTGGCTTAGCTGACGACTGTGATGAATTAAATATGCTAAGAATGTATAGAGACAAACTCGCAGAAGAGGATCCAGAATTTAGAAAAGTTGTATTAGAGTATTATAAAACAGCTCCAAAAATAGTTGAAAAAATATCTAATAGTTCTGATAAAGATCAAGTTTTAGATAGTATTTATGCTGATATGGTCTTACCTGTATTAGAATTATTAAAAAAAGGTAAAATTGAAGAGGCAAAAGATTATTACATAAATGCATATAATGATTTAAAAGCTAAATACGTATTGGAACCACAAAAAAAGTTGGTAAGAAAACTTTAAAAATTTATATGAATCGACCATATAATAAAAAATTCTGCAATGTTTTTGTAGAATTTTTTGTTTTTGTTCAACAATTATTGTTTTAATTTGAAATATACTATTTTATATACCAAAAGAAATTGTAATATTTAATTTATTAATATTAACTTTCTCTTGCTTTATACCAGTACCAATAGTGATACTGGTATTTATTTTATAATCAAAATTTATTAAATCTAATGTTTTAAAATAATACGGTATATGTGTTCCATAAGAGTATCAACGGAAGATCAAGCACGAGAAGGATTTAGTTTATCAGAACAAAAAGAAAGATTAGAAGCCTATTGTAAGTTTAATGGATATAAAGTAATAGAAATCTATACTGATGCAGGAATAAGTGCTAAAACAGGAAATCATAGACCTGAATTTGAACGAATGTTAGAAGATGGAAAACAAGGCAAAATAAATATGATAGTTTGTCTTAAATTAGATAGAATTACAAGAAGTATTAATGATTGGGAAATGTTAATGAAATACTCAGAAAGTTATAATGTTAATTTAGCATTTGTTAATGATGATATTAATACTACTACTGCAAATGGTAAAATGGTATCGAGAATAATGATGAGTGTATCTCAAAACGAAATAGAAAGAACAAGTGAAAGAACTATTATCGGACTAGCAGGTGCAATTAAACAAGGACATATTCCACATAAAGCCCCTTTAGGTTATAAACACGAAAATAAAAAATTAGTTGTTGACCCTTTAACAAAAGATATAGTTATTAGAATATTTAATTTATATTTTGAAGGTATGTCTTATCAAAAGATAAGTACACTATTCAATAAAGAAAAAGTATTAGGTAAAAACAATTGGCGTGATTCTACTATTATGGCAATACTAACTAATGAAATTTATAAAGGAGATTTTGTTCATGGAAAAAGAACGAAAAATCCTACCTACTACTCTGATGTAGTTGAGCCTCTAGTTAGTAAAGAATTATGGGAAGAATGCCAAGTACAAAAGAAGAAAAATTCTAAAAGTTATATGAGAACTTTAACCTACTTATTCTTACAAAAAATTAAATGTCCTAACTGTGATAGAATTCTTGGAGGAAAAGCAACTACTAAACCTAATGGAAATACTTATTACTACTATTATTGTAAAGATTGCAAAGTTATTTTTAAAGAAAAAATTGTTGAAGAATATTTTGATGAATTTATTAATGAATTAGTAGAATACGATTCCGTAGTAAATCAATTCTTCCAACCAATGATTAAGCAAAAATTTGATGAACCTAAAGAAGAAATTCAAAAAGAAATTAATAAACAAAAAGATAAACTAACAAGAATTAAGAAAGCGTATATTAATGGTGCATTTGATATTGAAGAATACAATGAAGAAAAGAAAATAGTTGAAAACAATTTATCTAAATTAGAAACTGATTTAGAAAATGCTAATTCTAATGATGAATTAAAATTTACACCTCAAGATATTTTATTAAAACGAGATATAGATTATATTAATAAAATTAAATTAGAAAAAGAATATAAAGAAAGAACTAAAACTTGGAAAGATTATACTAGAGAAGAAAAATCTAATCTTATTATGAGATATGTTGATGAAATAAAATTGGGTATTAGTGGTAAAGAAGTTTATGTAGCAAAAATAAATTTTAGAGAATCATTTATTAAACCTTATGATGAATTATGGAATCAAGGTTATTTAGATATTAAAACTCCTTTCTTACTTAGTAATGTTGCTGGTACTTTTAGAATGAGTAATTATTTACCAGATGAAGAAGTTGGACAATTAATAATGAGATTAAGACAATATTATGATGTTGGATTTGAAGAAGCAATTTATTATGTTGATACAAGAATGTTCTACTTTAATTGTGTTAAAGATGAAAAAGCAATTGTTAGAATATTCACTCTTGAAGATTATTGTAAAATTGATCCTGATATTAAAATGAAAGAATATAAATATGGAATACTTTATATTCGTGAAGAAAATGAATTCAGACCAGTTGAAATAGACGCTGCTTTTGATTATATACCTGATGAATCTAACACTAGTGTTAGATATACAAAAGAGCCTCACTCTATTAAGGTTAAACCTGTTAATCCAGACTGGTTTGAAGATAAATAAAATGCGTGGCACGTTCTGACCTGTAAGGTTGGAAGTGGCGATAGCATTTTATATAAAAGAAAATGTTTTAGCTTTATAAAATATTTTCTTCTTGTTCAATACTTAGTTTTAAAAGTATATAGTATATGCTTTTATTACAAAGTATTGTAAAAAGGATTCATAAGGAATACTCCTTATGCCCACAATGATATTTTGTTATGACCACGAATGTGGGTACATGACAAAATTCCTAGGGGGTTAGTATTTTTGGCAATTACAAAAAGGTTGGTGGTTATATATGGAACAAATGGCTTACTCTTTTCATCTTGGAAGTGATAAGAATAGAAAAACTATTTCTAAATCAAATAGTAAAAATAACATAAGTGGTACATCTTCTTTATCAAATAATGCTATTCAAAATGCAAGACAATTAACAAAAGTTGATAAGCATAATTATAGAAAATATGATAATAATCAGGAATTAATTGAGATAGTTAGAGGTACTACTTCACCATATAATGATATTAAAAATTTATATCTAAATGAATTTGAAGAAGCAAGATTAGAATATAATTCTAAACAAAAAAGAAATGACAGAAAGATTAATAATTATTTTGAAAATATATCTAATAATGAGAAAAAAGATTTAGCCTGCGAAATAATTATTGAACTTGGAGATAAAACTTTTTGGGATACTAAAGATGATAATTATAAGAAGAAAATGTCTAATGTTTATTCAAAACAAGTTAGTGATTTAGAAATGTTAGTACCTAATTTTAAAGTAGCTTCTGCTATTATTCATTACGATGAAACTAGTCCTCATATGCATATTGTAGGTGTACCTATTAAAGATAAAAATAAATATGGTATGTCTAAACAAGTTGGTAAATCTGATGTCTTTACTAAAGAATCTTTAATTAAATTACATGATAAAATGAGAACTCTTTGTATTGAAGAATTTAATCAGGAATATAATTTATCTTACTCTCTAAAAGAAAAACAAAAAGGTAGAAATAGAGATATTAATGTTAAAGATATGGATAATTATTCTATTATGAAACAACAACTAGAATCTAATAAAGAAAAGTTAGAAAATGCTAATAAAAAATCACTAGAATTAAATAATAATACTAATGATATTAAATCTATTATTAACAATTTAAAAACTACACCTTTAAGAAAAGATAACTATATTCTTAAAGAAGATGATAAAGATAGATTGATAAATTATTTTGATAAAGTTTATAAAACTAATATCGAATATCAAAATATCAATGAATTATCTATTACTTTAAATAATGTAAATGAAGAACTTACTGAAAATAAAAATAAGATTAAATATCTAACTGAAAGCAATAGTGCTTTAAATATTAGAATAGATAATCTTAAAGAAAATATCTCTAAAAAAGATATAGAAATAACTGAACTAAAAGAAGAAAATACTTCTTTAAAGAAAAAATTATCTCAATATATTAATCTATTTACTAATCTCATTAAATATTTAAAATCTAAAATATTCCACAAAGATAGAGATAAATATTATGAATTTTCTAAAGATTTATATACTCATGGAGTATTAGATTTAGAATCTATTAAAGATATAAATAACACATATATTAATAGTAAAAATATAGATAATAAGTCAAAAGAAAAAGATGACTTTAAGTTATAAAACTACTAGTCAACTTTTAACTATCTTCTTGGAAAATGTTTTTCCATAAACTCTTGATTCATGTAAGCATCTGCTTGTCTTCTTGCTTCTTGTTGGTCTAAAAGCATTTGATTTGTAGCCTCATTTGCTTGTCTTTGCATATCAAATTTTCTCAAATCTCTTTCAGCATCTAATCTACGCTTTTCTTCTTCGGCATTTTGTTTTAAAACATCATATTGAGCATCAAAATATTTTGAGATTTTAGCGTCATCGTATCCCATAGATTTTAATTGTTCTATTATTTTATTCATCTTTTCAGTCATAAAAATCCCTTCTTTCATCCTAATTATATCATAAATTTTGGTGATAAAGTATATTTTATTTACTATTTATGATAAAATAATAACTAAATTTCAAAAAATATTTAATAAATTAAATACAAAGAATAGAGGTAATAAAATGTTTTCAGATTATTTTAATTTAAATAAAGAAGAATTAGAAAAATATGGTGCAATTGATATATCATTAGTTGCAGATATGCCAATGTTTGTTGATCCAATACTTATTTTCAATAGTGAAAAAAACGAATATAAAAAATTACATAATAACATAATAAAATATATGTATTTTTTAGCAAATAAGGCACAAAAACCTCTAAGTGAAAAAGAAATAAAAACATGGTTTACATTTAAAGAAGTATGTAATAACTGGTTAGGATTTTCAATGGTTGGAAATAAAGGACAAGCATTAAGCATTGATTTTGGAAAAACATTATATCAAAATATTAGATTTGTTTTGGAAAATAATAACATTACAAAAGGAAGACATTCAGAGAAAATAATGTTATTGTATTCGGGAAATGGTAGAGATAAAATAAGTGATATGACAGTAAATCTCATTAAAGGATATTTATGTGAATATACAGAAGCATTTACAAAAAAATTTATAAAATCTAACGCAAAATATTTTTATGTTGAAAAAGCAGAATTCAATTATAAAACAGAAACTTTTGTATCAAAAAAATATTATTTACCTTATATTATAAATAACAAGGGAAAAGAAGAATATATTTTATTAACACCTAAAGATATTTTAAGAGCAGATGAACCTTCAATAAATCGTATGGACTTTTTAAAAAATATTGATTTGATTAGACAATCCATTGATAATGATACCTTAAGAATACAACTTGATGACTATATGCAAAAAGCAATTAATGAATATCATAATAAATGTGAAACATTAAATAGAAAACCTAGAGTGAATGAAGAAAATAAAATAAAGAAAAAATCTTTTGAAGAATTTGTAAATGAGCATAACGAAATATACGATTATTATATAAAAATTAAAGAAAATAGTTATATTGAAATAAAAAAACAAACAAGCGAAGAAGTATTAATCCAAATGAAAATATTTAATGAAAATGTTAGAACACTTATAAATATGATTAATAACAATAAACATTTATTTAATAAAAATATAACCTCATTTAATGAAAGTAAAAAAAGAGTTGAATTTTTTAAGCATGTAATAGAAAATAATGATGGTTATAAATTTTTTTATGATACTGATGGAAATCAAATTGTCTGTAGAGAAAATGACCTACAAAGGATGTTTAAATTTGTTTGGTATAATAGTATATTTAAAAATGACGCAGAACCAAATAATGGTAGAGGTCCTGCAGATTTTGTTGTTTCAATGGGATCAAGTGATGTCACGGTAATTGAGTTTAAACTTGCAAAAAATTCAAATTTAAAACATGTTTTTGAACAAGTTAAAATTTATGATAAAGCTAATAACACTAATAATGACATAATAGTTATATTTTATTTTTCAGATAAAGAATATAATAAAACATTAACAGAAATAAAAAATGCAAACAAAGAAGAACTAATTAATCAAAACATTTATTTAATTGATTGCCAAATAAAAGAGTCAGCATCAAAATCTACTGCAAAATCATAAATTTATATAACAATTTTGAAAATTATGTGTTAAAATATATTTAGTGATTGGTATTCTATATATCAATTTATCTTTGAAGCAAAGTTGTAAATATCTACAACTACGGCTCCATTAAGTTTATAGTCTAACTCCCTAGTGGAGTTAGTTTTTTTATACACTCTCGCGTAACAACAAGATATCATTTTTTTTACTTTATCTACTAAATTGTGGTAATTTTGTAGATTTTTTTCATTATTTTAAAGGAAATGTGTTAATCATTTGTACAATTTTTGTCGGTTTATTATATATCTATGTTAAATTTAATTTTAGATTTTTTGTAAGATTTAAAAAAGCATCATTACGATGCATCTTTGTTTTAATTTATTTTATGTAATAATATTTCTTTACCATCTGAATCTACACCATATAAATTCTTTACATAATCATAATCTGCTGTAGGAATTAATTTGAATGATACAATATTTTTAGCATCTAACTTGTTAAATTTAATATTAAGGGTAAAACCATAATTACTATCTTCGTTAGACATATAAACATTTCCACTAGTAGTTAATATTAATAAATGTGCATTACCTGTGCAGCATATATTTCTTGTTGCAATGTTTTTTACAGGTTCTTTATCAAATATCATTTTTTCTTCATTTGTATTCAAATTTTTAGCATATAATTTATTATTTTTTATATATGTTTTGTATTTAATAATTTCTTCATCACTATTGCCATGATTCATCGTATCTACTTCAGTTTTTAATTCAATTTCTGTTATTGTTGCTTTTTCATATTCATAATCTTTTTCATCAATTTTAAATTTTGCATACACATTAAAACTAACACTATTATTTATATTAGATGTAGATTCTTTAAAAATTTCTTTTACTATCCTATAATTACCACTTTCTAATTGACCATATCCATATTCCCAATCAATACTAAGTTCTACTGATTTTCCAGTTTCTAATTCCCATGCAGGCATATTAAATACCATATCATGAATTGTTTCTAATTTTCTCCACTTACCTTCTTTTTCTTGTTCTATATAATAAGGTTCTCCATATGAATAATTAATTTTTGAATCATTTTTTAATATTAATGTTACACCTTTATTTGTAAGTGTTCCTTCCTTAAGTGATAAAGTTACATTTTTATTAATTTTATCCTTACAACCACTTACCCCCAATAATAAAATCCCGCAAAATAATATTCCTAGCAATTTTATTCTCATGTATTCTCCTTCTTATATTTTTTAAATTCAACTTTGTGGCAATCTTCAACAGTATACTGTTATCAATTAATCATAGATTATAATTATTTAACAGTAAGGATTGTACTAGTTTTATATCCTGCAATTGTTGTTTCTAATGTTACTATAATATTTAATTTTTTATTTTCATCAATAAAAAATCTAATTGTGTCATTATCAACAGATGTCTTGTAATTATTACTGTTTTTATTATTATCAGTATAAAAATCAGAATATTTTTCTTCTGTAGAACCTAAATATATTTCCATTAAGGCATCTGTAATAACACGAATAGCTTTATCTTCTATATTACTTTCAGTAAATCCAGTAATGTTATATGCTTCTTTATAAGATAATAATTTTCCATTATTTAAATTAAAATTATATGTATAGTAATCATAGGTTGTAGGTCCTGTACCACTAGATTCTGTAGTAATAACAACAGATATTATATTATCATTAGTATAAGTTTTATACTCAACTAAGGTAAACCATATTTCATCCTTTAAATTTTCATTAAACTTTTTTATTAGATTCTCATATAATTCATAGATTTCTTTGTTTGCTTTTTTTGCATCATCAGAATCAATATTTATGTATGGAACAACTAAATCACTTGCACTTATTAGTTTACTATGATCACTAAATCCGTAATAACTTTCTTTATTTGTAGGAAATCATAGTCAGCATCATAAACCCAATCTTTACTGCTATTTGACTTTGAAACACTGTTTTTACTTTCTTTATTTTCTTTACTTTCGCTATTGTTATTTTGGTTTAATACTTTGTCATATACTATATAGCCAACCATCAATACAACTAATACACCTAAAATAATTGTTATGATAACCAAACCCTTATTATTTTTCATTTTTTTATGCCTTTCAATTATAATTATAACATTATTGAATTTTATGTCAATTTTTTTATGATTTACAATAATATTTTAAGTGATATTTTGTCTATAAGTAATATATTATATGTTACTTGAAGTTGATTATTGAATGATTAAATTAAGAATAAGTTAGCAAAGATAATGGTTGTTGTTCATTGTAATTAGATATTTTAGACAACAAGTAAACTATTTAATAATCAAATATAAAAAAACGGATATTCCGTTTTTTTAAAATATTTTATCAGGCTAAAATTTTTGAGTTACGCATCTATTAACTTGCCCTTTTTTAATAAATTTAATAGTGTTGTATTTTGTTCAGCACTACCTATATAATTATTTATGTTATTGATTTTGGCTAATTTTTTACGATAATTATATGAGCTATCTATAGATATTTCTTTTAATCCATCTACAATAGAATTGCCTTTATAGTTAGGATTATATAAATATTTTGTTTTAGATTGTAATTTTTCATTGACTCTTGTTTGGACTTCTATATATTTATCTCCTAATCTTCTTTTTCTTTCTTCACCATTTCCCCATTTTCCTTCGATAACTTCTTTAACAAGTTCTTCAATGGTTTTATTTATATTAGGCAAATCAGAATTTAAATAACTTGTTGGATCTATTCTTATGTCCGATGTATTTCTTACTTCAAAATGTAGATGTCCTCCATAACTCATACCTGTATTTCCCATATATCCAAGCACTTGTCCTTTTGTTACATTTTGTCCTTCTTTTACTTTTACACTATTATATGCCATATGGGCATACAATGTGTAGTATCCATTGTTATGTTTTATTTTTACGTAATTTCCATATGAACCATTTTCAAATCCATTACAATCATTTCTATAGGAAATAACTATTCCATTGCTATGGGCAACAATATTTCCTAATGTGTAGTTCTTATTAACTACATCTATTCCATCGTGATATCCTTTTTTATAATTTTGAGTTATTTCTAACTCTTTACTCTCTAATACCCTATTTCTTAAGCTCATAATTATACTTCACCTTCATACTTTTCCTTTGTTATTTCTTCATCTTTTATAGGTTTCATTACTACTTCATCCATTATTTTCACTCTCCTTTTTATTAGTACTTTTCTTTGTAAAAAAATATGTAAATACTGCAGTGCATAGGTTAGTAAATAGTAAGAAGACAGTTTCAAATATTTTTTCTGATTTAAATACTGCTATGAAAAGGAGAATTACCAATGCATTGGCAAACAATATAGTTACATAACTTTTTACATCTTCCAAGCCTTTTTTCACACTAATCACCCTTTCTAATAATTAGTATATTTTTTTGTCTTTATTCAAAGTTATTATATGCTATATAGAATTTATAGTGTTGGCGCTATCCTATGTTATATTTCTTTGATTTATATAATACAATTGTGTTATAGGGGAGAAGAGATGTTTTTTTTATTTTTTTGTTTACATTTATTTTTTTATTTGCTATAATACCTTTTGAGCGAATGCTCCTTGCTTGAAAAAGCCAAAAGACCATAAGGAGGTGTACAATGAGAAAATATGAAATAATGTTTATAGTTAGACCTGATTGTGATGAATCTACTATGAAGAATGTTGTTAAGAAGTTGGAAAAAGCTTTAACTGATAACAAGGCTATTATTACTTTATCTAAAGAATTAGGTCAAAAAGAATTTGCATATGAAATCAAGAAATGTAAATCTGGTTTTTATTTCCTATACAATATTGATTCATCTGATGATAAGGCTGTTAAGGAATTTAATCGTGTTGCATCAATTGATGAAAATGTATTAAGACATTTAGTTCTTAATATTGAAAAATAGGAGGATTAATGAACAAAGTAATATTAATAGGTAGATTAGCTAGAGATCCCGAATTAAGGCATACTAGTAATGGAATGGCTGTATGCCAAATAACTGTTGCAATAAGTAGAAGGGTTTCTGCTGGAGCTAATCCTGAAACAGACTTTATTAACTGTACTGTTTGGGATAAGCAAGCTGAAAATGTTGCAAAATATCTAGCAAAAGGAAGACAAGTTGCCGTAGAAGGAAGAATTCAAACAAGATCTTACGACAATAATGAAGGTAAAAAAGTTTATGTTACTGAAGTTATAGCTAATAATGTTGAGTTTTTAGGAAGTAGTAGTGGTAGTACTAATAATGAAGTACAACAAAATAATCCATTTAATAATGCTATACCTTATGAACCTACACCATTTGAACAAATGCCTACAGAATCAACTTCTGTAAGTGATGACCCATTTGCTAACTTTGGTGAAAAAATAGACATAAGCGATAATGATTTACCGTTTTAATAAAGGAGGATGAAATGGCAGATTTTCATAATAATAAGCCTAAAAGAAAAAAAGTTTGTTTTATGTGCATTGGAAAAGATGTTAACTATAAAAATGTTGAGATAATCAGTAAATATATAAATGATTCTGGAAAGATATTACCAAGAAGATTTACTGGTACTTGTGCAAAACATCAAAGATGTATAGCTGAACAAGTTAAATTGGCTAGATTCATGGGATTTATTCCATATTCTAAATAAAAAAAATAAGACTTATTGAACTGAACCCCAAAAGTTGGACAGTTTATAAATAGTTTCTAATTAGAGGAT
>ERZ857827.2446-NODE-2446-length-13855-cov-2.803406_pt1 | contig 13855 bp, 13 predicted proteins | sample MGYA00519761_ERZ857827 | MGnify/ENA primary metagenome ERZ857827 (study PRJEB31778, sample SAMEA3449370) | human gut metagenome | biome: human gut; feature: human-associated habitat; material: faeces | place: United Kingdom | collected 2010/2012 ... | reverse complement strand
GCAGTCCGTACCGCAAAGCGTTTAAGGGCCGTACCAAGACGATCTGCAAAGAGCGCCGCGCACAATGGGAAGAAGAACAGGCGCGCATCAGGGCAGAGGAGGAAGCGCAGGCGGTGGAATCTACCCGCCTTGAAGAACTCCGGGCCAAGCTCGGTCATCCCATTGAGTCAGAAATACTGTTCTCAGAAGCCTTCCTTAAATGGCTTGAGCTTTACAAATCGCCGCCTGCCAGAAAGCCGTCTACCTATGCAAGCTATCTGGATACCTATCGGATTCATTTCGCAGAAGCCTTTGAAAACCTGCCGCTCTACCAGATCACGCAGGACACCATACAGGACTACTATCAAAGAAAGCAGAAAAACGGCAGCCGTGCGGATGGGCGTAAAGGCGGGCTATCTGCAAAGACCATTCAGAATCAACACATGTTGCTCAAGGATTTTTTCGCATACGCCATGCGGAAGTACCGGCTGCCCTGCAATCCAACGATTGACACTGCAAGGCCGACGGTCATAACACCGGAAATGCGCGTCCTGAGTCCATCGGAAATGCAGGTCTTCATTGAGGAGGTCATGCGGGAAACGCAGCGCGTTGCAATTCTGACGACTCTGTTTGTCGGATTCCGCGTCGGCGAGGTGCTGGCGCTGAAAATTTCTGATCTGGATTTGGAGAAGCAAACGCTTTCGGTCACGAAAAATCTGATCCGTGTTCCAACAGCAGCAGTTTCTCCAGAGAATCCAAACATTGAGATTCTGAATTACGATCAGAAGAAGAAAACGCACCTTATCGTTCAGAACACGCCGAAGACAAGCACGTCGAACCGCGAGATCGCGATCTCTGACGGCCTGTGTGAGCTTCTGATCCGTCATCTGTTCACACTGGCAAATTCCACTTGGCCGAACCCGGACGGGCTGCTGTTCCCGTCCAAGGCCGGGACACATCTCGACCCCAAGAGCTTTGAGATCCGGCTGGCCGCGGTTTCCAAACGCTGCGAGATCCGCAAGGTCAATCCCCACGCGCTGCGGCACACGCTGGCGACGCGGTTGGTGGAAGACAAGGTACCACTCAACATCGTGCAGGGGATTCTGGGGCATTCGTCGATTGAAACAACGCGCAAATATCTTCACAAAAACGAAGATATCGAGCGCGAGGCGATTGGCATGATGAGCGATTATCTTAACATGGGCCAGATGGATGCAGCGCCGAGATTAAATGGTGCTGCCCCTCGCGCCAAGTTTGCAGATGTTGTTTTGCCGACCTTTCCGCAGCGCCGAAACCACACAGCATAAAACAAAAAACCGCGCTATTGCATCCTTTATTGCAAATAGCGCGTAAAGCTGTCAAGCGGAAGCATTCCAATCAGAACTTTCGGAATGCTTTGATATGGAAACCATGCCCAGCAAGCAAGAGCAAAGACTCCACGGGGAGCATGAATTGCAAATGAGCAAAGCGGAAAAATCCAAACAAAGCGATAGAGAAATCGCCGCATTTCTCACGAAATACGGCGATTTATGGCAAGTTGCACCATTTAAGATAACAATGATTTCTCCAGTGTTTTCAAGGGTTTCAGCTACTTTCGGCAATCTTTTTCCGCGTTGGCGCAGCGTACTGTTTAATGGTCACTGTGCAACCCAAAAAGATATTGCATAGTTTGCGGTTTTTCGTACTCCGCACTATCGCCTCACTAATCTTCATCCCGACGATCCTCCTGCTTTGCACGGTTTCGATCATAAAGCCGCTTGCTTTGCACAATGCGGGTGACCGGCGAAACGCCGTTCCATGTGCCGCGCTTGGCTGCATGAAATTTACGCTGGTTTTTCTTACTCTGTTTTTTCAGCGATGTAACCTTCATTCAGATCCCACGTCCTTTCCCGTTTGTTCTGCTACTCCGCGCTTTCAACTGCACTTCCGTCCTTGCGATCTCTGGCGATCTCCGGCATCGGGTTGGCGTCCAGCAGCTCCGTCAGTGTGCGCGGTGTGTATCTCATGTAATCCATCATGCAGCCGACATTGATCAATCTGCTGGGGATGCCCATCGCCCACTGCTCGTTCTTCCACTTCTCAACGAGTTTCCACTCGCGTGTATTATGCACATGACCGTATAGCATGACCGCGCCATAATGCTGGTTCTTATAAAACAGAATCGGGTAATGACTCAGAATCACCAGCCGATTCTCATCGTTGACCTCCGCGTACTGCTCGATGCTCTCCTAATAAGGGCGGAGCTTTCCTTTCACACGGTCATGGTTGCCTTGAATCAGGTGCTTATGTCCCTGCAACCGCTCCATAATCCGAATACTGTTTTCTTCGTTTTTCCAGAACGCATCGCCGAGCACATAGACTGTATCATCTGACGTGACGCGGCCATTCCAGTTTTGAATCAGAGTATCGTCCATCTGTGCGGTATCTGGAAATGGGCGATTATCAAAACGGAGCACATTCGTATGTCCAAAATGCATATCTGCAATGTAATAAATCATATTTTCTGTTTCCTTTGTCAGTTTCCTTTTTATTATACAGGGTAATCCGTCAAAAGTTCACTTTGTGAAAAATATTTATCTGTTTTCTCTGAGAGACTGGTATCAAAATGTGATATTCCACTGAGAGACTCAAAAAGCATTTTCGCTTTATTTGATGCCAGTAGCCGAAGCATCCACCCTGCGCTGTGCTTGAATTGTCTGACGATGCAAGCAAGAGGACGTGTCGCAAATTCTTTTCGCGGCACGTCCTTATTAAAAATACAAGAAAATCAAGAACGCAAAATCCACCCAACGCATTAAAAACGAGAAAGTTTTCGACAACATTTCCCACAAAATGTGATATAATTCATATATTACTATGGATGTGAGGGACAACTGTTTTGAAAGAAATAGATACGAAACAGAAGTTTATTCTTCAACAATGCGATGACTACGTTCAAAGCGCAAATATTATTGTCTCCAGCAACCATCCGATGTGCGGCATAGAGTGCGTAAGCGTCCGGATCATCCGGATGCTTTTTGACTTTTCCGAGGATCATGCCCTCCGTTTTGCCCGCGGGCGACAGTTCCAGAAACTCGCGCATTTCTTTCTCCGTCAGAAAGCCGGACGTGCCATGCGTACCGTCCGGGAGAATGTCAAACCCGCGCGGGTCATGCGTGTATTTGTAGCCGGAGAACCAGATGTAGCCCTTCTTCGTGATGAGACAGATGATAAGGATAATCACCAGCGTCGTCACAATTCCGAAGCTGGTGAATACCGCTCCCCAGTTCTTGAAGGGGTTCAGCACCCCGATGCTTTTGATTTCTTCCTCGCTACTCTGTTTCATTTCATGCAGCGGCATGAATATCTTTCTGCGCTTTTGCAGCGGCGGGCATTAGTCCCCCGTTACTGTCAGGAGAACATTGCATATCTCAATTTAGAAATAGGCGGCCATCCATTTGACGAGATTTATGTGCTCCAGAAATGCTTTTGTGATATTCCATTTCACAAACTCACGGAGGCTTTCGAGATAAACAGCGACGAAGACGCTCTGCAAACTTTTGACACGGCCGATCGTCTTGCATTTGAACGTTCGAATACGCATCCAGCATACTATGGCGGTTATGCCATCGCCCTGTCCAAGCAGTGGGGCGAATCACATGGCTTGCAGCCCGTCCAGTACGCGAACGGGATGTCCGATTTTACAAATTCACTTTCCAAGGTCATCAATTCAGCATATGAAGCAGATGACCTGCCAGACCTATATGTAAACGACATTTTACGGCGTTTGTCGTTTATAAAACCTCTCCGTGGACTCATGCGCAGGCGTTTTCGGGACACTTGGATCAATGTGCAGAAGAATTTCCACGATGAACGCGAGTGGAGGTTTGTTCCGCCGCAGAGCGCATTGGACGCGCTTCAGTTTGACAGTGTGATTGCAAACCCGACAAAGCTGCGCATGATGGAGGGTTTGGATGGCCTCAACAGATATCTTGAACGTGAAGCGGCGCGTCCTGCGTGGCTGGAGTTCTCATTCGACGATATTCGATATTTGATCGTCCCTACGATTCAGGCTCGAATCGAACTGATTAAAGAGATTCTGGCACTTCCTCCAGAAGGCTTTTCCACCAGCGAATCAGAGAACATCGGCAAAAGCGTGCTGATCAGCAAAATACTTGTACTGGACGAAATCAGAAAGGACTGGTAGCTATGGGCCGAAATAGACTGAAAGATATTTTCTCCACCAATCCTCCTCTTCCAGAAATCAAACTGCTCTTTCAGAATGCAGAAGCGGAGACACAGTTTGAGAAGGCAATGTATCTTGCATGGGATGAAGGGCATCCTGTAAACGTAGAAGGGGTAAACGGAATTATTGCCTATGATTCCAGTACTTCTCGAAAGATGCCGTTTCTATTTGAAGATAATCTCGAGGGCTTCATGGTCGGGCCAAGCAGCGAAACGCGGGCTTTCGATATTACCACGCCAAAAGGCAGGAAGAACGTCTCGTTGGGATGCTTCACCTCTCCGAAAAAAACGACTCTTCGGACGAGCAAGGATTCTATTATATTTCAGGAATTTACATTCAGCAGCACAGGCGAACGTACTTACAACGCAAAAATTCAGAAAGAACGTGCTCAGTCAGTCTCACAGCTAGCCGATAGCTACTGCATAGCGATTGGCCTTTTGGAGCATTTTATGCCAGACAAAGATGTCGAAAGCGCTGCGGATGCAGAACATCTGCAAGGCATAAAAAAAGCCTTGCGCTTCACATATCGTTTTTATATGCAGCTGTGTGCATTAGAAAAAGTACTGCAAAGGGTCATTAAGCCAACTGACATTGAAGCAAGCGTTGACGAGATGGCAAAAGTCAATGAACTGTATCTCCTTTTGGTACAAAAAATTCCGCTCCACCTCGATGGACAGATTAACGTCACAGAAAATAACAGCGTGAACCTTATCAGCAACCCCGGCGCAACGCTCGAAGTTGGGAAGGAAATTCTCATCACGTTCTACCGTGAGCAAGCCGTTTCTTTCTGCGGCATATCTGTTCACTTATATTTCGTGAATATTCTAAAACACGCAATAATTAAAAAAATCATTGATGAGGGTGAACAGACGCGATTGATATACGGGGAAACGGACAGCAACCCCATGCAGTTGTTCTTTACCGCATTCCTTTCAGAGCAGGAAGCTGCCGAAGAACACGCAAATGCAAATAATAAGGAGGCGGAATATACAAAAGCCCGTACGGCAGCAGATTACTTTCATATGACAGATGACTCGTTCAATCCATAACCGCATGGAATGGACCTTGAGTATATCAATCTTCGGCTGACACAAGGTAAAGCAGAAATAATTTTCCGTCGAGTGTTGCATTTGGTCGGATAAATGGTCTTAGTATATGAATCCATTCTAAATCTTTCTTAAAGTGGCCACTTTATAAAGATAGGTAGTAGCTAATCATTTATATGGTCAAATAGAAAGGAGCCAAGCAAATGAAACACAAGAGAATGCTGACAGTTGTATTTTCGTTGATTCTTGCGCTAACACTATCGATCTGTAGCGTATTTGCCGACAATTTCTCGTCTCCGGAGCTCCCCTCCGATGAAGAACTCCTCACGCTTGTTGAGGACTCGGTTAACGCCTATAAAAAACAGTATATTATTCATTCGGTTGATATCGCAAACAAATGCATTCAGTCCACGTCTCAAAACGGATATACCGTAGACTTTACCGTCGCTCTTGATGTTGAACTGAACTATGATTCTGCACTTCAATTACCACATGTGCAGGGAATGCTTGCGTTGCTTGGAATTGATGCAAGTAGTACATCTACTGACGTGTTTTTGAATAAATTAGACACAGATACATTAGATGTTGCAATCAGTAAGATTGCTCAAGGCCAAATGTCTCTCTCAAATTCTGTTTCCGAGAAATCCGCAAAGATTGATGTGGAATCAGCAGAGCGGATTACTAACACTGTAAAAGAAGAACTGGCCGATTTCATCTTAGAACTTGAGGACTTATATATTGGCCAGAGGGAGCAGATCAATTTAATTCTTAGAGCGACTTTTGATAGCAATGATTCCCCCGTTGGAGTCTCCGCCGTTGCATATGATGGGACTACATATAATATTCAAGAAATCGAGCCTGCCAGCAATGCAGAAATGAGAGCAAACGGGAAGAATCAACTCAATAAATTTGTATCGCTCGCTATTGCAAAAGAAAACACGAGTCCGAACGAAATCAACGCTCTAGCAAACTCCGAAGTCTATCATCGTGTTTCTGCTCGCGAATATGCGAACAAGTGGACTAGTAATCCTTCTGGCGGTGCATTCAAGAATATTTTAAAATGGAAAATTAGAGACAATCCTGATGCAACTGAGGAACCGTATTATCCGGCAAACAACGCAGACTGTGCCAACTATGTATCGCAAGCGATTCATGCAGGCGGGATCGATAAAACATCAAACGATGTGAACGACAAATATCATTGGTTTGCCAGTGAGTATGGCTGCTCTATTGCGTGGGAAAACTGCGAGAGCATGTATTTTTATTTTACTCATAACAATTATTGGACAGCGTCCGACTATGCCAATTGCAATGCAGGCGGGATCATCTTCCTAAAGGACACTTCGGGAACGAGATACCACGTTGTAATGTGGGTTCAGAATAATACAGTGACAAGACTGTATTCCGCACATACGCAAGATGCGTTAAAAGTTCCATACACAGGGAAATCTTCGTTTGGTACATCATGCAACTCGCTCGAATACTGGGTTTTCACAAACTCCGACACGAACTCATTTCAAAAATGGAAATCCTCATATTTTCTATTTGAAAAATAGGAGAACGTATGAAAAAGCAATACCACCTTATTTGTATAGTCGCTTCACTTTTGTCCTGGTTGGTGGGGTGCAGTGCCATTCAAATCAAAGATGTCCCCGTCTCAATTTCCCAAGCGCCATTGGAGAACGAAGAAATTTCAAATAGCGAACAGGCCGAATCTCCTCTGGAAGCTGAAGACTCGACATCTGTTACAATTACAGAAAGCGGCGACTTTTCAGAGGCTGAGCAATTGGGCTTTGCCGGTGCGAACATCGGGCAGGGCGGGCTGATGGCCGGGGACGGCGAATGGGTCTATTTCCGCAGCGAATCTGACTGGGGCCTTTACCGGGCGCGCACGGACGGCAGCGAGCAGACGCAGCTGCTGCCGCCGGAGGACTATGCGCCCAGCAGCATCAATGTGCTGGGTGGCTGGGTCTTTTTTTCAAACTTCCGGGATGGGTTTTCTCTCTGGCGTGTGCGCACGGATGGAAGTGAAGCAGAAAAGCTCGTGGATGGTTATTGCTATACGTTCCTTGTAGCGGAAAGCGGCATTTATTTTGATTGCCGCGATGAGAACAACGTCATGCGAACCTTTCATGCAGAACTGGACGGTAGCGCACAAACGCTTCTGTACGAGAGCTGTGCGCCGACCACGTACTATGAGAGTAAGCTGTATCTGTATGATTTCAGAAGCGGAACGCTGTATGCATACAATACCGAAGCAAACGAGCGCGAGATCCTGTTTGAAGGCAAATACGATGCGGCATTTTTCAGCGCAGACGACACAGGCATATATTTCTGGGACGATATGTGCGATTACTGCCATCTTGACCCCGAAACGAAGGAGATCACTGTCCTGCATCAGGGCCCCATCGGCGATTATTTCAATTACTATGACGGCACGGTCTATTATGTCGCCTATGGCGGTGAGAATTACGACTATGATTGCTGCTACGCGATGGACGTGGAGACAGGCGAGCAGAAAGCGATCCTCTCGCTGTCGCCGGAGATGTACGACGCATTTGGGAATCCCATCGGCATCACGCAGGTCGACTACCGCGACGGAAATTATGACGCAGACAGCATCCCGACGAACGAGGAAGGCTGGCCGATGGTGCTTAACGAACTTGTCGACGGTCTGTTTGTTGTGAACGGACAGGTCTTTGCACGCGGACGGCTGGCGCGGACGGGAATGGCGGAGATATGGGTTCTCTGTGACGGTGCGAGCGGCGCAGTGTGGGGATAGAATGTAGTTCTTGCATGTCCCCAAAGTTATAAAGAATGGAGAAAACCGCTGGTTACCCAGCGGTTTTCTTTAATATCCTTTAAGCCGCTTTCCAAAATCGCAGGCCGGTTGCCCGCACGGACAGTTCCTGCGACAGAAGGCGCAGCGTTTCAAATTCGTCGTCGAGGCCGTCGAGCTCCCGGCGGAGAATTTCTTCGTAGTGCTGCTTCTTCTGCTCCAGCGTGGCAATTTTGCCCACCCACCGCTCCATGACGCTGGGGCTTCTGCTGCCGCTCTGGATGAGGTAGTCGGCCTTCTCCTGATACAGCGCGATCTCTTTTTTGACCGCGGAATAAAATTCCTCCGTCATTTTGTCGCGCTGCTTGGCATCGTCAATGATGTAAAAGCTGTTGACGCTGAGCGCACTGTCATTCTGGTTCATATCGCTGAGCTGCTCAATGAACGTTTCAAACGTGTCCACTTTGTCCATGTGCTGCCGCGGGATAAAGTACAGATGCCCGGTCGTGCTGACCTTGGTGGCCTCCAGCATCCGCAGATAGCTCAGGCAGATCGTCTCGATCTGCCGCCGGTTTGCGCAGACCTGATAAAGTTCAAACAGCTCCTCCGCCCGGCGGCAGTAGTTCAGGGGGTCAATGTCGGTGTCGAAGCCGATGTTGTCATACCCAAACCGATTATCGCGTCGGTCGTAAAAGATGTTTGCCAGCTTTTCATACTGGTTCGTCCGCTGGTTGAGCGTTTCCTTGACCAGCTCACGGGAATAGACGTCCTCGGTGTGCGCGTTGTCGCGGCAGTAGACCGCGTAGATATGATGCGCACCGGGATTCTTTACCGTGATCCGGTCTTTGATATCGCCCGTCGCGGAACGGAACGCATCCGACACGGAAATTCGCTTGCTGCTGGAATACGGGATGTTCAGATCCTCGCAGAGCTGCGCCAGCGCCTCTTTCTCCACCAGAATGTTGGCAAGCGAGAAATAGAGGAATTTGCCCAGCACGGAGGTCTTGTCGCCGTTGGCTGCTCCAAGGATGTCCTGAAAACTCTTAATATTTGTCATACGCAATTCCTTTCTTTAAGCCGTCTTTCGTTTTGTCCAGTCCAGCAGATAATCGTCCACGCCCTTGAAGCGCGGGTTCCAGGTACATTGATAGTACCGGATGCCCGGAATCGACTGCACCTCGCGGCGCAGGGTGCCGATCGCCTGCCGGACCTGCGGATTTGTAAACTGATCCATGTCCATCGCCTCCATGACCTCCGTGACGCCGAGCGACAAGAGCGTTTCCCGCAGTCCTTTGTGGACGTTCACGCCGCCGAGACACACAAAGAGCGCATCGTTTGCAAAGTAGCTTGCAATATCGCCCTTGAGTGGCCCCTCGGTGAGATAGGCGCGCTTCTGCGTCGTGTCGCCGGTGACGTGGATCCACGAATAGCTGCGGGTCCCGTTTTCCATGCGGCTCGACCGGCTGGACAGCCAGCGGTATTTTCGTGCCGCGTCGTCGTCCAGCCGGATCTTCATGCCCTGAATGAGACCATCCTTGTTCCGCACCGGAATGAGAAATCCATTCGCGCCTGCCAGCGTCCATGTCCCGTCCTTTGTGTAAAAACCGGGTAATCCGTGCAATTCATGATCGCACGCAAGAAGCGACGCCAACAAGCGCCGTTCGGCTTCTGTTTCCGGCATGGACTTATAGCCGTTCCGCTCGATGATTTCGTCCGGAAGTCCACGCTCATGGAGGTTTTCTCTGTGCCGGTCGGAGAGCGTCAGAAGTGACAGCATTTCCGAATACGCCGCGTGGCGCTGTTCCAGCGCATACGGTTCCCTGCTCGTTGTGTTTGGGGAGCTGGGCTGCAAGGGCAGCTTATACACGTTGCTCTTTGCAGCCAGCTCCAGATAGGCTTCTTTGTTGGATAGACCGTTCAACCGCGCATACAGCGTCACGCTGTTGCCGCTTGCGCCGCAGAGATTGCAGCGGTATTGATCGGTCCGTGTGTTCAGACTCAGATGATGTTTGCCGGTTCCATGATCGCCGCAGAAGGGGCAGCTTGCCTCAACTTCCTCGCTGTGAAGCGTTCGGTCATTGAGGACAAGCCCGCACCGTCTGGCGGCTTCCAGGATCGGCAGCTTCTGATAAGCCAGACGGCGCGCCCCCTTTCTGAAAAGTAAGGTTACGCCGCCTTCGGCATCGTCTGGCCGCCGGTCCGCACGGAAAGCTCCGCGTTATGAACGCACTTTGCCAAGATCATCTGGCTGGTCGGACGGATGTTGCTGAGATCATCCACGGATTCCATGTTGTCGAAGAATACAGGGTAATTACGGCCTGTGAGCCGCTTCACAAGCTCCGACACTTCCGCGCCAGCCCGGATCTTCTCAGAGAGCGAGAGCCGGTCGTAGCGGCGGCCGTTGTAGGTAAAGCGGAACACGTCCTTTAATTCTCCGGTCGTCTTGACCACATCGTAGAGCGAGATCTTCACGCGGTTCAGCGCGAGCTTCGAGAACGTCAACTCTGCACGCTTGCTCATGTAGAGGATCACGTCTTTCATAACGATTCTCTTTTCCGTGATCTCCTGCTCAATTTTGTGAATCCGTTCGTCAAAGTCCTCCGGCGCAGCGCTCAGAACCTGCTGTGCGGCGGCAAGCTGCACCCGGCAGTCCTCCAGCGACGCTTTGCATTCGGCAAGGCGTTCACTGTCCGCGGGACTCAGCGTGCCGCATTCGATGCTGGCGGTCAGGTTCTGGATGCGTGCGCGAAGCTGCTCCAAGGCCTGCTGACGCTTCATATTCTGCTGCGCAGCGTTTTCCTGAAGCTGCTTCCGTTTCTGATTCAGCGCGTCGATCTCAGACTGGTATCTGACCAGATCATCCGCCTTGAACTGCTCGAACGTGCTTTGGCTTTTCTGCTCCATCTCCTGAAGCTCCGCGATCTGGCCTTTCAGCTGCGTGCCGTCGGCAGCGATTTTCTCCGTTTCCGCCTGTAAAGCCTGACGGAACGCCGGATATTCCTGCTGCGAGAGGACACGGCGGCAGACCGGGCAGCTTGTACCCGGCTGAAACCGCTTCAAAAGCGCGGTATTCTGCTGATACTTTTTCCCAAGCGCCTGCACCCTTGCCGTATCCTCCGCCAGCGGGCCTGTGTATTTTGGCTGGTAGACCTCGGACGACCGAGCGCCCAGCTTTGCATGAAGTTCTTGCAGCTTCGCGTCCATTTCCGCCGTATCTGACACTTCCGGTGCTTCACCGGAAAGCTCCTCATACTGCTCGCTGGCCTGCACGAGCTGCTCCTGCAAATCCTCCAAATTGATGTTTTCAAACCGCCGTGCTTCCAACGATGCAATTTCACTCTGCAATTCCTGAATCCGCACAGTCAGTCCGTTAGACAGTTCTTTGCTGCTCTGCCGCTGCTTCTGCGCCAGATCCAGCTTGCCGCTCAGATAAACCGCATCCTGTTCCAGCGCTCGAATTTCCTCCCGGCGATTCTTGAGAAACGTCTCAGGAGACAACAATTTGAGCCCGGACAGCCGCTGCTGCGTCTGCTCATTGAGCAAGGATAACACGTCGGCCTGCGGAATGGAGGGAAGATACCGCTCCAGCAGCTTCTTTCCATCCTCGCCGAGTTCTTCAATGAAGTACAGCGGGTTGAAAATGGAGAGAAACACATCCCGTTCGCCAAACATCTCGTTGAGATCCGCCTGCCGAATGGCATAGCCGTCGTAGGTGATGCTCATGCGATCCTTCTGCCGGCTGCGGGTCAGCTCATGTGCCTTTCCGGTTTCATCCGTAAAGCGCATCGTGATTTGCAAGTCCGGGTTCGTCTCGTTGTGCAGCCGGTCAATGCCGCGCTCTCCGAAAAAGGGAAGTCCCGTAACGGCAAACGCGATCGCGTCCGCCAGACTGGATTTGCCGCGGCCATTGCCGCCGGTCACAACGGTAGGATTGCCGAACGTGATCTCCATAGGCGCTTCATAGCATTTGAAGCCCGAAACGGTCATGCTGCTGATCTGAAAGCCTTTGATTTTTTCCATTCGCCCTCCTTACGCTGCCTGCTGCACGACCTGATAGCCGTCCAGCGTATAAAATGCGACATTTCCCTGTTTCCGCATCGTGATTTGCGCGTCATAGAGCTGCGCACCGGGCATGAGCATGGGATGACTGCCCTGTGCGTAGACCTTCGCCTGCTTGCCTTCTGCGTTTTGCAGCACGGCGCAGACCAACGGCTGACCGGACATATCCTGCTGGTTGCTTACCGATACCACAATGTACTGGCAGACCTGCCGCGTCGTAAACGGGAGCGGCTGAGACTGCTGTGCTTGCTGCGACGATTTCTGCGGTGCTTGCTGCTGCGTCTGCGGCATGGCCGTCGGCGCTGTATTCTGCGCCTGCTGTCCAACCTGCCCGTCGCGCTTATAGCTGAGCTGTGCCTGTGCTGCGCCCGGAGATGTGGGAAGCTGATGCAGCTTATCCAGCAGTTCCAGATACGCGGCATTCAGCTTCGGCCGCTCGGTATCGCAGATCACATAGGAGTTGCCCTTCTGCTCGATCTTGACCCAGAGCGGCTTTGTCATCTTGTAGAGGACACGTCCAATGCCCCATTGCACGGCGGCGCGCTTCATCGAGTCGGACAAGCCGCCCTTAATGGGTTCAATGTCAGAATCCTCCGCGCCGTCCCACTTTGTAATGAAGCCTTTGCCCTCAAAATAGATGGAAATGCCGCAGATCTGCGCGTCCTTCTTTCCGTTTCCGTGCCACGGCTTGTAGTCGTTGTACCAGTTTTCCGGCCCCACAACCTCATCCAGACGATCCTGAATGGCGCGGTTTGTGACATACGGAATGGCAAGACCGCTGGTCTTGTCTTTCGACGTCACCTGAATCCGCCATTCAAGGTCTTCCGGTGCAAATGGCCGCGCCAGCTCTTCCTGGATGGTTTTTGCGTCTTTTGCCATACGTTACCCTCCAATAAAGTCTTTCAAGGTCTTTCCGTTGGGGATCAGCACGTCGGAATAATAGTACGACGGGTCTTTGTCCTTCAGGTGCTCCAAAAGATCGCGGTATTGCAGTCCCAGCTTGTTGTTCAGCGCATTGAAGCTGTGATCTCCATTTGGGATGGACAGCAGGAGTGCCGGCAAGCTGGCAAGTGCGTGCGGCGTCTTGTACTTTGGGAGTGCGTTTGCACCAATGCAGATGTCTCCCCGTGTACCGCTGACGTTGGAAAACGGATAGCGGTACATCACGGTACGCATTGTCGGCTTTTCGTCCGCGACAACGCCCATCCTGCATTCTCCGATCTTGCCTTCCGTATCGACGTGGAACGCAAAGACCAGTCTTGGCAGCGGAAAGTTCGGATATGCCGTCTCATGGTAGCTGATGTCTGCGTATAAGCGCGGGTACCAGAGACAATATTCCTTGTTCCCGTTCGGATGGATTTTGACATGGATACAGTCTGACGGTAACAATCCACTGTTAGCATAATCTCGCATAGCGCTGTTTTTAATGCAGTCCAGAAACGCATCTTCCTGCACCGCTTTGCACTTCACAATGCCATCCACGTGTGTCTCGATGAGAACCTGTCCGTCCTCCGGAATGATCCGGATCCGCAGTTCGTCCTTTTTCATGCCGCCTCCAATTCCGGAACGTACCGCTTCGCAAGCGCACGTTCCTTTCTAAGCAGGTTTTCCAGCTTCTGCACTTCTTCCGTGTACCATGCGTCAATGGAAAGCAGCGCTTCCAGCAGGTCAATTTCATAGTGAAAAGAACCGTCTGTTTCTACAATGAGACCGCTCGACCACTCTGCGCTGATCTTTTTCTGATAGCTCCAGCCAATACCGCCGTTC
>ERZ857827.2440-NODE-2440-length-13885-cov-3.806652_pt1 | contig 13885 bp, 15 predicted proteins | sample MGYA00519761_ERZ857827 | MGnify/ENA primary metagenome ERZ857827 (study PRJEB31778, sample SAMEA3449370) | human gut metagenome | biome: human gut; feature: human-associated habitat; material: faeces | place: United Kingdom | collected 2010/2012 ... | reverse complement strand
CGGATCTGTTTGCCCTCATCGTCGGGCTGGACGGTATAGGTGGGATCGGCGCTGCTCTTGGTCACGGTGCCGATCTGCCACAGGTACAGGCATTCCGTCGCAGGCAGGTTCTTCGGGTCGGCCTGGGCGGTGATCACATCGCCCACCACAGGGTCGGTCACGCTGAGGGTGACGGCGTTCAGGGTGAACTTGCTGTTCACAGGGCTGGAGATGGCGCTGGCCACCACGCCGCCGTAGATGCCCTGGCCATAGGCGCGAACGTAGATGGCCTTGCCGGCATGCTCCGCTTTGACCTCGAAGGTATTGTCCCAGCCCTTCTGGACGGATTCATCCTGACCGGAAATATACCAGTAGTACAGCACGGAATCAGCCGTCACAGCCTCGGCAGGCTCGGCGGTCGCGGTCAGCGTCATGCCCACGGCAGGGGTCATGCTGTCCATGGTGACCCGGGTCAGATTCGTCATCTTCACGGGCTGGCTGGCATTGCTTTCCACCGTACCGGCGCACTTGTCGGTGCCCGTGGCCTTCACGGTGATCGCCTTGCCCATGTCAAAGGCAGTGGGCGTATAGGTCGCGCCGGTGCCCATCTTGATGCCGTCCACATACCAGACGTAGCTGGCAGTGGCGCTGCTGGGCGTCACGGAGGCGCTGACAGCCTGTCCCACCACGGGGAAGGACGTGCTCAGCTTGACTTCCTTTAGGGCCAGCGCATCCGCAACGGGAGAGGTCATGTCGCTGGCAGCCCGGCCGGAAAAATCGCCGGTGCCGGTGGCATAGACCTGAATCTGCTTATTGGAATCGGAAGCCTGCACCACATAGGTCGCTTCGGTGCCCTTTTCCACACCGGCCACTCGCCAGCTGTAGGTAGCAGTCGCGGAGGAAGGCGCAACCACAGCCTTCAGAATGTCGCCTGCCAGCGGCGCGGTATGATCGGTGTTGGTATTGACGATCATCACACCGGCGATCTTGCGCTCCTTGGTCACAGGCTGAGACAGCACGCTGACCTTCTGTTCCGCCCATTGGCCGGTGCCGGTCACTTCCACGCAGATCTTATGGCCCGCATCGGCGGCGGTGGGGGTATAAGCGGCGGCGGTGCTCAGCTTTTTGCCGCCCACGCTGTCCCGATACCACTGGTAGGTTACCGTGGCATGGGCGGGCGTAACGGTGGCCAGCAGGGTATCACCCACCAGCGGATACTCATAATTGAGTTCCACCTTGGTCAGAGCGCTGTAGGGAATGGGGGTGGGAGCGGGCGTAGGCGCGGGCAGGGCGATGTACTTGGTCATCATATAGCCCACGCTGGAGCCGATCATCACACGGGTCCATTCGCCCTTATAGCCCAGAATGGTCAAAGGCGTTCCGTCGCTGTACAGGCCCAGACGGCGGCCGTTGGGCGCGGTGCGCAGCCAGGTGCGCAGGCCGTTGCCCGCGAACACGGTAGCGCTGCCCAGCGAAGGCGCGCTGGACGTGCTGCTGCCGCTGCTGGAAACCAGGAACTTGCTCATCATGTAGCCGCTGAGCGTGCCCGCCTGAATGCGGGTCCAGATGGTTCCCTGTTCCAGCACGGTAACAACCGTACCGGAAGGCAGCGTGGTCTGGCTGGCATAGTTGGTGCCGGGACCAAGGCGCAGACGCACCCCGTACTGGTTGCCGCTCTGCACGGTCGCATAGCTGGCCTCTGCCAACGTGGCGCTCATGGGCGTCATGGTCAGCAGAATCGCAGCCAGCAGCAATGTGACGACGATCTTCTTCATAGTCCGTATCCCTCCATAACAGCGTATCGCGGCGGCCGAACCGACAGGCCCGCCTTGTATACTGCGATAATCCATTGCAAATGATACCAGATTCGTTTCAATTTGTAAAGAGGCTGTAACATTTTCGTGATAAAAATTCGGATATTTATTGACGAATCTGTTCCAGTACCTTTACGATCCCCTCCAGGATCGCCGGTTCCTCCTGCGAAATGGTGCAGACGTGGGGCACGCCGTGGAGCCACAGCTTCCATTTCTTTTCGCTGCTGACGCCATTCAGGATGCAGTCCGCGCTGCCCTCCCAAACCGTCTCGTCGTCTTCAGACTGCACTGCCAGCACCGGGCAGGTAATATTGAAAAGATTCTTCCGGGCCAGCCGGATCAGATGGTACAGATCCGCGCCCTTGGCCGTGGGAAAGCCGGTGTAGCCGAAATCATACTCCGCGTTCAGCACACTGCTGCGCTCCGGGTGATCGCCCCAGGAAATGCGCGGAATCACCTTGCCCATCAGGCCGGACAGGCACAGAAAGCGGTTTTTCGTAGCCATGGGCGCGGAAATGGGAATGCATGCGTCCACCTTCATCTGCTCCGCCAGCAGCAGGGCCAGCACGCCGCCCATGCTCAGGCCGCAGACCGTAACGGTTTGGCAGGTTTCCTTCATTTCCACAACGGCGGTCTTGGCCGCCTGAAGCCAGCTCTGCCAGCTTTCTTTAGCCATATCCTCCTCGGTGGCGGCGTGGCCCGGCAGGCAGATGGAGCGGACGGTGTAGCCCTTTTCTGCCAGCCCATCGGCCAGCATTCTCATATGGGCGGGGCTTCCCGTAAAACCATGCATCAGCAGAATGCCGTTGCCGTCTCCCTGAACATTGACGGGTTGGCATACCGGGCGGTCAAAATATCCTTTAGGCGTAGGTTTCATCTGATTTTCATCCTTTCGCGTCTGCTTGTCCGGGCACTATCAGCCTATGACCGGCAGACCTCCTATATGTATGACGATGGAAGGAGTGGGATTTGTTCCCGTTTTTGGAAAAAAACTTTTTTCCGCCTTACCTGCGCAGCTTTTCCACATCCTCCCGGCGGCCCATCACCAGCAGGGTGTCGCCGGTCTGGAAGGGCATGTCCGGGGCGGGAGCCACCAGATAGCGGCCCTCCCGGTGGACGGAGAGGATATTCACGCCGTATTTGCGGCGCACGTCGGCGCTGCGTAGGCTTTCGCCCTCCCACCCGTCGGGCAGGAGGATCTCCGCCAGCTGGTAATCGCCGCTCAGCTCCATCAGGTCCAGCACCGAGGGCGTTACGATGGACCGGGCCAGCCGAACGCCCATGTCCCGCTCCGGAAAGACCACCCGATCCACGCCGATCTTCCGAAGCACCTTGGCGTGCAGGTCGTCGTTGGCCTTGGCGATCAGGTAGGGAATGCCCATCTCCTTCAGCAGCACACAGATCAGGATGCTGTCCCGGGTATTTTGCCCAATGGCCACCACCGCCGCGTCGAAATTTTTCACGCCCAGCGAGCGCAGGGCCTCCTCGTCCGTCGCGTCCAGCTGCAGGGCCTGCGTCACATGGGGCGCGATCTGGTTGACCAGCTCCTGATCGCTGTCCACGGCCAGCGCCTCCTGCCCCTGGGCGCACAGGGCCCGGGCCAGGCTGGAGCCGAAGCGTCCCAGACCGAATACCAGATATTGCTTTACCTTCATGAAAAAAACCTTCCTTCTCTTTTGACGCTCTCTTTGACGATGCTTCGGGCTCGGATTTCCGGCCTCAGCCAATCATGATCTTCTCCTCCGGGAAATGCACCCGATTCCGCGCGCCGTCCCTTTCCCGGCGGATCAGCGCCGTGGCCAGCGTCAGCGGGCCTACCCGGCCCAGATACATCAGCGGCATCAGCAGGATTTGAGAGCTGCGGCGCAGGGTTCCCGTACCCGCTGCGCTCAGGCCCGTGGTGGACACGGCGGAGACCGTCTCAAAAACCAGATTCGTCAGGCTGACGCCGTGCCGGCGCTCCAGAATCGACAGGGCGCAGGTCACGGCCAGCACGAAGGAGGTGGCAATGAAGGTCAGCGCCACGGCCCGGCGGCCCGTCTCCTGCGATATTTCCTTGCCGAAGGCGGTAATCCGGTCCCGGCCCCGCACCACGCTGTGCACCAGCAGCAGCAGCGCCGCCAGCGTGGTGGTCTTGATGCCGCCGCCGGTGGACGCGGGCGACGCGCCCACGAACATCATCAGGCAGCTGAGCAGCTTGGTGGAATCGTTCATCGCGTCCTGACTGACGGCGGCAAAGCCCGCCGTGCGGCAGGTGACGGCCTGAAAAACGCTGCCGGTCACTTTATCCCAGAGGGTCATGCCCTCCCGGCCCAGCGTAGCCGGATTCTGCCCTTCCAGCAGGAAAACGGCCAGCGAACCGCCCAGCAGCAGGATTCCGTTCACAGCCAGCACCAGCTTGGTATGCAGGGACAGCCGGCCCAGACTCTTGCGATGGCGCAGCAGCTCCAGCATGACCGCAAAGCCCATGCCGCCCAGCTGAATCAGGCCGATCACCGTCCACAGCACCAGCGGCTCCTGCCGGAAGGCCAGCAGGCTGCTGCCATTGCCGAACAGGTCAAAGCCCGCGTTGCAGAAGGCGCTTACCGCAGTGAACAGGCTCAGCCACAGGCCCCGGGCCGTTCCGTAGCGGGGAACCAGCCGCACAGCCAGCAGCGCCGCGCCCGTCAGCTCGATTGCCAGCGCCATGGCGAAAAACCACAGGCTCAGGCGCACCATGCCGGAAAGGCCGTTCTGGTTCATGGACTCGCTTAACAAAATCCGGCTGTGCAGCGAAATGCGCCTGCCGATCAGCACCATGCCCAGTGTGGCGAAGGCCATAAAGCCCAACCCGCCCACCTGAATCAGGCACAGCAGCACGATCTGCCCGAAAAGGCTCAGATCGCGCCCCGCCTCAATCAGCGAAAGACCGGTGACGCATACGGCGGACGTGGCGGTAAACAGCCCCTTCAAAAATCCGATGGATTCTCCCCCGGCGCTGGCGGCTGGCAAGGTCAGCAGCAGTCCGCCCAGCAGGATCAGCGCCAGAAACCCCAGACAAAGCGCCCGTCCGGGAGACATCGGCCTGCGGCCCAGCGGCTCCCGCCGGTTCGAAAAAGCATCCTTTTCGTTCAAAATAGCAGATCCTTTCTGATCGTTTCTCTCGTTCTTCCCCATCAGCAAAACCCCGTTCCCCTTCTATTATAAGCAGGAAAACAGGGTTTGTATAGCGGTGAATCCGCGCGCTTTTCAGCCGAGGATCAGCGCCAGCGCTTCTTCATAGCTGCGGGCCGCCGCGCAGGCTCCATGCTCCGTCGGAGCGGGACGGCCATTGGTAAACAGGATGCTGAACACCCCGGCGGCATTGGCTGCGGGGATATCCGCCGCCGCGCTGTCTCCCAGCATGACCGCCTTTTCCGGGGCCACATTCATGCGGCCCAGCGCCGCCCACACGATGGCAGGGTCCGGCTTGGCCGCGCCCAGCTCCTCGCTGATGAACAGGCCGCTCAGATAGGGCGAAATCGTGCAATGATCGAACCGGGCATGCTGGATGACCGCCACGCCGTTAGTCACCAGACAGATGGGCATCTGCGCGGCTACCCGTTTGCAGAAATCCTCCGCCCCCGGCAGAAGAATGCTCTGGCGGCTCAGCTGATCCCGGAAAAACAGGTGCATTTCCTCCGGGGAGCGGTGCAGGCCGACGGCTGCCAGAAAGTTGGCCATGCGCGCCACCTGCAGTTCCGGCAGGGTCGTCCGGCCCTGTTCCAGCAGGCTCCACTGCTCCCGGTTCACCCGATGATAGGTCTGAAAAAATTCTTCCCGCGCAGGAATGTCGAAGTGGGCAAATAAGGCGGTCAGCGCCTTCTGCTCCCCGGCGTCGAAATCGAAAAGCGTGCCGTCCGCATCGGCCATCAGCAGTTCGTAGGCCATCCAATCACCCTTTCTTTTCCTTCCCTTTGGAAGAAAGTTTTTGGTTTTTCCGCCGTTTCAAAGCGTCCGGCGAGGCCACGGAATAGCCGAAGAAGCCCAGCGGCTTTCCGACGGCGCAGTATTTGCCGTGGACATACGCGACCAGCTCCATGTCCTCCTCCCGGATAGAGCCGGACTCGGTAAAATACTCATCCGCCACGTAGACCTGCACCACCTCCGCCAGAAACAGGTCGTGGCTGCCCAGCTCCTGTACGCTTTTCACCCGGCAGCACAGGTAAGCGGGCGCTTCCGCCACGGCGGGCGCGTGAGTCAGCGGCGGCGCGGGAATGGGCGTCAGGCCGCAGGCCTCGAACTTTTTTACGTCCCGGCCGCTTTTGACCCCGCAGAAATCCGTTGCCCGGCACAGGGCGCGGCCGGTCAGGTTCAGGGTGAATTCCCCGGATTGCTGAATAATCTCGTGGCTCAGGCGGCTTTTGCGGATGCTGACAGAAACCATGGGCGGTTTGGTGCAGACCACGCCTGTCCACGCCACGGTGATCAGATTGGCCTCATGGCCGTTTTCCGGGTCGGCGCAGCCCAGCATCACCGCCGGAATCGGGCTCAGATAGGTCGTCGGCCCGATAGGCCGGAAAGTTTTTCCAGTGCCGGTTTTCATACGCCTTCCCCCTTGTGCATGCTTTCCAAAAAGTGTACAATGAACGGGTTCCTCTGTCAATGCCCGGCCAACTCCTATGGGGCTTCCCAGTTTTCGATGGAAGGAGGTTCCTCCCTTGCCGAAATATCATTACCGTTATCGCAAACCCCAGCGGCGGCATTTTCCCATCCGTCTGACGCTGGTGGCGCTGGCGCTTCTGGCGCTGTGCATTTATCCCTTTATCGAAGCGACTATGCTGACGGTGGACAAACACACCGTACAGGTAGCCAACCTGCCCGCCAATCTGAAAAGCCTGAAAATCGTCTACGCCACGGATATTCATCAGGGCCGCTGGTTTTCCCAAAGCCGGGTCAACGAGCTGGTCAAGACCATCAACAGCCTCAGCGCCGATCTGGTCATTTTGGGCGGCGACTACGCCGAGGACAGCGACGGGGCCATTGCCTTTTTTGAAAATCTGCCCTCCATTTCCGCCCGGATCGGCGTATACGCTGTGCTGGGCAATCACGACCGCACCGAGCCGGAGAGCAATCTCTCCGTGCTGATCGGCACCATCAAGGGTCGGGGCATTATCCCGCTGGTGAACAACGTTGCCGCGGTCAAGCGCGGGCAGACCTATTTCTACATTGCGGGCGTAGACGACTACTACAACGGATACCCGGACGTGGCGGGCGTGGCCGCTCAGGTCAAGTCCGACGATTTCGTCATCTTCGCGGGCCACACCCCCGACCTGCTGCCCGACATGCTCAAGGCCCGCAGCAGCGACGGCGACAATCACTGGTTCGATCTGGCTCTTTTCGGCCACACTCATGGCGGACAGATCAGCTTTCTTGGCAAATCGCCCTTTTTCAACCTCAAGACGGACGTGGGTCCCCGGTACATGAGCGGCTGGCTGGAGGAAAACCGCGCTGCCGTTCTCGTCAGCAACGGCGTGGGCACCTCCGGCGCGCCGGTGCGGCTGTTCGCCCGGCCGCAGATTCATCTGATTACCTTAAAGAGCCGCTGAGCGCAGGCGTTCGGGCAGGCCTTCCGGCTCGAAGCGGCGTTATAAGCCGTTATCATTCGCTTCTCCTTTTTCAGCATTTGGGCGGAGACGCTTTCTCAGCGCCTCCGCCCAATGTTTTTTCTTATTCTTCCTGTGCTTTTTGTGCGTTGATCGCCTGCGCGACGGCATCCGTCAGGCCGCGCACCCATTCCTGTACATCGGCTTCTTCCGTGCCGTAAGAGAAACGCGCACCCTCCAGCCAAGCGCCGGTACCCGCCGCTTCGGCCAGCAGCTCGCCGCTCTGCCCCAGACCGGAGCTGGCGGAGGTGCAGAAGGGAATCACGGCTTTGCCGGTGAAATCGTTGCCGGTGACAAACTGATTGACCGGCCATGCGGCAATGCCCCACCAGATGGGGTAGCCGATGTAAACGGTGTCATAGTTCTCCCAGTTTTCGAGGGTGATTTCGGTCAGCGCCACTTCGTTCTGGGCTTCGGGATTTTTGTGCTCAAAAACAACGCGGCTATTGCTGTCCGTCCAGTTCAGATCGGCGTCGGTGTAAGGCTCTTCGGGGGTAATGACGAACACATCCGCCTCCGTCTCTGCGGCGATCATATGGGCGATACGCTCAGTGCTGCCCGTGGCGGAAAAATAGACGACCAGCGTTTTGCTCGGCGCATCGGCTGCTTCGGGAGCTTCAGTCTCTTCGGAAGTTTCCGCAAAAGCGGCGAAGACGGTCAGCGTAAACATCAGGGTCAGTACGAGGGCGATCCGCTTTTTCATGTGGATTTCTCCTTCCTGTGTCCATAGGGACCTTTCTTTCTCGGGCGTTTTTTGATCCCGACGGCTGCATTATAAGACCCCGTCGCTCTTTGCGGAAGTGCCGGTTGGTTGATGAGCATATACCCGAACGTTATAATGCTTGCCAAAGCAATGCTTCCGGAATACAATATACAATATGGATAGGATTCCCCCAAAGAAGGAGGTGGGCATTCATGTATAATCCGCAGCTGGAAACCTTTTGCGGGCAGCCGACGCGGGCAGCTTCAGCAAGGCCGCAGAGGAAGCCTACATCACGCCGACCGCCGTCATCAAGCAGATCAACCTGCTGGAGGAATCGCTGGGGGGTGAAGCTCTTTGACCGCACCCATCGCGGGCTGACGCTGACCAAGGCCGGACGCAGCCTGTATCAGGACGCCAAATACATCATTCACTATTGTCAGGATTCGGTGGCGCGGGCTAAGAACGCCATGCTGGAAGACACCAATGTCATCCGTGTCGGCTCGTCGCCCATGACGCCCGCCCAGCTTCTGATGCAGCTGTGGACGAAGGTCAATGAAGTCTGCCCGGACGTGAAATTCCAGATCGTACCCTTTGAAAACACGCTGGAAAACGCCCGGGAGATCCTGGGGAATCTGGGCAGGAACATCGATATTGTAGGCGGCATTTTTGATGAAACCATGCTCGCGCTGCGCGGCTGCGCAGGATTGGAGCTGGTGCGCGTGCCTTTTCAGTGTGCGGTGTCCATTCATCACCGTCTGGCGGAGAAGGATCATCTGCGGCTTTCCGATCTGTACGGCGAAAATCTGATGCTGATGCACCGGGGCTGGAGCCACTACGTCGATCAGCTTCGGGATGATCTCTGGCAGCATCACCCGCAGATTCACATCATCGATTTTGATTTTTACAACATGGACATTCTCAATCGCTGCGAAAGCAGCAGCAATGTGCTGCTTTCCGTCCCCGGCTGGGCAAACGTGCATCCGCTGCTCAAAAGCATACCGATGGAGTGGGACTACAGCATTCCCTTCGGCATTCTTCATTCCCCGAATCCCTCGCCGGTGGTGCAGCGGTTTCTGGATGCTGCAAAGACCGTGGGGCGGGAACTGTACGGCTGATATAACCCGAAAGTATACACCCATGAACCAAGCGAGACTTCTCAGGAATCCTCGCTTTTTTTTATAATGAGGACGGAAAAGAAGGATGAAACCGAAAGCATGGCTTTGGTTTTAGGGAGGAACCATCGTGAAAAAGATATTGCTGCTGACAACGACCCCCACGCGGGGCGGAAACGGGGATGCGCTGATGGAAGCCGCCGAAGAAGCCGCAAGGGACTGCGGCGCGGAGGTAACGCGGCTGAATGTGCGGGAGTTGGACATTCACCCCTGCCGGGGATGCTATGGCTGCGCCGCAACCGGCGAATGTGTGCAGAAGGACGATTTCCGGCGCGTTCTGAATGCGCTGCACGAATGCGAAGGGCTGATCGCCGAAGCGCCGATTTACTACAACTGCATGGCGGCGCAGGCGCTACTGGTGGTCAACCGCCTGTGCTGCACGTTCGCCTGCCGGAATTATCCGCTGGGGCCGAAAAAGAAGATCGGCGTACTGCTCACCTGCACCGGCTCGGATGCGGAAGAAATGAAGCATCATGTGCAGCTGATCGTTGATTTGCCCAGTATCCAACGCTCGGTGGAAGAGGAGCGCACGGAGGTCTTTCCCCAGTGCGGCCATGCCGGTACCTGCCGGGAAACGCCCGCATATTTGAAACGCGCGCAGGACGTCGCCCGCTGGATCTGCGAATAAAACGCGAATAAGACACGAAGTAAGAAAGGAAGCCTGACGCTATGAACAACTTCATCTTTGAAAACAAAACCAAAGTGTATTTCGGCAGGGGCGGCGTGAAGGAATATCTGGGCTGTCTGCTGAAAAAGTACGGGCCGACGGTGATGCTGGCCTATGGCGGCGGCTCCGTCAAACGCAACGGCGTATACGACGAGGTCATGGGCATCCTGAACGCGCAGGGCAAGACGGTGGTCGAGTTTTCCGGCATCATGCCCAATCCTACCTATGCCAAGGTGCAGGAGGGCGCTCGTCTGGCGCGGGAAAACAACGTTGACCTCATTCTCGCCGTGGGCGGCGGCTCGGTGTCCGACTGCTGCAAGATCGTGTCCGCTCAGGCCCTGCTGGACGAGGATATCTGGGAAATGGAGATGACCAAGCACACCTTCCCCAGCCGCTTCATTCCGCTGGGCGTCATCGTGACGGTGTTCGGGACGGGTTCCGAGATGAACGCGGGCGCGGTGATTACCCACGAGGAAAAGAGACTCAAGTCCGGCGTGTTCGGCGCGCAGGCGGATTTCGCCTTTCTTGACCCCGACTATTCCCTGTCCGTGCCCTTCCCGCAGGTGATTTCCGGCGCGTTCGATACGCTGAGCCATGCGATGGAAACCTACTTCGGCAAGCCCGATGAAAACAACCTGTCCGACGACATCAACGAAGCCGTGATGCGCAGCGTCATCCGCAACATCCGCGTGCTGATGCGGGATCACGACCAGTACGAGGCCCGCAGCGAGCTGGCCTGGGCCTCCGCCATGGCGGAAAACGGCGTTCTGAAAATCGGCAAGATCACGGACTTCCAGTGCCACCAGATCGAGCATCAGCTGGGCGCTTATACCAACTGCAACCACGGCAGAGGTCTGGCGGTCATCCATCCCGTTCTGTACCGGCATCTGTATCAGGCGGGAGCGGCGCGCTTTGCGCGGTTCGCGCAGAACGTCTGGGGCATTGCGCCCAAGGACTGCGAGGAATCCACGGCGCAAGCCGGGGTGGAAGCGCTGGCGGCGTTCATCCGGGAAATCGGCCTGCCCACCACCCTGACGGAACTGGGCATTCCCGAGGATACCGACCTGCGCGCCGTGGCGGACTCCACCAACCTCACCGCCGGGTGCTGCAGGAAACTGACCCACGAGGAAATTTATCAAATTTTGCTGGAATGTCAATAAGGAGGAATACTCATGAAAAAGCAGACGGCAGGCAGAACCAACCTGGGCGAATTCGCCCCGAAATTTGCACAGTTGAATGATGATGTGCTCTTCGGCGAGGTCTGGAGCCGGGAGGACAAGCTCTCCGCCCGGGACCGCTCGCTGGTCACTGTGACCGCGCTGATGGCCCAAGGGCTGACGGATATTTCCTTCCGCCACCATTTGGAAATGGCGAAGGCCAACGGCATCACCCGCAGCGAAATCGCCGAAATTCTGACCCACGCGGCGTTTTATGCAGGCTGGCCCAAGGCATGGGCGGCGTTCCGGCTGGCCAAGGAAATCTGGACGGAAACCGACGCGGAAGGCGATAAGCAGGCGCATCAGCAGGCGATGGTGTTCCCCATCGGCGCGCCCAACGACGGCTTCCGGCAGTATTTCATTGGCCAAAGCTACCTTGCGCCGGTTTCCACCGAGCAGGTCAAGGTGTTCAACGTGACCTTCGAGCCCGGCTGCCGCAACAACTGGCATATCCATCAGGCCGAAAAGGGTGGCGGGCAGATGCTGATCTGCGTCGCCGGACGGGGATACTATCAGGAATGGGGACAGGAGGCGCGGGAGCTGCATCCCGGCGATGTAGTGAATATCGCGCCCGGCGTAAAGCACTGGCACGGGGCCGCGCCGGACAGCTGGTTCTCCCATCTGGCCGTTGAGGTGCCGGGCGAAAAAACGGGCACCGAATGGTGCGAGCCGGTCGGCGACGAAGAATACGGCAAGCTGAAATAAAAAAGAAAGAAACAAAAAACAGGAGGAAGGCTCATGAGCAAGAAGGTGCTGATTCTCTCCGGAAGTCCGCGCAAAGACGGAAATTCGGATCTTCTGTGCCGTGAATTTGCCCGCGGCGCACAGGAAAGCGGCAACGAAACCGAGATCATCCGCGTGGCGGCGAAAAAAATCGCGCCCTGCTCCGGCTGCTATTTCTGCCGCGCCCACGGCGGTCAATGCGCCCATCAGGACGGTATGGCCGAGATTCTTCAGAAGATGATCGACGCGGACGTGATCGTTCTTGCAAGCCCCGTCTATTTCTACTCCATCGACGCGCAGCTCAAGGCGGTGATCGACCGCACGGTGGCGCGCTGGTTGGAGGTCAAAAACAAGGACTTTTACTATATCGTCACCATGGCTGACGAGGACGTTTCTTCCGCCGAAACAACGCTGGCCTGTCTGCGCGGCTATGCCGCCTGCGTAAACGGCGCGGCGGAAAAGGGCGTTATCATCGGCAGCGGCGTGTATGAGCCGGGCAAGGTGAAGGAAACCCCCGCCATGCGTCAGGCCTATGACTTTGGCAAAAACGTATAAGAGTCAGAAATAAGAATCATAAGCGTATAGAAAGGAAAAGCAAAATGAGCGTTCTGTTTGTGAACGGCAGCCCCAATCCGCACGGCAATACGGCTGCGCTGGCGGCGGCACTGCTGAAGGGCCGGAAATACGAAATCCTAAACCTGACCGACTACACCATCGGCTCCTACGGTCAGCAGCTTCCCGGGGACGGTCTGGATGCGGTCATCGCCGCGATGAAAGCGGCGGATACGATCGTGGTGGGTTCGCCGGTGTACTGGCACAATCTCTGCGGCAGCGTCCGCAATGTGCTGGACCGCTTCTATGGCCGCGTGGAAAACGGCGGTCTGTCCGGCCGCAGGCTGTACTTTGTGTTTCAGGGAGCCGCGCCGGAAAAGTGGATGCTGGAGGCAGGCGAGTACACGATGAAGCGTTTCGCCGCGCTGTACGGCATGACCTACGGCGGCATGGCGACCAACCGGGCCGAGGCGGAAAAGCTGAATCAGACGCTTTGAGGAGGCAAACAAGGTGGAAGTTATAACCCTAAATAACGGCGTTCAAATGCCGATGGCGGGCATCGGAACCTTTCTTCTTTCTCCGGACGAGGCGGAGGCTTCTGTCCTTGCCGCGCTGGGGGACGGCTATCGCCTGATCGACACGGCGAACGCCTACGTCAATGAAAAGGCCGTGGGACGCGCCATGAAGAAATCCGGCCTTGCGCGGGAAGAAATCTTCTTGGAAACCAAGCTGTGGCCCGCGTTTTACGAGCAGCCCGACGCGGTGGAAAAGACGCTGGAGCGTCTGGATACCGATTTTATCGACCTTCTGCTGATTCATCAGCCAGCGGGCAACTATCTGGCGGGCTATCGCCTGATGGAGCAGGCCTACGAGGCGGGCAAGGTGCGCGCCATCGGCCTGTCCAATTTCAACGCGGAGCAGATCGAAGAAATCATGAGCGTCTGCCGGGTGCGCCCCGCCGTTTTGCAGACCGAGCTGCACCCCTACCATCAGGAGCCGAAGCTGAAAAGCCTGTTGAAGGAAAACGGAATCGTGCCGCAGGCGTGGTATCCGCTGGGGCACGGCGATCCGGCGCTGCTGAACGAGCCGCTCTTTGCCGAACTGGGGAAAAAGTACGGCAAGTCCGCCGCCCAGATCATCCTGCGCTGGCACATTCAGGACGGCAATATCGTCATTCCCGGCTCGAAGAATCCCGAGCACATCAAGGCGAATTTCGCCCTGTTTGATTTCCGCCTGACGGAGGAGGAAATGGCGCGCATCGCGGCGCTCAATCAGGAGAAGCGCTATTATACCAGTACGCCGGAGCTGCTGGCTAAGTATGCCCAGATGGTTCCGCCGGTGGATGAGCAGAAATAATTCAGAGTGTCAAAAAAGTGGAAGTGCAGGAGGCACTGCTGCCACTCAATCGTCGCAGGGACTACTGCCGTAGTCCCC
>ERZ857827.2436-NODE-2436-length-13930-cov-6.318198_pt1 | contig 13930 bp, 5 predicted proteins | sample MGYA00519761_ERZ857827 | MGnify/ENA primary metagenome ERZ857827 (study PRJEB31778, sample SAMEA3449370) | human gut metagenome | biome: human gut; feature: human-associated habitat; material: faeces | place: United Kingdom | collected 2010/2012 ... | reverse complement strand
GTGCTTGCTGGTTACGCTCTATGAGCAAATCGCCAACCTTACGCTGTTCCCAAGAGGATGTATAAAAAGGATGGATCAGTTGGACAGACAGAGAAATATCCGGGGTTGAATGCGAAAAAGGCTGTCGTTGATGAAGGGTGATAAGGTTGTCGAGGAGCTTGAAGAAAGCTCCAATCTGCTCTTGCTCAAAAAGGCTCGGCAGATATATTCCCATTGATTCAACATCTCCGGCATTGTAAGACGGTAACGCTCCGACTTGAACCAAGGAAGTCAAATCAACCGTTCCAAACAGAGCCTTTGCAAAGTCTGCGTCCCACTTCGTTGGACTGAGAGAATATGCCATTGTGTTGTTGTCCAAAAGGAACGGAAAACGGCATAAACGCTTGCGATTTAGCATCACAGCAGCTCCAACCTTTGCAAAGAAAATTGCTGGCAATTCCGTAATGGGCGACCACCTATGATCAGCAATCTGTTCTGCTGTAACATAGTTATTAGCAACAATCATTTCATTCTCATTGCCGTCTAAGTTCATATCGGATACTTTGAAGAACGGTACACCGGTTACCCCGCCTTGGTCGGTATCGGGAAAGCCTACTCCAGAGCGAGCTTTACCAATATCACCGAGCTTACGCTGTTCCCAAGCTATCCGGTCGCAGGCGAACTTATTCAGGTGTGAAATATGGGAACTAAGTTTGAAATATCGGGATTTATGGTTGATATTTCGGGATTATGTGCTATAATATAAGTTGTGTTTTAGCACTTACTCGCAGGTTGAGAGAAAGGAATGATACGATGGCTGTAAGCTATAAAAAACTTTGGCACATTCTGCTTGATCGAGATATGAAGAAAAGAGATTTGCAGGAAGCTGCTGGACTCACTAAATACGCAATCAATAAGCTCAGTCGTGATGAAAATGTAAGCACTGAAGTGTTGGGGAAAATCTGCTCAGCTTTGAATTGCACGACCGATGACATTATGGAGTTTGTTCCCGACGAGAAGTGAGTCCGTTTTATGGGACACTAATTGTTGTATCATAACAGTGGGGTAGTATATCTCCCTTAGAAAATGAAAAAGGATGGGTTCACAGGATGAATAAGCAACAGCTTGCTCAGAAAATATGGGCTTCCGCAAACCAAATGCGTTCCAAAATCGAAGCGAATGAATATAAGGATTACATACTTGGCTTTATCTTTTACAAGTATCTATCTGATAAAGAAATCAAATTCTTGAAGGAAAATGACTATGACGACGAACTTCTGAAAACCGTATCAGAAGAAGATGACGAAACGGTTAAGTGGGTTCAAGAGAATATCGGCTACTTTATTGCCTATAAAGACCTCTTTTCTACTTGGCTCTCGATGGGTAAGGACTTTGATGTTTCAAATGTCCGTGATGCACTCTCTGCGTTCAGCCGGTTGATTTCCAACACGCACAAAAAGGTGTTTGATAAGGTGTTCGACACTTTGCAAACAGGTCTTTCCAAACTTGGCGATAGCTCCGGTTCGCAAACAAAAGCAATCAGCGGGCTTCTGACGCTGATAAAGGATATTCCTATGGACGGCAAGCAGGACTACGATGTTCTCGGCTTTATCTACGAATATCTTATCAGTAACTTTGCGGCTAATGCCGGAAAGAAGGCAGGCGAGTTCTACACCCCGCACGAGGTATCTCTGCTGATGTCTGAAATCGTTGCAAGCCACTTGAAGGGCAAAAGCGAAATCAAAATTTACGACCCGACAAGCGGTTCGGGATCGTTGCTTATCAATATCGGTCAGAGCGTTGCCAAATATATGACCGATGACAACAACATCAAATACTTCGCTCAGGAATTGAAGGAGAACACCTACAACCTGACCCGGATGAATTTGGTTATGCGTGGCATCAAACCGGATAATATCGTCACTCGTAACGGCGATACTCTTGAGGAGGATTGGCCGTACTTTGACGAAAATGATCCGGTGAATACCTATAATCCTCTCTATGTGGATGCGGTCGTGTCCAATCCGCCGTATTCGCAGGCTTGGGACCCGTCCAACAAAGAGGGTGATCCTCGTTATGCTCGTTTTGGACTTGCTCCCAAAGGAAAAGCCGACTATGCTTTCCTGCTTCACGATCTGTTCCATATCAAGCCGGACGGCATTATGACAATCGTTCTTCCCCACGGCGTACTGTTCCGTGGCGGTGAGGAAGGTGAAATCAGAAAGAACCTGATTGAGAATAACCATATCGACGCCATTATCGGACTTCCTGCAAATATCTTCTTCGGGACAGGAATACCCACCATCATTATGGTGCTGCGCCAAAAGCGCGAGAATACCGATGTCCTTATCATCGATGCATCCAAGGGCTTTATCAAAGAGGGTAAGAATAACAAGCTCCGTGCGTCTGACATTAAACGCATAGCAGATACCTTTATAAAGCGTGAAAGCATTCCGAAGTTTTCACGAGTAGTCAGTCGTGAAGAAATTCGCAGCAATGATTATAACTTGAACATTCCTCGCTATGTTGATTCCTCTGAAGCTGCCGAGCATTGGGATGTCTATGCGTCTATGTTTGGCGGTATCCCGACAGCAGAAATTGACGAGATGAGCGAATTCTGGACGGCGTTCCCTGCACTGAAAAAGGCGTTGTTCACCGAGAGTGGCATTCCTTATGTGAATGTGTCTACCCCTGATATTAAGAGTGCCATCAAGAGCCATCCTGATGTGGTCGGCTTTGAGAATGCTTTTAACGCTGCCTTTTCCACTTTTCCGGCGTTCCTGAAAGAAGAACTTATCGACCGGATGGGAAGCATCGAAATCTCTAAGGCTGAAACCGTTCTAAGTGCTGATATTTTCGAGCGATTGAAGGAAATTCCTCTTATCGACAAATATGCGGCGTTCCAGCTTCTTGACGACGATTGGACAGGTATTTCCATCGACCTCGAAATGTTGCAAACCGAAGGCTTTGTTGCAACAAAGAAGGTCGATCCGAACCTTGTCATCAAGAAAAAGGACGGTAAAGATCAGGAAGTTCAAGAGGGCTGGGTAGGTCATATTATCCCGTTCGACTTGGTTCAGGCGACTTTGCTCTCCGCAGAAACGGACGAGCTTCACGGTTTGGAAAGCCGTTTGGCGGAAATCCCTTCTGAGTATGAGTCTATCCTTGATGAAATGACAGAGGAGGATAAAGAGAGCTGCAACGATGTTCTCACCGAGGAAGGCGATGCTTTCGTTCCGAAAGAAGTATCCAAAAAGATTAAGGAACTGAAGAAAGACCATTCTCCTGAAAGCGTTGCGCTTCGTACACTCTTAGAAAAGGTTGAGTCTTTGATCAAGAGCGAGAAAGAAATCAAGGCGGAGATCAAGGCAAAGAGTGCTGCGTTGCAGGCAAAAACAAAGGATACGATTGAAAGTCTGAGCGATGAGCAGGCTTTGGATTTGCTCGAAAAGAAGTGGATTGCTCCTCTCATTGAGAGCATTCACAAACTGCCTGATACCGTAATCGACAGCTTGGTGAGCAAAATTCAAGCCCTTCAAAACAAGTATGCTACAACTTTCTTCGAGGTCGAACAGCAGATCAGCGAAACCGAAGCAACGCTTTCGGGAATGATCGATGACCTTGAGGGTAATGAGTATGATATGCTGGGACTTAAAGAGTTGAAGAAATTGCTGGGAGGTAGTGCAGAATGACGAAAAAATCAGATGCTCCCGCAATTCGCTTCAAAGGATTCTCAGACGCTTGGGAACAGCGTAAGCTATCCGAAATTACAGATAAAGTCACGGAGAAAAATGCCGGACTACAATATGTAGAAACATTTACAAACTCTGCTGAGTTCGGAATTATAAGTCAAAGAGATTTCTTTGACCACGATATAGCAAAGCTGGGCAGCTTGGATGGGTACTACATTGTAAAAAACGAGGACTTTGTTTATAACCCTCGTATCTCTACTTCCGCACCAGTTGGACCGATAAACCGCAATAAACTTGGAAGAACGGGCGTAATGTCACCGTTATATACCGTCTTTCGCCCGCACGATATTGACACGACTTATTTGGAGTACTTTTTCAAGTGCGGCTATTGGCATTCTTTTATGAATTTCAATGGTGATTCCGGCGCAAGGTCAGACAGGTTCTCGATTAGAGACAATGTGTTTTTTCAAATGCCTATACCTATACCAGATATAGATGAGCAGAGAAAAATTGGCGAGCTACTAACTTGCCTTGACAACCTTATCACCCTTCATCAGCGTAAGTTTGAAAAGTTGACGAATGTGAAAAAGTCGATGCTCGAAAAGATGTTCCCGCAAAATGGCAGCAGTTACCCCGAAATTCGCTTTAAGGGATTTACTGACCCTTGGGAACAGCGTAAGGCAAAAGAGCTGTTTGTATCAACTGCGGATAAAGGCTATCCGGAACTTCCTGTTTTGTCAGCAACACAAGACCGTGGAATGATTCGCAGAGATGAAAACAGCATCAATATATTCCACGACAAGAAAAATGAAGCCGGCTATAAAAGAGTATTGCCGGGGCAGTTTGTGATACACCTTCGTTCTTTTCAAGGTGGGTTCGCTCATTCTGCAATAGAAGGCATAACCTCGCCTGCTTACACGGTTTTTGGCTTTTCTGAGCCTGAAAAGCACGACTCAGAGTATTGGAAATATGTGTTTACCTCTAAGTCGTTTATCCAGCGATTAGAAACAGTAACCTATGGCATCCGTGATGGGCGCAGTATAAGCTACGAGGAGTTTCTAACTCTCGGCTTTGTGTATCCGTCAAAGGCTGAACAAACAGCAATTGCCCGATATTTGGACAAACTAAGCGACCTTATCACCCTTCATCAGCGTGAGTTGGAAAAGCTCCAAAATATCAAGAAATCTATGCTTGAAAAGATGTTCGTGTGACATCAATTTCGCAGGAAGGAGGAAATTGAATGACATTCCAAAAAGAAGCGGACTTTGAGGAAGCCCTGATTAAAGTCTTGGCGGATAAAGGCTGGGAAAAAGAAGTTATCAAGAACCCGACCGAGCAAGACCTCATCCGAAATTGGGCAAAGATCCTGTATGATAACAATCGTGGAATTGACCGCTTGAATAACTATCCTCTTACGGATGGCGAAATGCAGCAGATTATTGAGCAGATCACGGAACTTAGAACCCCGTTAAAACTCAATGGCTTTATCAACGGAAAAACTGTGTCCATCAAGCGTGATAACCCTGACGACAAGCTCCATTTTGGCACTGAAATCAGCTTGAAAATATATGATCGCAGAGAAATCGCCGCTGGACAGAGCCGGTATCAGATCGTACAGCAACCAGTTTTTCCGAGCAAGTCAAAAATGCTAAATGACCGTCGTGGCGATTTGATGCTGCTCATCAATGGTATGCCTGTCATACATATCGAGCTGAAGCGCAGCGGTGTCCCCGTCAGTCAAGCATATAATCAGATTGAGAAATACTCATATGAGGGCGTTTTTACCGGATTGTTCTCGCTCGTTCAGGTGTTTGTTGCAATGAACCCTGAAGAAACTCGTTATTTTGCGAATCCCGGACCTGACGGAAAGTTCAATACGGATTACTATTTCCATTGGGCTGACTTCAATAACGAACCTATCAACGATTGGAAAGCTATCGCCTCCTCGCTGCTGTCCATCCCTATGGCGCACCAGCTCATTGGTTTTTATACTGTTGCCGACAACGCTGACGGTGTTCTGAAGGTAATGCGAAGCTACCAGTATTACGCAGCCAGCGCAATTTCCGATGTTGTGTCTAAAACGAAGTGGGATAGCGGTAAGCAGCGTGGCGGCTACATTTGGCATACCACCGGCTCAGGTAAGACGATGACGAGCTTTAAGTCGGCTCAGTTGATTGCAAACTCCAATGATGCTGATAAGGTTATTTTCCTTACCGACCGTATTGAGTTAGGAACGCAGTCGCTCAAGGAATATCGGGCATTTGCGGACGAGAACGAAACCGTGCAGGCAACAGAGAACACATATGTCCTTTTGACTAAGCTGAAAAGCAACGCAACGGCAGATACCCTAATTGTTACCTCTATTCAGAAGATGAGCAATATCCGAGATGAGGACGGAGGACTTAATGCAAGCGACATTGAAATAATCAACGGCAAACGGCTTGTTTTTATTGTTGACGAGGCTCATCGTTCAACTTTTGGAGATATGCTATCCATCATCAAGGAAACATTTCCCAATGCCATCTTCTTTGGCTTTACCGGCACACCGGTGTTTGAGGAGAATGCAAAGAAAAACAATGCCCAAACAGATGTTTTTGGCAATGAACTCCATAGATATAGCATTGCTGATGGTATCAGGGATAAGAATGTGCTTGGATTTGATCCTTATAAAGTCCTGACTTTCCGTGATAAGGATGTCCGCAAGGTGGTTGCTTTGGAAAAAGCAAAAGCAGCAACCGAAGAAGAAGCAATCAGCGATCCCAAAAAGGCAAAAATATTCTATGAGTATATGGACTCCTCCACCGTCAAGATGGCGGGCTTCTTGGGCGATGACGGAAAGTGGGTCAAGGGCATTGAAGATTATCTTCCAAAAACTCAGTACCTTTCCTCGGAGCATCAAAGCAAGGTTGTTGAGGATATTCAAGAAAACTGGCTTACTTTGAGTCACAACGGGAAATTCCACGCAATCTTTGCAACGAGCAGCATCCCCGAAGCAATAGACTACTATCGACTGCTGAAGGCTGCAATGCCGAAACTTAGGATCAGTTGCCTTTTTGACCCCAATATCAGCAATGAAGATGGTGACTACAAAGAATACAGAGGGCAGCCGATTGCTTTCTATAAAGAGCAAGGCTTAATCGAAATTCTTACTGACTATAATATGATGTTTGGTCAGGATTTTTCGATTGCTACACACGCTCGCTTCAAAAAAGACCTTTCTCTACGCCTTGCCCACAAAGAGCAATATAAGCGGGTCGAAAGAGAGCCTGAGAAGCAGCTCGACCTCCTGATTGTAGTGGATCAGATGCTTACCGGCTTTGACTCTAAGTGGGTCAACACGCTGTATATGGACAAGATACTGGAGTATGAGAACATCATTCAGGCATTTTCCAGAACCAACAGACTTTTCGGACCCGATAAGCCTTTTGGCATCATCAGATATTATCGCAAGCCGCATACGATGGAGCAGAATGTGAGCAAAGCTGTTAAGCTCTATTCCGGCGATAGACCGATAGGTCTGTTCGTTGAAAAACTGTCTTACAACCTCGGAAAGCTCAACGCTGTGTTTGATGATATTGCCTATTTGTTCAAGAATGCTGGTATCCCTGACTTTGAAAAGCTGCCTGCGGACGGAACCGTAAGAGCTAAGTTCGCCTCGCTGTTTAGAGATTTCAACGGATACCTTGAAGCTGCTAAAATCCAAGGATTTAGGTGGGACAAACACACCTACTCATTCAAGGACGAGGAAAGCGGTAATTCGATTGAAATTACAATGGAGTTCGATGAGAACGCATTTTTGATTTTGGCACAGCGTTATAAAGAGCTTTCCGCTGCTTCTCCCGATGATCCCGGATCACAAGACATAGATATACCATACGATCTTGTTGGATACCTGACTGAAATTGACACAGGGGTTATTGATGCCGATTATATGAACAGTCGTTTCGATAAGTACCTCAAATTGATTCGACAGGAAGGTTCTTCCGAGGAATCTATTGAGCAAGCAAAGGCAGAACTTCACAAGACTTTTGCTGCCCTAACGCAAGAGGAGCAGAAATACGCAAATATCTTTCTGCACGACATTGAGCGAGGCGATGTCATTGCCGAGGACGGAAAAACGCTTCGTGACTACATCACGGAGTATCAGTTTAGAGCAAAAGATAACCAAATTCACCGTTTTGCAACCATCTTCGGTCTTGATGAGGATAAACTCAGGAATATGATGGGGCTTAACCTGAATGAAGCGACTATCAATGAGTTTGGCAGGTTTGACGAGCTGAAAAAGAGCGTCGATAAGTCCAAAGCAAAAGCGTTCTTTGAAGCATATGAACAAACCAAGTTGATTCCGCCCAAGGTCAATATGAAAACGGATCAGCTTTTGCGGCAGTTCATTCTTACCGGTGGATTTGAGGTTGATATGCCGTAATGAGTGCCATCACCGCTAAAGCAAGCCGAAAAATGAAAAAATATGCGGTCTTAACAAGAGAGCCAAGGTGTTTCCTTGGCTCTTTTGATTTTTCTTGGGAACAGCGTAAGTTATCTGAACTCACTTCTATGCACGCCCGAATTGGATGGCAAAACCTCAGAACTTCGGAGTTTTTAGATAGCGGCAACTATATGCTTATAACAGGAACCGATTTCAATGATGGAGCCATTAACTTCTCGACTTGTCACTATGTTGAACGAGAGCGTTATGAACAAGATAGAAACATTCAAATTCATAACGGCAGCATTCTCATCACAAAAGACGGAACACTCGGAAAAGTGGCGTATGTTCAGGGGTTGTCAATGCCTGCAACACTTAATGCAGGGGTATTCAATGTCCAAATTAAGGACGCAAATAATGTTGATGAGAAGTATCTTTTTCAATACCTAAAAGCACCTTTTCTAATGGACTATGTAGATAAGAAAGCAACCGGTGGTACAATCAAGCATCTCAACCAAAGTATCCTTGTTGACTTCCCAGTTATCTTGCCACAAAGGTCAGAGCAAACTTTGATAGGTGCCTTCTTTCAGCAACTCGACAACCTTATCACCCTTCATCAGCGTAAGTTTGAAAAGTTGACGAATGTGAAAAAGTCGATGCTCGAAAAGATGTTCCCGCAAAATGGCAGCAGTTACCCCGAAATTCGCTTTAAGGGATTTACTGACCCTTGGGAACAGCGTAAGGCAAAAGAGCTGTTTGTATCAACTGCGGATAAAGGCTATCCGGAACTTCCTGTTTTGTCAGCAACACAAGACCGTGGAATGATTCGCAGAGATGAAAACAGCATCAATATATTCCACGACAAGAAAAATGAAGCCGGCTATAAAAGAGTATTGCCGGGGCAGTTTGTGATACACCTTCGTTCTTTTCAAGGTGGGTTCGCTCATTCTGCAATAGAAGGCATAACCTCGCCTGCTTACACGGTTTTTGGCTTTTCTGAGCCTGAAAAGCACGACTCAGAGTATTGGAAATATGTGTTTACCTCTAAGTCGTTTATCCAGCGATTAGAAACAGTAACCTATGGCATCCGTGATGGGCGCAGTATAAGCTACGAGGAGTTTCTAACTCTCGGCTTTGTGTATCCGTCAAAGGCTGAACAAACAGCAATTGCCCGATATTTGGACAAACTAAGCGACCTTATCACCCTTCATCAGCGTGAGTTGGAAAAGCTCCAAAATATCAAGAAATCTATGCTTGAAAAGATGTTCGTGTGACATCAATTTCGCAGGAAGGAGGAAATTGAATGACATTCCAAAAAGAAGCGGACTTTGAGGAAGCCCTGATTAAAGTCTTGGCGGATAAAGGCTGGGAAAAAGAAGTTATCAAGAACCCGACCGAGCAAGACCTCATCCGAAATTGGGCAAAGATCCTGTATGATAACAATCGTGGAATTGACCGCTTGAATAACTATCCTCTTACGGATGGCGAAATGCAGCAGATTATTGAGCAGATCACGGAACTTAGAACCCCGTTAAAACTCAATGGCTTTATCAACGGAAAAACTGTGTCCATCAAGCGTGATAACCCTGACGACAAGCTCCATTTTGGCACTGAAATCAGCTTGAAAATATATGATCGCAGAGAAATCGCCGCTGGACAGAGCCGGTATCAGATCGTACAGCAACCAGTTTTTCCGAGCAAGTCAAAAATGCTAAATGACCGTCGTGGCGATTTGATGCTGCTCATCAATGGTATGCCTGTCATACATATCGAGCTGAAGCGCAGCGGTGTCCCCGTCAGTCAAGCATATAATCAGATTGAGAAATACTCATATGAGGGCGTTTTTACCGGATTGTTCTCGCTCGTTCAGGTGTTTGTTGCAATGAACCCTGAAGAAACTCGTTATTTTGCGAATCCCGGACCTGACGGAAAGTTCAATACGGATTACTATTTCCATTGGGCTGACTTCAATAACGAACCTATCAACGATTGGAAAGCTATCGCCTCCTCGCTGCTGTCCATCCCTATGGCGCACCAGCTCATTGGTTTTTATACTGTTGCCGACAACGCTGACGGTGTTCTGAAGGTAATGCGAAGCTACCAGTATTACGCAGCCAGCGCAATTTCCGATGTTGTGTCTAAAACGAAGTGGGATAGCGGTAAGCAGCGTGGCGGCTACATTTGGCATACCACCGGCTCAGGTAAGACGATGACGAGCTTTAAGTCGGCTCAGTTGATTGCAAACTCCAATGATGCTGATAAGGTTATTTTCCTTACCGACCGTATTGAGTTAGGAACGCAGTCGCTCAAGGAATATCGGGCATTTGCGGACGAGAACGAAACCGTGCAGGCAACAGAGAACACATATGTCCTTTTGACTAAGCTGAAAAGCAACGCAACGGCAGATACCCTAATTGTTACCTCTATTCAGAAGATGAGCAATATCCGAGATGAGGACGGAGGACTTAATGCAAGCGACATTGAAATAATCAACGGCAAACGGCTTGTTTTTATTGTTGACGAGGCTCATCGTTCAACTTTTGGAGATATGCTATCCATCATCAAGGAAACATTTCCCAATGCCATCTTCTTTGGCTTTACCGGCACACCGGTGTTTGAGGAGAATGCAAAGAAAAACAATGCCCAAACAGATGTTTTTGGCAATGAACTCCATAGATATAGCATTGCTGATGGTATCAGGGATAAGAATGTGCTTGGATTTGATCCTTATAAAGTCCTGACTTTCCGTGATAAGGATGTCCGCAAGGTGGTTGCTTTGGAAAAAGCAAAAGCAGCAACCGAAGAAGAAGCAATCAGCGATCCCAAAAAGGCAAAAATATTCTATGAGTATATGGACTCCTCCACCGTCAAGATGGCGGGCTTCTTGGGCGATGACGGAAAGTGGGTCAAGGGCATTGAAGATTATCTTCCAAAAACTCAGTACCTTTCCTCGGAGCATCAAAGCAAGGTTGTTGAGGATATTCAAGAAAACTGGCTTACTTTGAGTCACAACGGGAAATTCCACGCAATCTTTGCAACGAGCAGCATCCCCGAAGCAATAGACTACTATCGACTGCTGAAGGCTGCAATGCCGAAACTTAGGATCAGTTGCCTTTTTGACCCCAATATCAGCAATGAAGATGGTGACTACAAAGAATACAGAGGGCAGCCGATTGCTTTCTATAAAGAGCAAGGCTTAATCGAAATTCTTACTGACTATAATATGATGTTTGGTCAGGATTTTTCGATTGCTACACACGCTCGCTTCAAAAAAGACCTTTCTCTACGCCTTGCCCACAAAGAGCAATATAAGCGGGTCGAAAGAGAGCCTGAGAAGCAGCTCGACCTCCTGATTGTAGTGGATCAGATGCTTACCGGCTTTGACTCTAAGTGGGTCAACACGCTGTATATGGACAAGATACTGGAGTATGAGAACATCATTCAGGCATTTTCCAGAACCAACAGACTTTTCGGACCCGATAAGCCTTTTGGCATCATCAGATATTATCGCAAGCCGCATACGATGGAGCAGAATGTGAGCAAAGCTGTTAAGCTCTATTCCGGCGATAGACCGATAGGTCTGTTCGTTGAAAAACTGTCTTACAACCTCGGAAAGCTCAACGCTGTGTTTGATGATATTGCCTATTTGTTCAAGAATGCTGGTATCCCTGACTTTGAAAAGCTGCCTGCGGACGGAACCGTAAGAGCTAAGTTCGCCTCGCTGTTTAGAGATTTCAACGGATACCTTGAAGCTGCTAAAATCCAAGGATTTAGGTGGGACAAACACACCTACTCATTCAAGGACGAGGAAAGCGGTAATTCGATTGAAATTACAATGGAGTTCGATGAGAACGCATTTTTGATTTTGGCACAGCGTTATAAAGAGCTTTCCGCTGCTTCTCCCGATGATCCCGGATCACAAGACATAGATATACCATACGATCTTGTTGGATACCTGACTGAAATTGACACAGGGGTTATTGATGCCGATTATATGAACAGTCGTTTCGATAAGTACCTCAAATTGATTCGACAGGAAGGTTCTTCCGAGGAATCTATTGAGCAAGCAAAGGCAGAACTTCACAAGACTTTTGCTGCCCTAACGCAAGAGGAGCAGAAATACGCAAATATCTTTCTGCACGACATTGAGCGAGGCGATGTCATTGCCGAGGACGGAAAAACGCTTCGTGACTACATCACGGAGTATCAGTTTAGAGCAAAAGATAACCAAATTCACCGTTTTGCAACCATCTTCGGTCTTGATGAGGATAAACTCAGGAATATGATGGGGCTTAACCTGAATGAAGCGACTATCAATGAGTTTGGCAGGTTTGACGAGCTGAAAAAGAGCGTCGATAAGTCCAAAGCAAAAGCGTTCTTTGAAGCATATGAACAAACCAAGTTGATTCCGCCCAAGGTCAATATGAAAACGGATCAGCTTTTGCGGCAGTTCATTCTTACCGGTGGATTTGAGGTTGATATGCCGTAATGAGTGCCATCACCGCTAAAGCAAGCCGAAAAATGAAAAAATATGCGGTCTTAACAAGAGAGCCAAGGTGTTTCCTTGGCTCTTTTGATTTTTCTTGGGAACAGCGTAAGTTTGGTGAAGTGTTTGATTGCACTGTCCCGAATAACACACTTTCCCGTGCCGAACTGAGTTATGATGAAGGAACTGTCCTGAATGTTCATTATGGTGATGTGCTGATAAAGTATGACTCTGTGCTGGATGTTCAGAAGGACGATATTCCTCGCATCCCGCATAGGTGCAGAGAGGATTTCAATGGGGCTTTATTGCAGGATGGTGATGTTATTATCGCTGATACCGCAGAAGATGAAACGACCGGAAAAGCCTGTGAAATAGGTAATTTGCAAGGTAGCGCCATAGTATCGGGGTTACATACAATGGTGTGCCGCCCTCGGAACAGAATGGCGTTGGGGTACCTCGGTTACTACCTCAATTCCAATGCTTACCACCACCAGCTTCTTCCTCTAATGCAGGGCATAAAAGTGCTCTCTTTAAGTCGCAGCAACATTCAAAAAACAAGCGTGAGTTACCCTTCAGCAATGAAAGAACAGCAACTCATTGCCAGCTACTTCAGCCAGCTTGACCACCTTATCACCCTTCATCAGCGTAAATGTGCATTATTATTCAGTCCTTTTCAGGCTCTTATCTCTATGATGTTCACCACTTCAACATTTTCTTGGGAACAGCGTAAGTTGGGAGATATTGCTGACATTGTGGGTGGTGGAACCCCAAGTACAGGAAATCAGAGCTATTGGGACGGTGATATTGATTGGTATGCACCTGCTGAAATTGCGGATCAAATCTATGCAAATTCGAGTCAAAAAAAGATAACCGGCTTGGGTTATGAGAATAGTTCAGCTAAAATGCTTCCTCCCGGTACAGTCCTGTTTACATCTCGTGCAGGGATCGGGAAAACAGCCATTTTAACCCGAAAAGGCTGCACTAATCAGGGATTTCAGTCCATTGTCCCACATCGTGGAGAGCTTGACTCTTACTTCATTTTTTCTCGAACCGGAGAATTAAAACGATATGGAGAGCTTGTTGGGGCTGGATCAACTTTCGTCGAGGTTTCGGGAAAGCAAATGGCTGTAATGGAGCTGATGATGCCGCCAACGATGCGAGAACAACAGACTATTGGAGGTTTCTTTCAGCAGCTCGACCACCTTATCACCCTTCATCAGCGTAAGTGCATTTCCTTTACTGGAAGGGCGGGTAGGCTTATCTCGACCGTAAACAAAAAGCGAATTACTTCTTCTTGGGAACAGCGTAAGGTTGGCGATTTGCTCATAGAGCGTAACCAGCAAGCAC
>ERZ857827.2425-NODE-2425-length-13993-cov-59.286842_pt1 | contig 13993 bp, 10 predicted proteins | sample MGYA00519761_ERZ857827 | MGnify/ENA primary metagenome ERZ857827 (study PRJEB31778, sample SAMEA3449370) | human gut metagenome | biome: human gut; feature: human-associated habitat; material: faeces | place: United Kingdom | collected 2010/2012 ... | reverse complement strand
TTCACTGCGCAGTTTCAGAATCGCATCTGCAAAGGTCATTTGCTTCACCTCTCTTATGTAGCACAGTATAGCATATTATGCCTTCACTAAGCAAGCCCGGAATTGTACATCCCATTCAACAAACAACGGGAGTGTAAGTTCAAAAAATAAGAGTTAACTGCTTATCTTATCCATATTGCAAGATAGCCGCTCGGCAGTTTTCGCTGTCGGGCGGCTATCTCATGCTTAAGGCAATATATTCAGGGTCTGCAGAGCAATGCTGATTACGGAAATAAGCACCTTGCATCCGTTCTCGCCTTTGAAAGATTGAACTTTAGAGAAACATACGCCCCAGACGAAGGCGGAAACGAAGTTATTACAAATAGTGGCAATCATCAAGCCGCAGCTAAGCCTGCAAGTAGTATTGATTACAGGAAAGGCAACCAGACACAGGATAACATTCTGCCGCCCCTACATCTTGCTTATAATTCATCCTCCGTCCGCTTTTGCAGGAGGGACAAGCCCAAAAAGCAGAGTGCAGAGAAGGCGATGCCGCAAAGAGTGTATATCCAGTTAAAGAACAGCAGATTGACTGCGTACCGCATGGGCATCCGGGTAAAGAGTACCGCATACGGTTCGACCCTTCCGATCGCCTCCATGACCGCTGTGACACGGAAGGGACTGATCCCGCACAGATACGCGCCGAGGAAATACAGCGTCAGCTTCTCGGCAACGGCAGGAAGCAGGAGTCCGAGTAAATAAAACCACGGTTTTTGCTTCTTGCAACACTTCCACAGATACAGCGCCCCGAAGCAGTACGGCAGCAGCGCAAGGCAGATGCCCTGCACGGTCAGGTGCAGCTGCAGCCCGAATACAAGAAAGACCATCCGAATCAAAAGGTATCCGCCGAGAATGATCAGCCAGCAGATCAGCAGGGATCTCAAGATGAGTTTCCTATGTGCGGTTGCTTCATTGTTGTGCATATTCTTTTCCTCCTTACAGATTCTCATTTTTCAAGGCGTCGATGGGATTGTCCTTTTTTACCTTGCTCATTGAATACATCATGGTGGCGAATACGACCAGAAACACGCTCAGTACGGCGATGCCGATGGCTGCCCACGGTAGATGGAAGGAGGTTTCATAGGCCGTTGTGACCGCACGGTAGATGAGATATGTAATGCCGCAGGACACCGGCAAACCGAGAAGCAGTGCCTTGGAGCCGTACAGCAGGCACTCGTAATTCATCATCCTGCGAAAGCCCTTCTGCGTCATGCCCACCGATTTCAGCATGGCAAATTCCCGGCGGCGCAGGCTGATATTCGTGGAGATCGTATTGAACACATTGGCCGCGGCAATCAGGGAGATCAGCACGATAAAGCCGTAGGCAAATACCCGGATAATGGTTACGACATTCCGGTTTGTCTCGGCGTTTGCGGCATAGTCGAAGAGCTGCCGGCTGCTGAGACCGTTTTCCGTCAGCACGGTCGCCAGATTTTCAAAGCTCGCGGTGTGATTGCTCGATGTGAGGAAATACTCTGTATTACGGAATTGATTCAGCGCCGCCTCGGGAACCACGCTCTCCAGCATGCTGTACGGATAGATCATATTGATGGCCACCGGCGTGCTGCGGCTGACAAAGAACGGAGCCTCCTCAATGGTTTTTTCGGACCGCAGCGTGTATTTTGCAAAGGATTCCTCATAGGGCAGCTCGATGATGTCGTTCTCGTTGTCTCTGTTTTGATAGAGGACGACCTTATTGCCGTTCTCATCGATCCGGCTGTCTTTTCTGTAATATCCGTCGATCTCTACATAGTAAAGCCCCTCGATTACGCACCCATCGCCCTGGAGCGTGTCCAGCGTGACATACTTCTCAAGCCGGCGATCAAGCTCAATGTTGCGATCCAGAGCAAGGCCCAGGGGCTTCTCCCGGTCATAGTAATCCGCTTCCTTCAGGTTGTACTTTTCCAGTAACCTGTTGAACTCGGCGTCCGCAACGAAGTACAGATAACCGGAGATGCTGAGCTCCTTCGGTGCTGCGTCCTCACGCTCCATGCCGAAGTTGGAAAAACGGTCGGCAAACATTGCCGTGACATATTCGCGGGAGATATCGCCCTGCAAAAACTGCTTCTTGGTATAGGTACCTCCGGTGACATTCTGATCGGAGAAAAGCAGATCCAGAAGCTCATCGGGCGTCATGGCGGAGGAAGCGTCCGACTCTGCCGCATAGATCAGGTCGAATTGATCGGAGGCCAGCCCTCCCTCGGCGGATTCCATCATGTAGTCGGTGAAGGCCGCTGCAGAAACAAAGAGGACGATGCTCATAAAGAGGCTGACGACGGTGGTTCTGTATTTTTTCCGGTTGCGCTTATAGTGCTTGCCGGCAAGGACGCCGGGAAGTCCGAACAGCTTGTAGGCGAGCTTCGAGGTTCGGACGGGTCTGCCGCTTACCTTGATGTCCATGCTCTGGCGGATCGCCTCCACGGCGGAAACTCCGGTTGCCCTTTTTGAGGGAATCCATGCCGAGATCAGAACCGTGACAAGTGCAATGACCGCAGCAATGACGACAGCCTGCCACGAAACACAGAGCCGCATGGGAATGTCCACACGGACAATGGAGAAAAATTTATCTCCGATCAGGAGGAGCGTTATGCCGATACCGCCGATACCCACCAGAATGCCCAGTGGGATGCCGACGGCACTGACGGCCAGCGCCTCAAACAGCACCATTCTTCGAAGCTGCTTTTTTGTGGCGCCCACCGAGGACAGCAGGCCGAATTGCCTTGTCCGCTCCGAAACAGAAATGGAGAATGCGTTATAGATGAGCGATACAGAGCCGAACACGATCAGCGCGATGATGATGGCGGCAAGACTGTAAAACGCGGTAAGGAAGGAATCGAACGGAGCCGTGCCGGAATACAGCAGGACCTTTGTATTGTAGGCATAGCGATACTCTTGCGTATAGCCCATTTCCTTCATGAAGTCATACACCCCGGCGGGCTTGTGCAGCTTGAAATAACAATGAATCGGAGCCTGATCGGCGGATTTGGTGTCCGCTGCCGTAAGCGCTGTGTACCCGGGCGCGGAATAGTCCTCAAAGGGAGGCCTTTCATAGATACCGACCACCGTATAGGTTCTCGGTTCGATGTTTTCGAGCCTTTCGCCGCTCATAATCTCCACCTGCGTTTCGCTGTCATAGGTGTATACGGGCGTGTCCTGTCCCAGCCTCCGCCCGTCAAGTGTCCTGTCCCCCACGTCAAGCGTGACGGTGTCGCCGAGCTTATAACTCGCCTTGCCGTTTGATGTCAGGTGCTCCGGCAGAATAATTTCCGTGGAGTCCTTCGGCAGCGCACCTAAAATGAGATGCACCGGCATTGTCTCAAAATAGCCGGAGGCCACATCGCCGCCAAGCACATACAGATAGGGCTTTCGCTCGTTGGCGCTGTCGATCTTCGCGTAACCCAGAACCTGCGCGTAGGCTGCGGAGGAAACCCTGTCGGAATCGCGGATGTCCTCATAGTCCTTATATGCGGCGTCATAAACCGCTCCGTACCAGTCCCCGTCGATGTGGATCGCACAACGCAGCACGAAATTCTGCATACTGGAGACAAGGGTCGTGGACGCGCAGATCATCGCCGCCGAGAGCATAATGCCGATGATCGTGACGATGGTTCTCGTCCTGTTTTTCTTCAGGCTCTCTAAGGTTACCTTGTTGAAAACATTCATCTGCGGATCACCTCGTCTCTGGTGATTTTCCCGTCCTCAATGGAAAGGATTCGATCCGCCTGCAGTGCGATGCTCTCGTCGTGGGTGATGACAATAAGGGTTTGCCCGTATTTTTCGTTGGAAACCTTCAGCAGTTCCACGATCTCCCGGCTGCTTTTGGAGTCAAGATTTCCGGTGGGCTCATCGGCAAGCACCACCGCAGGCGCATTCATCAGAGCCCGGCCGATGGACACCCGCTGCTGCTGGCCGCCGGAGAGTTGGTTCGGCAGGTGGTTCTCCCGGCCGGTAAGCTTCAGAGTGGTCATCAGCTCAGCCAGTCGATTTTGATTGACCTTCTGCCCGTCCATCAGGACAGGGAGAGTGATGTTTTCCGTGACATTGAGCACCGGAATGAGATTGTAAAACTGATAGATCAGTCCCACCTGACGGCGGCGGAAGATGGCAAGCTGTTCCTCGTTCTGCGCGTACACATCCTTGCCGTCCATAAATACCTTGCCGCCCGTAGGCCGGTCTACGCCGCCGAGGATGTGAAGCAGTGTGGATTTTCCCGAGCCGGAGGGGCCGATCACGGCGACAAACGCTCCCTTCTCCACCGAAAAGGAAACGCCGTCCAGCGCCCGCACCTCGTTCTCGCCCTTGCCATAAACCTTTGTCAGGTTTTCCACTCTCAAAATCTCCATATCGGGATACTCCTTTCGCTTTTTACACCCCCATTCTATTTTGTCAAGGTGACACGGCGGTGACTTTCAGGTGACGGATCCGTCACTTAGTAAAAAAGGGAGCCGCCGGTCCCTCGCCTCCTAATAAGAAAACATAAGAAAGTCAGTAAAATCAATGTTTTCAAAGGCAGGGAATCTGTGTTACAGGGGGTATGGGGAACGCCCCATCAAGCAAAAGGCGGGGACTCGTCAGAGTCTCCGCCTGCTGTCTTTTGGCTCCAAAAGGCCTTGCTTACCAACTTCCAAAGCCTTTCAGTTTCACTAATTGTTAAGAAGACATTCCATCTAACCTTTTAAGTCCTTCACGAAACAGAATTGGTCCTGACACGAAAAAAATGCAGAAGTGCTGGCAGAATGCCCTATAATTGAATAATCCCCCAAAAACAATAGTGTAGGATAGTAACTGGTAATAGCAATTGGAATGATCCAGGTCAACAAAACAACTATTCCATCGTTAAATAGTGACAGCGGATATTTTGTAAACTCTTTTAACGAAATGATCATCGAAAGTGGAGAAAAAGTGCCTTTCGAAAACAAAAGAATAGCTGACGAAATAATCGATAATGGACTAATTGCTTACCAAAAAATCATAACCAAACAACGTGCAGATGTATCGAAGTCCTTGATCAATTTCTTCACGAGAAAAATCATGCATTGCTAAATAATCATCAGAGCAGTTATTTAGCTTTGAATAGAAATCAAGGGCTATCTGAAGCCATGATAAATCCGACTGATCCAAGTCATTGAACAGCAAATCTTCTGCTGCACAAATGTCCCCATCGTCAATCATTTTTTCAAGCATTTTTCCATAACTAGAATCTTCAATTTGAGTTGCAGTCTGTTCGTTGGCTGATATCCCAAGTGCAACAGCCAAAATTGCTTGGATCATAGCTTCAATTTGACGCATGAGCCAGTCTTGCTGATAAATCATTTTGCCTCCATGTTCGTTGTTTTCTTCTGCATATTTTTCTCGTTTGTTGATATGATTGACAAAATGCAACCTGCTCCTAAAAAGGCAAATACATCCTTCAAATCCACAGATGAATACAAGGGAATTAAGTAAAAATAGTCTGGTGTTCCCTTATAAATTAAACTGTCTAGGACCGTCGATAAAATTGCTGAGGAAATTAGGGTTACACCAGCATAGCCGATAGGCGTCTTGAAATTAAAACGATTTTTACTCTTTGAGAGCAGATAGAGCAATAGCAAAAAGAAGGGAAGCAGCAATAGTTTTGCACACGCAACAATATAAGGCGATGCGAATTTATCTGCTGCTTGAAGTACTAAGGTCTGGTACTTGTTCAGAATTACGAGGATCGATAGAATATTGGGAATAACAGGAATGGAGATTTCGGACGGAGCAAAATATAGTAGCGCTTTTATAACCTGATCTATGATTAAGAAAATCAACACTAGTAGTATGCCCCGTACCTTCGTAAATGCTTGTCTAGTTAGAAATTGTAGTATAATTATTGAAAAAACTAGTACGATGCAAAGCCAAACTATTGCATTAACTACGGCTAATGTTGTCCGCGTATAATCAAATTTTAAAAAGACTACGGCAAAAAATAGAAGCCATAAGAACTCGGATATAACAATGGATTTGCTGATTTTGCTCATATATGTACCTCCACATATACATGAAAAACCCTACAAAAAGCTCTATTTAAGAGTGCTGGTGTCATGAACTACATGTTTAGTCCAATGCCGTGGCTAGGATAGGAATGTGCTTTACTTTGTGCAGAATGTTTCAGTGCTCAGCGAGGCAACAGTGGAAACCGAGGTAATAGATACCAAGGACACTGTCACCCAGGCAGTGATGCATGTAAAGGTCAGGCCAGAAGTGGGAGTTGCATCGGGAGTACCGTCGAAACCACCTACAAGCGCCATACGCTTCAATTCTTCCTTGCTGATAGAGACTGTGGAATTATTCATATCTATACCTCCCAAAAGACGCCAGTTCATGTCCTAGCACCCTTAAATAGACTTAATTTCTGCGAGATTGTTGTCGACATGCGCTAAAAATAGTTTTTGGAAAGATGTGTATGTATCTAAATGATGTGAATCCCAGTAAGCCAACTCATATTGCGTCATAGACCTCCGATGATATAGGTCACAATAATTGCGATACATTATCTCCTGTTCAGCAGATATTGGGTAGACTTGTCGTGAAATTGACCGAACAATTTGTCGCTTATCAATAGTTAGAATACTTTCAAAACCGCTATCTGTAAGTCCCTGTTTAGTGATAGAAATATCACATACGACAGCGCACCCCATACTTGAAAGCACTTTATTTAGGTACTTAGCAACGTGATCATTTCCGTTACTAGCAGAAGTGTTTAAAGTAATACCAATTTTCCCGCGTAATTCAAATGTATGAGAAAAGAACGATACTCGATCTAAAAAGTCTTTCGTTGCTCCGGTGACATTATGAAAATAGACTGGAGATGATAGGACAATAATCTGGCTATTTAGCATTTTGTCTTTGATTGTATGCATATCATCAGTTTGTGGGCATCCTCCTTGCTCGAAACACATTTGACAACCTTGGCAGCCTTTAATGCGTGTGGAGCGAGGTGTTTCCATATACGTATGTAATATAGGAAGGTCACTTTTCAGCAGATCAACCAGCGTAACAACTGCTTTCTGGGTAACAGAATCTTGCCGAGGACTTCCGCAGAAAGAAAATACACTTAGTTTGCTCATTTTGGTCACTCCTTAGCTAGAAATATTTACTCAAACTTATCCGTTGAAGTAGAGGATTCACTCAAGTAAAGTTTATAGTAAGCTGCTTTCCTTTTCAGAAGTTCACTATGCGTTCCATGCTCATATATTGTTCCACCTTGAATAACATATATTTCATCTGCGTTTTGCACGGTGCTGAACCTATGTGAAATAATCATTAAACTAATTCCTTGCCGCTTTAAGGTATGGTAAATTTCTTTTTCATTCCAAGGATCTAACGAACTAGTAGCTTCGTCTAAAATCAGAAGTTGTGGTCGGCGTATAAGCGCTCTTGCAAGTGTAATCTTTTGTATTTGTCCACCTGACAAATTTCCTCCTTGGCCCGACATTATTGTGTCAAGGCCGAAAGGCATATTCATTAGATCATCAATGAAATTCACCATTTTTAGGCTCTGAATAACATCTGCGTCCGTTAGTGTAGGATCTTCTAAGGTAATGTTATCTTTAATGCTTTTGTTAAAATACACCGGCAATTGTGGAACAATAACCACATTTTGAGCGTAAGACTCATGCGAGATTGCTGCTAAATCTGTCGAGTTATATAGGATTTTCCCTTGTGTAGGTCTGTAAATTTTCGACAGCAATTTAACTAACGTCGTCTTTCCAGAGCCAGATAGACCAACTATAGCAATACATTGGCCCTGCTTTAAGGAGAAGGAAATATTTTTTATAACGGATTTGGATAAGTCACTGTACTGAAAAGATACTCCCTTTAATTCAAGGCTTTCAAATTTGTCAGCTGGGGTTTGCCCTGTCGCTATCTCTTTTGGCTCAAACAACATATCATTGAAATACCGCATAGATGCTTTGAGTGACCCTATACCCGCAATTTGAGTAATTAGTACAAAACATTGGTTGAAAAATGTTCCAAGGAGACTGAAAAGGAGAAATATTTCACCGACCGTCAGATTAGTGCCTGTTAGTAACAACATACTTAACAGAATAATGGGTGGGGTAAAATCAAATACGACCGAGAATGCGGATGCATAGTCCATATACTTGCGTTCGGCCCGTTTGTAGTCAATCATGTAGTTTTTGAATAGAGAATTGTATGCCCGCGCAAAGTAGGTGGTTAAATGCATAGTTCTTATTTGCATCATATTATTAACTATTTCTGTAACCATGCTATCCACCGCTTGTTTTGATTCCAACTCTTTTTTCCTATAGTTGAGAAGCGAGAAGTTAATAACTAGCGCACTACATGTAATAACCATCATCATAAGTAATACTGCGAACACAATAAAACTATAAAATATCGTAAAGTACACAAGTAGAGTAACAATTCCTGTAGCAGCCATGAGAATTTGTACAGTTGATGATGCTACCGTTTGCTGTAATTGTGCCATAAAAGATAGTCTATAAAGTATGGCCCCCTGACTTCGATTATCGAAATATGAATATCTTATTTTAAAAAGGTTCAAAACGGTATCGTTGGAGATTGAATATGATAGCTTTACTTGAAGGGTAGTAGATACTCTGTTTTTAATAATATGGATAAGCGCAATAAAAACATTAATTCCAATAATAGCTAATATTGAATTTCTGGAATCAACGACTTGAGTATATGCGATATTATTGATGATCTTGCGAATTATCATTTGGGATGCTATAGAGAGTAGATAGATTATAATAGAAATACTAGTTATGGCTAAAATATAGCCCCACACATTTTGGATTAGCAAAAAGAGGAAATTCATTTCGTTTGGCCGATGGCCCTGCTTTTCAAAGGTATTATCCGGTTTTATAGCGAGGTACACCGGGGCGAATCGTGAAATAACCTCTTTTAACTTTTCAGTTCTATTACCTGTTGCTGGATCGCTAATTTGCGCCAAGTCTGACTTCTTTTTGGTTATTACTACAAAATGCTTATCTTTGACAAAAATGTAAGCAGTATCTTCCTCGAGTTCAAAGTGCTCACCGTCAACAACCTTATAGACCTCAGCGCTTAGGTGAACCGTTGGTAAAAAATTGCATATATCCCAAAGGGTCATTCCGTCTCGCCCTACATTGATTAGTTTTCTATAATATGATAGATCTCTATAAAAGCCAAAATATCCTGCGGCTGTTGCCACACAGCAGAGGCCGCACTCTGCGATAGAGGACTGTCGAAAAGTATAGACATGTGACATTGCTATTCCTCCAAGATACAAATCAGACTATAACAGCGCACTATTTAAATCATCATTTAGCATCCTCAATAAAACATATCCAACGCCAGTTCCCCCCATCATATACGATTCAAAGGGCGCATTTGTTGAATTAAACCAAGGATAACACAATAGAGATTTAACGCTACGTTGCAACTTAATATAGGATTGGTTTGTCAAGAACCCCTCTTTTTTTGCTGTTAGCAATACGTCAACTGCACCATAAACTCCATGGCAAATACACAAACTCGATTGATTCAGATAAGACTCGACAACATCTGAAATAAGCTTTTTAAGGACTGAGTGGTTTTTTTGATAATACTCACCATCTTTTTTGTGAGCACTTAACAAATTAATAAAAACGGATAACAGTCCAGTCTTCCCCTTGCACCAAGAAAGGTCTTCTTTACAAGCCGCTTCTTTACATGAGTCAAAAAAAGTATCTGATTGTTCCAAGTATTTTGTTTCCTGCGTATATGCATAAATATCAACCAAGGTTTGGCATATTCCCAAAAGCCCATGCGCCCTACCATGTTCCTTCCAGCAGAAATCTTTACTACTATTAAAATAGCGCGCCGATAGCTGCTGAATACGTATATCGGGCAGAATATCAGCATTTTCTCGATACATGCATTCTATTCGGCATATGGCAGATAGAGTGCCTGAAAGTCCATGCATATAATCGAAGTCTTTTTCTGTAATTTGCCGATCTGAATAATACTCAAGAATATCATTCAACAATTTGTTATAAAAGGGCTTATACCCGTCATCCTCTATTACCTGTACAACAAAACCACACAAGAATAGCAATCCTCCATATCCATCATAAAGAGAATATAGCGCGCCGTCATCAATAGAAAAGTTACCCGTTTGCTTTTCGTGGATATAATTCAATATGAACCCGTCTAACATTTTTTTACCAAGTGCCTTGATTGGCGCAGCATCCATATAGTGTCCATAAGAAAGGAGAAACATGACCATGCCACCACCATGATAAAGTGCCGAGTCTATATATTTGATAAGAAAATGTGACGAATCATCGCTGGGAAACAGCATCATATAGGTGTACAGGGAGTCGCCGCAACATATTGCGTTTGCCGCAATAGACTCTGCATATTCTTGGGTGATTTTCTTTAATTCTGAAACATCGTTACATTCAGATATACATTCATTTCCTAATTTATTAAAGTCATTTATTGCAACGGTTTGCATAGCCATTGCAATTAGTCTTTTCTGGTAGCATATAGTTTCCTCGTCTAACGCCAATAGCTTTTCGCAAATTAGATCAAGAGGAGATTTCTTGAAATAATTTTTACATACAATGCCTCCATAGGCATATAGATCGGTTGTTGAATATTCTGCATGGAACTTGGGGATGTACCCTTGTCTTAATTGTTCAACTTCATGCTGAACACGCAAGTAACCCGTCGCCGAATTTGCCGAGAAATTATCAAACAAGATGTCAATAATATCTTCTTGCGCTGATTTAGAGGCCATTCCGTCAGGAGAATTAAGCGCTAGCAAAAAAGAGTAGTAAACTTTCGTAGGGCGCAGCACCTGACGGAGTTCCATAGTCATATAAGAGGGAGTTTTATAAATATCAACCAATTCTGGTTTATATTCAAGAGCAACAGTAAGTGCCTGCTCAAACCCGGATTCAACATCATACACAGCCTTTTCGATTGGTAGTTCATAGCCGTTTGATAGTGCAGGGACATTTATCTGTTTCGGTTGGATCAATAGCCTTTTTTCCTTTTCAAAAACAAAGTCATTTTTAGGATCTTGCTTTAATACAGGGACTTCTTTTTCTACTGGTGAAACCCGTCCTGTAAAAATTGCACTAAAATTAATCTCGTAGATTCCATTATTGTCATAAGTTGGCAATACAGCTGTATTTAGGACTGTATTAGGCAGAAGACGATAACTCGGATCATTGCCAACAAGTGTTGAAGTAATTAACGACTCTGTATCGAAAAAAATTGGGTATTTGCCAAAAGCAATTAGGTTTTCGTGGTGCATATCACATGTGGACAGCAAGTAAAAAATCGCCAAATAAATACCAATTTTGTAATAAAACTCATGCAGTTCGTCGATATCTTCACATTCAGAAAATTCAATATATTCTTGCCATGCATGATGCTCGAAGGAAACAAAGCGAGGGACCCGGATTTCGGTGTTCAATTTATTGGAAAAGAACACCAGAATTTCTTTTAAAAACTGATCTGTTTGTAGTGAGTGTGGTTTATACACAACAATACCATTATCACAATGTACAAGAGATACCGACCGCCCATCATGCCAATCACCCAACGATGTGGTTATCTTCTCAATTTTGCCATAATCATTAAGGAATGTAGATGAAATTAAACTATACTCGCTATAGTACCGAGTGATTATTTCTTGTTGCAATTCCAAAAAATCAAAGATTCGGGTTTTTATCGCTTCTTCGACGAGTGGATAATTTGAAAATAACTCATCTATAGAAAAACTGCCTATAAAGCTCGAAACTCTGTGCTCTCTACATTCCCCTACGACGATACCTTGATTTTTTTTGGAATGATAGATATTGACAAGGAGAGGGTCGATAATCGGAGAAAGAAGTTGGTGGAGTTCACTTCTTATTGATGTCTCTGTAATTTCTAACTGAAATTTTTGGCCTAGCGCAGCTACTTCAGATATTTTATAATTAGCCAACTCGTCGAGCAGCATTTCATAAATACACAGGAAATCCTTCATTTTCTTCACTCCAATCTATTAAAATACAGCCATGAGCAAAACTCCAAAAGAGTAGTAATTGCAATTGTTTCCGGCCATGGCTGAAACCGAAAATCACTCCATTGATATAGAAAGCGGAGCCTCTTTTTGGTAAAATTGACTTGAGAGAAAACCAACCAGAAAGGGGCTGGCCGCTATCTACCGACAGGAAATCATTCAGGATGTGACATTGTTTACATCCCAAAGCGCCGCCATGTTCTACAACAAGCTTTTCAGCAGTCTGGATTTCACGCTGCCCAGAGCGGCAACCGGGTGGCGGGGCTTTCCGAAGGAAGCCATGGTCTGTGCTTTTATCATTATGAAATGCGAGGGGTTCTCACAGATCACAGATTTGGCGGATTATTTAGATAACAACCGACTCATTGCCCATTACTGCAGGTTCAACATCATGGAGCTGCTGCCGTCCTACTGGACGTATGACCGTTTCCTCAAAAAAATAGATAACGTTGCATTGAAAGAAATTATGGCGGCACAGGTGAAGAAACTCTATGAGATGGGGATCGTGGACGCCTCCTTCGTTGGCATGGATTCCACACCCGTCATGGCGAACACGAAGCAGAACAACCCGAAGTCCTTTGCGAAAAGCAAGTTCTCCAAGGAAAACCACCCCAAAAGCGACCCGGACTGTGCCCTCGGCGTTCACTCTGCCTCCAACCAGCACAATGAGCGGCGGTATGAGTTCTACTGGGGTACAAAAGCCATGTACTGGTGGACTGCATCTCCGGACTGCCGCTCTACGAGCTGACCACGCCGGGCAACATCGCCGATTCTGCCGTCGCCACTGAGATTCTCGCGGCCGCGGATCAGACGATTTCTTTGAAAGAATGCGCCTTCCTTGCCGACAAGGGCTACGATGTGAAAAGCATCTACAATACGGTAAAAGCGGTCTATGAGGGCGAGGCCTTTATCCCCCTCAATCCACGCGGCACGAAATCCTCTGAAGCGATTTCTTCCGGTAATCCGGTCTGTGAGGCCGGAGTGGCTACGCACAAGGATGGCAAAACGACCGACAATGGGCGTCCCCGGCAGAAATTCTGCTGTCCCCTCCGCCAGTCCAAGCGTGATATTTGCCCCTGTAACCACAAAAATTGGAATAACGGGAAGAAAAACAGGGGCTGCACGAAATACAAGACCGTTCCAAGCGATTACAGGCTTTCCATTGACCGCGGCTGCCTCTGTTTCAAGAGGACATACGCCTTGCGTACAGAGTGCGAAAGATACAACTCCCGCTTTAAGGCGTCTGGACAGGAACGGTTATGGGTGCGTAACGGAAACAGCGCGGCAAACCTCAACACGCTGGCCCACATCTCCGCTTTAGCGGTCGCGCTGGCCGCCGTTCTGCACGGCTCTCACTCCTATCGTTCCGCCAAACAGCTTCGGCGTTCCGCTTGATCTGTCTTTTCCATACCTTTTGCAGGCGCGGAGTTTACCGCATTATGGGTTTTGCGCCCTTGAGATGCCCTAAGCTCTTTTGTTTCCCGTTTGCCTGTTTGTGGGCTGCTCCTTCTGCCTGTTTTGCTCATCGCTTTTAAAATAAAAAGCACATAAGCGAATCTAATTTAGATCGCTTATGTGCTCATCGAACAGCTTAAATTTCGCAAAAATCCCCCATGGCGAAGCCGATGCTTTAAATGATAATTAGGAGAAATATAAATAATAAACATAACCGGCTCCCATAGAAAAACAAAGAATGTTATAACTATCTAAACGAATTATAGCACAAGTGCCTTTATAATGCAAGGGCTTGATTGCACACCTTCTCATTTTCTGATTGCACACCTATTCTTTTTTCTCTCGACTTTCTCCGAGTTATGTGTATAATAGAGCTATCAGGAACTCTTGTTCCAGATAGGAGATAAGTACAATATGAGAAGCAAGAGCGAGGAGCTTATGCTCCGCATC
>ERZ857827.2422-NODE-2422-length-14007-cov-2.193162_pt1 | contig 14007 bp, 9 predicted proteins | sample MGYA00519761_ERZ857827 | MGnify/ENA primary metagenome ERZ857827 (study PRJEB31778, sample SAMEA3449370) | human gut metagenome | biome: human gut; feature: human-associated habitat; material: faeces | place: United Kingdom | collected 2010/2012 ... | reverse complement strand
TTATCTATTAAAAGTGTCATATCCTTATCTCCTCTGCTGCCTGAAGGGCCTGCATAACTGCTTTGGCTTTTTGTATGCATTCATGATATTCGTTTTTTGGGATACTGTCTGCCACAATACCTGCCCCAGAACGAATAAAAACCTTATTATTCTTCTTGAATACAAGCCGAATAGCTATGCACATGTCCATATTTCCTGTCATATCTATATATCCGATGGCTCCACCATATATCCCCCTTTTATTATTTTCCAGTTTCGATATGATTTCACACGCTCGAAGTTTTGGCGCCCCAGATAATGTGCCAGCAGGTAAAGTTGCATCGATAGCGTCCAGTGCATCTTTGTCTTCTCGAAGTTTTCCCTGTACAGTGGAACCCAAATGCATTACATGGGAAAATCTTTCAATATTCATATATTTTGTTACTTTTACAGAGCCGAATTCACTGATCTTTCCTATATCATTTCTACCTAAATCAACAAGCATATTATGTTCTGCACACTCTTTTTCATCTTGACGCAATGTTTGTTCAAGAAGTAGATCTTCCTGCTCATTCTTACCCCTTTTTCGTGTACCTGCAAGCGGGAATGTGCTAATTATTCTATCTTTTAATTTGACAAGTGTTTCAGGAGATGCCCCAGTGATTTCCACGTCATCACTTGCCATATAAAACATATATGGAGAGGGGTTTGTTGTTCGTAATACTCTGTATGTATTCAAAAGACTTCCCTCGTATGTTGCCTGTGCCCTGTTTGATAAAACTGCCTGAAATACATCTCCTTCGTAAATATATTTTTTTGTATGCTCTACCATTTTGCAATAAGTTGATTTGTCAAATAAATAATTATAGTCAGAGGTCCGTTTCCCAGGTACTTCAGGTGGTATTTTACCATATTTAATTAAGTCAGTTAATTCTGTCAGTTCCTCATAACCTTTTTGATAAGACAAATCAACGTCCTGTAATGAAATATTAATGATAATAAATATTTTTTGTAGATAATGATCAAATGCAATTATTTTATGAAACATCATTAAATCTAAGTCTTTAAAATTTTCTTCATCATTCCCAGATAAGTGTATGGAGGTTTCTATATAACGTATATAATCAAAGGAGAAATATCCCATAAGCCCGCCGCTGAAAGGCGGAAGGTCATCTATTCTTGGGCTTTTATATTGTTGAAGAACTTTACGTAAGACTATAGACGGTTTTGGTGTTATAATTTGTTTGATAGTATTTTGTTTGATTTGTAATATTCCGTTTAAACAGGTGATTTCCAACATGGGGTCAAACCCTATAAAAGTATAGCGGCCCCAGTTTTTTGTATCCTCCGCTGACTCTAGAATAAAGCAGTGTTTACTTATGTTTTTTAATATTCGAAAAATTTCAATTGGGGTCCGGATATCTGCAAAAAGAGTCGTGTATAGAGGAGCCATTTTGTAACCCTGTTCTGCATAATTTTTGATTTGTTTTATTGTCTGGTAAACTGTCATTTGCCGCTACTCCTTTCTAAAATAATATAAAAAGCCCTTGACTGAAAATTCAGTCAAGGGCGATTATATGTAAATAAACGCGGTGCCACCTTGATTTATGGTCTGCCCACACTCTTAGCGAAATACTAACATATTCCCGGCAACTAACGCATGCCCTCACGTCATAGAATACTCGGAATAAAATTCCTTTGACTATGCCCTCAGTGGTCCATTTAATAAACAGCTTTCTGCGGGTTCTCAGCATCCCCTGCTCTCTGTAAGCGCCTCTTTTATTTTTATCTCCACATCAACGGTTTCAATTTATTTAACTTTTTAAAAGTATATACCCTTGTAAATTGATTTGTCAAGGATTTTTTATTTTGTACTCTTACATTATCTGTTTTCCATTAAAATATCCTGCCATATAAACTGCCATAAATGCCGTTGACAATATCACCGCAAGCCTGTAAAGCCTTTCATGCTGTTCAAAAAAATCACCTGCAATGATAAATATCGGAAGTGCACAAAGCATATATCTTCCACCGCTTATAAGGAAAGTCACTCCATAACAAACCATAGTATACACCCACAGATACGCCGTATACTTAAGCGGCTGTGTTTTAAGTGCATAAAACAATACCACAATAACAAGTATAACTATGATAACCTCCGGCATCCATATGCTCATTTTCATACTGTTTGTCGTACCTGCGTCTTTAAAATATTTCCACACATCTCCAAATCCTTTATAAAAAGATGTAACCTCATGATTCCAGTGATTTTTCTGGTATTCCTGAAACTTAAACGGATTTCCTTCTACTTTATAATTCAGATAAAAATATATCAGATTTCCTACAGGTATCAATAACAAATACATTCCCTTTGTAAACACCTCTTTAAAAAACAGAGCGATTTTTTTCTCTTTCAACATAATTACCGGTGAATATGTCTGCAGAAATTCAACACCGGCAACTCCTAAGAGTAGTATTCCCTGCACTCTGCAAAGCGAACAAAACAGACCTGTCAAACCCACAGCAAACCAATTGTGCTTTTTTATAAAATAGAAACCTATCGAAAGTGTTGCAAAAAACAGGCTTTCTGTCATCATTCCGCCAAAGAAAAAAGCAAATGGCCACACGCTCACAAGTGTAAGTGCCTTCTGTGCCGTTTTCTTTCCGTATTCCTCCGATATACAAATATAAAAGAATACTGCACCCACACAATATGCTACTGTCGAAAGTATGAGAAATGCAAGCTGCCAGTCTCTTATAATAAAATGAATTATTTTAAGAAGCCACGGGCAGAGTGGGAAAAATACGAGAAAAAGATGCTGTCCGTTTTCCACGCAGTCTGCATAGCCTTTACTCGCCAAATCAATATAATGCTGTGAATCCCATCTGTTCCAGCTTGACAAAAAATCAGAAAATGTAAAACCTGTCTCTTCTGAAAATATCATTGATATTACTACACCGACAATATAAATTCCTATTCTGAATAAAAGTGCATACAAAAATACTTTTACGATTTCTTCTTTTGTTGCTTTTTCACCCTTAGGCACAAAAGTATTTGCCAGTATATTGTTTCCTCCTGCAAGTTTCGTAATAAATGTTATCACCCACAAAATTGCAAAAAGTATCATCAATGACGTACATACAAAAACCATACTATTCCATTTCCCTCCATCTTCTAACCTCTTGTATTATCGCAGACAACACCCCTGCAGCTTATCTCTTTAGTATAATAACATCGTCCTTCTCGAACACAATCTTATGTACTTTAATAATTTCATCATAATCAGGTATGCTATATCCATATTCATATGGGCCTAATACAATATATTTTATATTATATTTATCTAAAAGTTTTTCTCTCTCAGACGGGTTTTCGTACATTATTTTTACATCTGCCTCATTTTGGGCATAATCAACACCATGGAAATAGAGAAATGTACCTGAACCGCAAACTATATTTCTTCCTGTGAGTGACGCTACCACATTATTGTGATTCGTTGCCGTAAGTATCATATCCTTAGGCTGTGTATTTTTTTCAATATATTCTGCCGCTTCGAGATATCCTTTACTGTAAAGTTCATATTCGGATACATACTCTCTTCCTAGTGTAAGTACGGCTCCAAATATTCCCACAAAGCCTGCTGCCGTTCCTGCTACTGCTGTTACCACTTTTATATTTATCTTTGCAAGAATATCAAACAGGAAATCTGAAACTGCTATACAAAAATAGAGATAACTTACAAGCATAAGCTTATTATTATCATATGTGTTTGGCTGGAATACTATAAATTCTGACATAAGCCACAGAAATGTAGGAGGAATTACAAGCCGAAGCTGCTTTCTATTGCCAAATGCATATACTAACAACATTCCTATAAACATAATTCCAAAATTTTTGACTGAAAACAGCAGATAGCTCTGTGTGTCATTAGCCCAATTGAAACTTCCCCTTGTAAATTGTTCCCCTGTCGCCTGACTAAATGTAAATTTGAATAATATAGGAAGAGCAAGCACAAGTACAATGACAAGAAAACTTCCCCAGCATTTCATGAGCTTTTTCAAATCCTCAGTCAGCTCTCCATTCTGTTTGATACTATGCACTACCTGATAAACAATAGCAACAATCAATACACCTATAACAATTATTCCTATGGCAAAAAGTGCATTTGCTGATAACGGATTTTGCGAAGTCTTTCTGCGGCTTATATATTCAAGTCCCAAAAGCACTCCGGCAAGAACAACTATACGCACCGGTACCGGAAACTGTTTATCACTTTTTTGCATCAATTCAAGTAAGACAAATCCTGCACAAAGTATTCCGAGTGCAAGAAACGAATGTGTGTGTATAAGCGGTAATCCTCCCGCAATCACACCTGCCACATAAAAATACTGTCTTTTTTCTTCCCTGACTGCTTTCGTGATAAGATACAAAATCGGAAACAGCATAGCCCAGCCAAATAATGTTGCTCTTTGCGGAATGAGCATATCAGCTATGACATTATGCCACATAATATTTTTATCAGTATAATTTGTCGGAGTCTGATAAAACTCCGTAAATATCCTCTTAAAATTCTGGCTTGCAAAACCTTTGTTTATAAAATATACAAATCCAAAACCACCATTCAAAAAGAAAAGTATATATGAAAGAAATGTCTTCTTTTTGTCAGAAAGTATATAATCCATAAGTGCATAGGCTCCAAACATTACCTGCATCAGTGCAAACAGCATCGGAAGAATGTATGCCCATTTAAGTGATGCACCAAATATATACACACTTGATGATATAGAGTCCGATAAAAACGGATATGCAAGCTTTGTTCCAGGAAGTATCGAATAATCAGGAGGAAATGTCTTCTGGTTCGCAATGCTTGTTATAAACCCCAAATGCATGTTCATGTCACCATAAGTACACTGGCCCGCATATACTGCACCATTCTTAAATGTAAGTACATGATGGCTCCACACCTTTACGGTATAACAGTAAAGCACAACGAAAACTGCCAGTACAGGTTTTTCCTTTATCGTTTTTATAATACGCTGCCAAAGATTTGTTTTCTCTGAATTGCCGTCTTTTCCTGACAATATATTATTCTGTGAAACTTCACTATTTTTACTAAAAAATCTTTTGTCAAAATATAATACTGCCACCAAAATAAGAACGAGCAGCATTAGTGCACTTATATGTGCTGCAAGCGTAAAATTCATCAGAAATGCCGTGAGCGTAGGCAGCCAGTGAATTAAAAAACTTCCCATAACACTGCCAAACAGTACTTTAAACCATCTGTTTTCCCTCTTAAAAACGGTAAATGCAATCAACACTCCTGCAAACTGATATAACAAAAAATATAATGTTCCCACTACATTCCCCAAAGCTGAACCTAACATCCTTCCCTCTCCTTATTTAGTCGTAGTAGAAACCGATTCTATTGCAACACTTCCGCCTCTTACTACTTCTATTCTGTTTATAAAAGTCTTATTAAACAGCTCTATTATATCATTTACTTTTCCCTCTGTCTCTACATATCTGACAATAACAGATTTTTTTCCGTAGTCAGCTATCTCAAGGTGGTCAAATGAATTAACTATTCTAAATATTTCAGTCTTATCTTTCTCAGTACAACTGTGTATTTTTATGTATAAAAGCTCTGTCTTTTGTATCGGAATATCAGAAAAATCCATTACCTTTATTACAACGACATTTCTGTTAAGCTGCTTTTTTACCTGTTCAAAAGTCACGTCATCCATAGTCATCTCTATTGTCATTCTTGAAACTGTAGGGTCTTCTGTCTCTCCTACCGTAAGTGTATCAAGGTTATAAGATTTACCCGCAAAAAGTCCGGAAATCTTTGCAAGAACTCCTATCTGATTTTCAACGTAAAGTGAAATGCAACGTTTTTTCATTTCCATATTACTATCATCCTTCCTATTTCTCTATTTTTTCTTATCTTTTATTATCAGTTAATATACAAACCATATTTTGTGAAATTATCATTAAATGCAATTGGATTGTGCAAATATAACGAATAATGTTAGCCGGCATTCTTGTCGCCGTCAGTACTTAGTCAGTGTCTTTTACTGACTTATGTACTGCTACGAGCGACAACATAGCGAGAGCGTGCCGGCGGTATTATTTGTTATATTTGCACAATCAACACAACATAAATCTAATTTTACAAATCTTAACAATCCATTATCATATCGTCAAGTGTCTTTCCTGTAGGCACCATAGGTGAAACATTTGCTTCTCTCTCTATAACACACTCAATAAGTGTAGGGCCTTTTTTAAACTCAAGTGCATAGTCAAATGCTTTCTTTATCTCTTCCTCTTTGGTTATTCTTATTCCCCTCGCCTCATAGCTCTCAGCAAGTTTTACAAAATCAGGTATATATTTCGGACAGCATTTATCTTTATTCATGCAGTCACGATTGCAGCTTTTTCTGTATGTAAGACATGTACTTGAATATCTCTTGTTGAAGAAAAGTTGCTGCCACTGTCTTACATTGCCAAGATACCCGTTATTAAATACCACAACGATGACAGGAAGTTCATAGACCATAGCTGTTGCAAATTCCTGAATATTCATCTGCATTCCACCGTCACCTGATATTGCAATAACAGGTCGCTCAGGATTTCCTATCTTTGCACCGATTGCAGCCGGAAATCCGTAACCCATTGTTCCAAGTCCGCCTGACGTTAGAAGCTGTCTGTGTGTCTCAATATCAAAAAACTGTGTTGTCCAAAGCTGGTTCTGTCCTACATCTGTACTTACAATAGGTCTTTCAAAATTATCATTTATATATTTTATAACCTTTTCAGGTGTAAGTCCCTCATATTTGTTCATATTTATAGGATACTTTTCTTTCCATTCAAGAGTCTGTGCCACCCATTTTTCTATCTTGAGCGGTGTGCCGTATTCTATAAGCTTTTCTATCGCCAGTTTTGCATCAGCAACTATAGGAATATCTACAACAATATTCTTTGAAATCGAAGCTGAATCAATATCTATATGAACAATTTTCGCACCTTTTGCAAACTCGCTTATCTTTCCTGTTATTCTGTCATTAAATCTTGTACCAATGGAAATAAGAAGATCACACTCACTTACCGCATGATTTGCCGCATAACTGCCATGTATTCCGATATTTCCAAGATATAATCTGTGTTTTGAAGGAATCGCACCTTTCCCCATGATAGTTGTTATAGCAGGTATACCTGTCATCTCAACGAGCTCTTTCATTTTTTCATTTGCTCCCGACAGATTTACACCTCCACCGAGCAAAAACAATGGCTTTTTTGCTTTTTTCATCATGCTCACGGCTTTTTTAATCTGACCTACATGAACACCTTCACTGGGTTTATATCCCCTTATATTTACATCCTCAGGATATTCTTCACTTCCCATCGCAACCTGTATATCTTTTGGAATATCAACAACTACAGGCCCCGGTCTTCCGGTTCGCGCAATATAAAAAGCTTCCTTGATAATTCTTCCAAGATCCTCTCTCTTTCTGACAGTTACACTATATTTACATATGCTGTTTGTTATACCTACGATATCAACTTCCTGAAACGCATCATTTCCCATAAGATTAAGCGGAACCTGTCCTGTAAAACATACAAGCGGAACACTGTCATAGTTTGCCGTTGCGATACCTGTAACAAGATTTGTCGCTCCCGGTCCACTCGTCACAAGACAAACACCGGTCTTTCCTGTTGATCTTGCATAGCCGTCTGCCGCATGTATAAGTGCCTGTTCATGTCTCGGAAGAATAACTTCAATGTCATCCTGGTCATACAAAGCGTCAAATAAATCAATTGCCTGACCTCCCGGATAACCAAAAAGAGTATCTACTCCTTCCTCTCTCAATGCTTTTACAAATAATTCAGTTCCCTTAATCATATTTAAACACCAAACCTTTCATAATAAATCTTCATTGTACACCGAAGTGTGCATTCAATGTAATAACAACAAAACCAGGAAACGAGAAGTTTCCTATAAAATAATAAAGCCCTAAACTGACAAATGTCAATTTAGGGCGAATATTTTCGTGGTACCACCTAATTTCAGATGAAATCTGCACTCTGCCGATACTCAGACTATAGTTTTATAAATCTATAAAACACATATCTTTTATATCGTTTTCCATATAACGTTGGAAAAATCCGTTGAAGCCTACTTGCACACAAAATAAATTCCGCTTTCAGTCCAAAGCTCAAAGGCTACTTCCATATACAAGACACAAGAACTTTCACCATCCGTTCCCTCTCTACAGAGTCTCTGATATATGTACTCCTCCTCGTCACAGCCATTCCTTTTATTATTTGATAATATGATGTTGGGGTCAAAAGATATTTTGCCCCCAACTAATGCCACGGATTGCTTAATTGAAAAAGATATTATCACAATCTTTTTTAGTTGTCAAGGTCATCATCAGGCTCTACAACTATTTTGACAGGCATTCCTTTCTGAGGATTATATCTTTTTTTAATCTTCGGAACAGCAGTCTGCATGTCAGAATCCTTTTTTATACCTGATAAATCCTTGTCAATATCTGTCTGATTCTCATCAGAGCTGTTGTTTTCAAGAGCTTTTACTGCCTCTCTCTCAAAACTGCTCTCATATTCTTCTTTTTTCTGTCTTCTTGTCTTGAATTCTTTTACAACTTCGGCTGACTCTGTTTCTTCGACTGTCTCCGTCTCTTCGACTGTCTCATTTTCTTCTTTAACAATTTCTTCCGGCTCTTCTTCAAGTGTCGCTGCTGCCTCTTCTGTGTCATCCTGTACTTTTTCAGACTCATCTTCATCTTTTGAAACTAAAGCCTGATTTTCTTTCTGACTTTCAACATTGTCACCGTCATTTTCAGCACTTTCTGAATCAGTTTTTTCAACATCTTCAATATCTTCTGAATCAGTTTTTTCGGCATTTTCAGTATCTTCTGAAACATCCTCACCGACGTCACTATTATCTTCCTGTTTTTCCTCTAAAGAATCATCCTTGTTTTCTCTTTCAGAGTTTTCTTCTCCAAGTTCTTCTGATAAATATTCTTCTTCCTCTAACGGTCCTTTCTTTATTGCAACAATAGCTGAAATCACTTTTACCGGAATTCCTGCAAACAGAACTGCCATAACCAGCAGTGTTACATAGTAACACTCAGGAAGAAACTTCTTTATCATAAACCATGAACCAAGGTCATCCCCGAGTATATTTTCTATAATCACCGGAACATATTGGTATATTGCTATAGGCAGTCCGATATGAACAACCACATCAACAATTGTTCTGATAATTCCGATACCTTTTTTTCTTGTATTTCTGTACCACCAGCTCATCATAAGAAATGGAACAAGCGATGCCAAAAATACAATAACGTACACTATGTCAAATTCAATATGCGGCATCATAACAGCTTTTGAATCAATTGTTCTTGCTTTTTCTCCTATTGCAAGACATATAACATTTGACATAAGTTCTTCAATAACATCATTTCCCGAAACCACATCCGATGTATCAAAGAGCATAGTAATTCCCAAATCCTGTCCCGGAACAAGAAATGCAGAAGATATATAACCGTCAATCGCGCCCGAAACATAATATACATCCTGTTTTCCTACTTTTGTCTTTATCCAGCCAAGACCTGATGTTCCTTTAGTGGCAAAAATTGTATTGCCGCAATCAGTACCATCAGCATATATTTTTTCTATCTGGTCATATGACAATGTCTTTCCTCCGGCTGCAAGAAACATGCTTAATACACTTCCCATGTCTTTTGCATCGGAAACAATTCCTGTCGCAGGCACCGCATCCCACTCATCATTATCTGTCTTTTCAGCTTTTTTGGCGATTGGCAGACCAAATAAATTGTCATGACCCAAAACAACATCTTTTCCCGACATATCATCAGTTGTGTACGTCGATTCAAGCTGTAAAGGCTTCAAAATTTTATTCTGAATATAATCTGAATAACTGTCACCCGAAACCTCCTCGATAATCTTTCCTAAAATCGCATAGTTTATTCTTGCTTCCTGATACTCTCCTTTTTTGCCAAGAGGTTCCGGAATATTTTCTGATTCTATTTTCTGAGTTGTTGTATATCCGCTTGTCTGCTTTAAGAGTTCCTCAACCGTTATGTCAGGCACATTCCCTGAACCTGATATAACATCTACAATATTTGTGTCAAGCGAAATCTTATTTGAATCAATCAATTGTAAAATTGAGATAGATGTAAATATTTTACTCAATGAACCTATTTTCAAATCTGAATTTGTTTCGGGGACATCTCCAAAAGAAGCACTGTACACTTCTTTCCCCGAAGTTACTATAGATATCTCTCCACCGGGAATTTTTGCATTGGAAAGCTGTCCGATAATATACTTTTCGATATCATTCTCATGATAACTCGCTGCAAATGCATTGCCGGCAAATGACAACGACAATATTAATGCCAAAACAACCGATAAAAACCTTTTTTTCATAGTATCTCTAATCCTCCATGCCGATTTTTCTTTCTGTACGTTATATCCGTTTTATCTTTGCAAATTTCTTTTGCACAATAATCGAATACTCAATTTTTTCAATGAAAAAACTTCTTTTTATTCTATCACAGTTTTTTACATTTGTAAAAAGAAAACTCCGTATACACTAAAAATGTATACGGAGTCTCCTGCCGCTTTTAATCTATATTCATATCTTCTTAATACTATCTTTCAAAATATATTATGCTGCAACAACGTCCCCTAATTCACGAATAATCTGGCTTGCTTCGTTTGGTTCACAGTTTCCTGTCATCCACATGCTGTTTCTGAGATCCATAGTCATAATACCAAGTAATGACTTTGCATCTACACAATAGCTTCCACAATACAGATTGAAATCAGCGTCATACTTTGAGAGAATGTGAACAAATTTGTTTACATCAGTTACATCATTAAACTTAATGTTAATCTTGTTCATAATAAACACTCCTTTTCATAATACAAAAAACTTTTAACAGCTTTCACGCTACTATACCACCATTGAGTGTTTAAATATATACTTTTTTTAATGAATTTACTACATTTTCTACTCTGCTTTTTCATTTTCTCCCATTTTGATGCTTTTTTCGATATCTAGCTGGCGTTATTCCATTCTTTCTTTGAAAATAAACACTAAATCTGCTCTGAGAGCTGAATGCACAATAACTGCTTATTTCCTGCAAAGAATAATCCGTATACTTCAAAAGATACTCACTGGATTTTATCTTTTCGTCAATTATATATTGTTTTAAGGTTACTCCTTCAAACTGACTAAACTGTTCTGAAAGATAATTCGGTGACACACCTATATATTTTGCTATGTCTCTCACCATAAGAGGCTCATGTATATGCGCAAATATATAATCTTTAACCTGATGTATCAATGGATTATTTATATCGTTATTGTTCAGGTTACGAACATCTCTTGTAAAATTATATTCGGCTTCTCTTACAAGGTGCTCAATTTTTATCGGATCATCCAGTTCTTCCTCAAGATATCTGATGTATCCGTCTGCCATTGAAAATGCCGCTTCTGCATTTATGCCGCCCTCTATAGCACATCTCGAGGCACATGTAATAACTCCTATAGCAATATTTTTCAAGCTTCTCACCTGATCTTCAGCAAGTTTTCCAAGCTCTCCCGGATAAACTTCATCTATACTCTCTTTAAGTCCTTTGAGATCTCCTCGCCTTATGCTGTCATGTTCTCTTAGTTCCTGTGCATATGGATTGTGAGTACTGCCGTTCTCCTGATATTCAAATATGCTTTCTGTAACATAAACCTCCACCGATTTATCTAAGCTTATGTTATTTTTCCACAAATCATACTTTCCAATCTTTTTTCCGGTAAGCTCATTCCATATAAGAATAACCGCCGATGTATAGGTTCCTTTTGAGCATACACGTATATCTGAACCTTTGTTTTCAAATGAAGAAAACATTGCCGTCTTTCCTATAACTATAAACTCAGATTCATCCTCATTCCACATAGCACACACCACAATACCTGTATCTACAACAACTATGTACGGAAAATCTTTTCCTGCTTCCTTAACTATCTGTGAATAGAGCATAATATCCTCTTTTCTCGAATCCGAAAGCTGTTCTATAAGTATTCCATTTTCATCAAATATTGCAATATGAGCATTTAATATAGGTAACATATGTGTCAGGAAAAATTTATCTTTCATATAAAACAGTCCTATTATCTATAATACTAAATATTGTTTGCCAATGCTGCTGTAATAATAGCCATAGAATATACTTCCGATGCATTGCAGCCTCTTGACAAATCATTTACAGGAGCATTAAGTCCAAGTAATATCGGACCATATGCCTCAAAGTTACCCATACGCTGTGCAATCTTATATCCGATATTTCCTGCATTTATATCAGGGAATATAAATGTATTTGCATGACCTGCAACGTTTGAGTCAGGGCATTTTGTTCTTGCAACTCTAGGTGATACTGCCGCATCAAACTGAAGTTCTCCATCTATAGGAAGATCCGGATATTTCTCCTTTGCTTTGCGTGCAGCATTGCACATCTTGTCTACATCCTCTCCCTTTCCGGAACCATGTGTAGAATAGCTCAGAAAAGCTACCTGTGGATCAACGCCAAAAATCTTTGCACATTTTGAAGCTTCCCCTGCTATCTCGACAAGTTCATCCTCTGATGGTTTAATGTTGATTGCACAGTCACCCATAGCAATAACTTCATTCTCACCTGTAGCGCTTGGTCTTACAAGTATAAAGCATGAAGAAACAATACTATGTCCGGGTTTAGTCTTTATTATCTGAAGTGCCGGACGAACAGTATCTGCTGTTGAATATGTTGCGCCTCCCAAAAGTGAATCTGCAACTCCCATCTTTACAAGCATAGTTCCAAAATAATTTGCCTGTGAAAGAACCTGTCTTGCTTTTTCAGGTGTCATGCCCTTTTTCTTTCTGAGCTCACAAAGTATTTCAACCATCTCATCCATTTTTTCATATTTTTCAGGATCTATAATTTCAGCTCCACGAATATTAAATCCGCTTTCCTCTGCTGCATTCATAATCTTTTCTTCATTGCCGATAAGAATAGGATGAAGGAAATTGCTCGCAAGCAATCGTGATGACGCTTCAAGGATACGCGAATCTTCACCTTCCGTAAAAACGATTTTCTTTGGACTCTTTTTTAAAATGCCTATCAACTGACCAAAACCAAACATCTAATCATCTCCATTTCTAAATTTTATGTTTATTTTTAAACACCACGCCTATTTTCGTATACTTTTATAAAAAAGTCAATATAAACAATACGAATTTGATAAAATTTCGCTATAGAAATATGATATACTTTAATAACGAAAACTGATGCCACGGATTGTTCCCTTGCATCACTAAATAAACCAACAAGAAATGAGGGGTACTATGACTTCACAATTACCTGATATTATATCAGCCGAACAAAAAAATATGATATTTGAAAACATGTCTGACGGTGTAATAACTTTAGACTCCTCAGGCAGAATAACATACTGCAATTCTGCCTGCTGTAAAATACTTAAAATATCAGCAATATCTGATATTTTAGGACAATCCTTTCCGGAACTCTTTTTACAGAACAAAAAAAACAGAGCCTTCAACAAACTTTTTCGTGACAGCATGGAAAAGCATAAAGTTTTCCCAAAAACACCTGTAAGATACCGTTTTGGAAAGGAAAAAGAACTTCACCACTTTAATATTGATATAAGTCTTTTAAATCCGCCAAAAAACGAAATATTCAATCCCGATTCACCATATAAAAATCCCAATACAGCGTTCAATGGCATGGTCATTCTCATTGAGGATGATACTGACAGATTTAATCTAAGACAACACGAACATGATTGTGCATTCATATTTGCAGGTCTTATCTTATGTATAAGCGTTTTTTTGATGTCATGGAGCCTTATGCGTTTTACACTGCATATATACCTTAAATCATCAGTCTATACACAAATAATAGAATTTATAACTTTCCTGCTCTTTTTG
>ERZ857827.2421-NODE-2421-length-14023-cov-2.230599_pt1 | contig 14023 bp, 9 predicted proteins | sample MGYA00519761_ERZ857827 | MGnify/ENA primary metagenome ERZ857827 (study PRJEB31778, sample SAMEA3449370) | human gut metagenome | biome: human gut; feature: human-associated habitat; material: faeces | place: United Kingdom | collected 2010/2012 ... | reverse complement strand
GCAAAGACCTTGAAATAAAGGCAATTGGAGCAAAGTGTCGAACATTGTTTCCATATGTTGTAATCTCTTGTTAATCGTACAAATTTACTCATAATACAACACGGCTGTCAATATCTGACCCTTCTTTTTGTTTTTTTTATTGTTTGAATGTATAAAAATAGAGTATATTTGCAGAAAAAAAGGAGGAAATTATGTTTGCAGGCTTCAATTGGCAACAGATGGTTAGTGCGTTTATCGTACTTTTTGCCGTGATAGACATTATCGGCTCTATACCTATTATAATTAACCTGAAAGAAAAGGGGAAAGATGTGAATGCAATGAAAGCTACCGTCATCTCTTTTGTTTTGCTGATCGGATTTTTCTATGCAGGAGATATGATGCTGAAACTCTTCCATGTAGATATCGAATCGTTTGCAGTTGCCGGTGCGTTTGTTATCTTCCTCATGTCTTTGGAGATGATTTTGGATATTGAGATTTTCAAAAATCAGGGTCCTATCAAAGAAGCTACTTTGGTGCCGCTTGTCTTTCCTTTGTTGGCAGGTGCCGGAGCTTTCACTACTTTGCTTTCTCTTCGGGCGGAATATGCCAGTGTTAATATCATTATAGCTTTAGTATTGAACATGATTTGGGTTTACTTTGTAGTGAGTATGACTGGTCGTGTAGAACGTTTCTTGGGAAAAGGTGGTATCTATATTATTCGTAAGTTTTTTGGTATCATCTTATTGGCTATTTCTGTAAGGTTGTTTACGGCCAATATAACGTTATTGATTGAAGCGTTGCATCGGTCTTGATTAATAATCTAATCTTTACTTGTTTTCTACTTGTTATTTTTGTATATTTGACGATTTTATTTATACTTTTCACTAGGGTGAGAAGAGCTTGTCATCGAGGTGAAAAGGGCTTCTCATTCGGGTGATAATGTCTCATCATTTTAGTGAGAGGTTACTGATGTTGGTAATAAACTACAAGGATGTTGGTGAGAAATGGTGAGGATGTCGGTGTCCTTATGAAGGAGAAACTAATATATAACCGTAAAGATGGCAGTACAATTTGAGTTTTATAAGAATCCTGGAACGGGAGAAGAAGGAGAGGAAGAGCAATATCATCCCCGAGTTGTTAACTTCAATTCTGTGAGTACTGAATATTTGGCAGCTGAAATTCATAGAGCTACAACGTTCGGTGAGGCAGAGGTTGAAGGCGTTCTGATGTCATTAAGTCATTTCATGAGCTCTCATCTTAAAAATGGTGAACGTGTACATTTGAAAGGGATAGGATATTTTCAGGTGACGTTGCAGACTACAGAACCGGTATATGATGTTAAGACACGTTCTGATAAAGTTTCTTTCAAAGCTATTCGTTTTCAGGCGGATAAAGAACTCAAAGGTGAATTATATGACATGCATATACAACGTTCGAAATGGAAGTGCCATTCGGCTGTCCTTTCAGAGGAAGAAATTGATCGGCGTTTGACGGAGTTTTTCACTATTCACCAAGTCTTGATTCGGCGTAATTTACAATCCATTTGCCAGTTTACTCAAATTATGGCATCGCGTCATATACAACGTTTGAAAGAACAAGGTAAAATAGAGAATATAGGAACTCGTTTTCAACCGATTTATGTGCCCAGATCCGGGTATTATGGAAAATAAACCATCCCTGATACTGGGTGGAGAGGCGTAAGTAGGGCCGGAAAATCATGATAGGGGGGCTGGATATGGGTATATTGGATGTAGATAAATATTTAATATGTGTCTTTGCATTACTTGAACGTCTCCTGTCATAGTTGCAGATAGATGGGAATTTCTTGTTTGTCATGAAAAGACCTCTGTTATTAAGTTAACCTTATTGTATATAAGTAAAAAGAAAAAATCACGGAACAATGAAACAAAAACGATATTTGTTGATCAGCCTTCTCATTTTCTGCTTGTTTGTAACATTGCAATGGGGCTATGCAAATACTACTATATTGTCCAATTATCGTTATGGACTTACCTTCAAAGCACATACTGTTAATCAGGATCAAAGAACAAGTCTTGATCTGACTCCGGATAGAAGTCTGCATCTGGGTAATAAGTTCTCGCTTAGTTTTGACATTAAGTTGAGAGAGGAATTGCATACTTATGGATATGTGTTTAGAATAATCTCCGACGATACTTCTTCTTGCTTGGATTTTATATCTTATCAACTACGATCCAAATTCAATTTTATATTGAACAAAGGTAGTTCGATTGTTGAGAATGTGGATTTTATAGACAGTACTCAAATAGTAAAGGATGAGTGGATTAAGATAAGGCTTGATTTCACAGAACAGGGGATTAAGATTTCGGTGAATGAGGCTACTCAAATGATGCGTCATTCTTTTAAAGACTTTAACAGTCTAAGTTTCTTATTTGGAAGCAATAGGCATCCAAAGTATTATACGACCGATGTTCCTCCCGTTAGTTTGCGTAACATTGAATTGTATAATCAGGATGGTAGAATAATACGATGCTGGAAGCTGGCCTTGCATAACAGAAAAGGAGAAACAATGGATGAAGTAGAGGCTCAACGTGCAATTGTTCAAAATGGCATTTGGGAAATAGATGGACATTATAACTGGCAGAAAGAGAAATCCCTGAAATTTGATAGTAAGAAGTTTCAATGTCAAAATCTTCAATTAGCTTATGATAGTATAGGTGGTAGGATATTTATGGTACTAAAAGAGAAGGTATTGGTCTACCATGTCGATAATAAACAGGTAGATACTCTATCAGTTGAAAAAGGAGAACCTTATTTTGGAGTATCCAGACAGGTTATTTATTCTGCTGCTACTGACGAGTTGATTTCCTATTCTACTGAACATCCTCTTTTAAGCAAATATAATTTTGCCACGCATGAATGGTCGATTCCTTCTACGTGGGAAGTGGACTCCAGACAGCATCATAATCGTATGATAGATCCGGAAACCAATCATTTGATCCTTTTTGGAGGATATGGACGCCATACTTATAATGCAGATTTTGTGGAAAAAGGTTTGAATGACGGAGATCAATGGCAAATTATTTCTTTGGATTCCTGTATCACTCCTCGGTATTTAAGTGCTATGGGCATTGAGGATAAAGACCACATTCTTATAATGGGCGGGTATGGAAGCCGTTCAGGAAAGCAGGAAGAGTCTCCACAGAATTACTATGATCTTTATCGGTTGAATATCCGGGATAAATCATGTTCTAAAGTGTGGTCTTTTTTTAATGAAGGCGAGCATTTTACGTTTAGTAATTCAATGATAATAGATACTGTCGCTGATAAGTTGTATGCTTTGGTTTATAATAATGATCGTTTCCATACCAATCTCAACTTGTGCAGTTTTGATATTTGTACCTCAAATCCACAATCCAAAATAGTAAGTGATTCTATCGAATATGATTTTCTGGATATTAAGTCTTATTGTGATTTATTTCTTTATCAAGACCAGATGTTGTATGCTTTTGTTGTTCAGGAGAAGATACCGGGTGAGGCAGTTTTAGATGTATATTCTTTAGTATATCCTCCTTTATCGTCAGATGAGATTTATATGGAAAAGAACAAAGATTGTCATTTTTCTACATGGGTTATCTATGGAAGCATTTTAATATGTCTGGTATTCTTCTTCTTCGTTATTGTATATGTCTACAAGAAAAAGAAAAGTAAAACAACTGGAGTTTCGATGACTATTTCCAAAGTGGAATATGGAGAACAAGAGATTGCTAAGCCATCTAACAGAAAAATATCTGCAATTTTACTTCTTGGTGGTTTTCAGGTCTTTGATAAACAAGGGAATAATATAACGGGTGAATTTACGCCTACTCTTAAATTACTTTTTCTTTTCCTATTGCTAAACTCCATCAAAGGTGGAAAGGGAACAACTTCACAAAGATTGGAAGAGACTTTTTGGTTTGATATGAGTAAAACGAGTGCAGCCAACAACCGTAGGGTTAATATCCGTAAACTTCGGCTAATTCTTGAGACGGTCGGGGAAGTACAGATTGTTAATAAAAATGATTATTGGTATATTGATATGGGTGAAGATACCCTATGTGATTATCATCAGGTATGCCAGATCTTAAATGCTTTTGAATTCTATAATTCTTCTAATAAAGAAATGATTGTCAACTTTGTAGAGTTGGCATCTTTGGGGGTGTTGCTGCCTAATGTAAGTACGGAATGGGTGGATGAATATAAATCGGAGTATTCTCATAACGTTATAGAACTACTTCTTTCTATCAGTGTTCGTGAAGAGATTGGGAAAGACAACAAACTATTGCTGAAAATAGCGGATATTATACTGATGCATGACTGTACGGATGAAGATGCTATTCGTATAAAGTGCAGGGCGTTATTTCTGTCTGGACAAAAAGGACTTGCTAAACAATGTTTTGATAAGTATTGTGCTGATTATAACCGTTTATTGAATACTTCTCCCGAATTTACATACGATGATGTGATTTGTGAGAGCTGATAGGTGGAATTTATTTTTTGAATGAAATAAATTTTGCATTAAAAGTGCATTAATGATTTCCCGGAAGTGGCTTTATTGCTTTCGGGTTCTTTTATTTTCTTCATAAGAGGGCAAAATATTTCTATTTTTTTCTCTTTGTTTATCAGGTACTTATATGGAATGTGATAAGAAAAATCATATTATTAATATGAAATTAATGTTGTGATAATGCCTCTCATATACTTTCGCAGTACCAATTAATCGCAAATCTATCGAGTTATGAAGTGTACTGATACCTCTTGAGTAGGTTCATGATTCATAGTGATCTATAATAGATGATTGATTGAACAATATATCAACTTAATTTATAATTTATGAAAGCACGCATTTGCAAAGAGAAGCACTGGAATGTGCATTTAAGGTTCTTTCTTGTGATGATGGGAGACTTACTGTTCTCAGTTTCTGTTCTTGCCCAAAGTAACCTGATAACGGGTAAAGTTATAGACAACGCCAGCGAACCGATTATTGGAGCCAGTATTCAATCTTCTGTGGTCGGGAAGGGAACTATCTCTAATATGAATGGAGATTTTTCCATTGAGGTTCCTGTCGGGACGGAATTAACTATTAGTTTTCTTGGTTACCGCACTCAAAAAATAAAAGTGTCTGATATGCGGTCTTTAGTTATCAAATTGCTGGAAGATACACAGGCGTTGGATGAAGTGGTAGTGGTAGGTTATGGAGTTCAGAAAAAAGAGAGTTTGACGGGTGCTATTTCTAATATTAAAAATGATGAGATTATTAAAACGAAAGCTACCAGTCTGGCACAATCACTTGAAGGGAAAGTCTCGGGATTGAAGATACGGCAGAATGACGGTGAACCGGGACAATTTCGTTCCGATATCAATATCCGTGGTTTGGGTACTCCGCTTTTCATTATTGATGGGATTGTCAGAGATGGGGCTAATGAGTTTCAGCGTCTTAATCCGGATGATATAGAAAGCATTTCTTTCCTGAAAGATGGTACTGCAGCTATTTATGGTATGAATTCGGCTAATGGAGCCATTGTTGTAACAACAAAAAAAGGATATAAAGGAAAAGCGAAAATATCCTTGTCGGCTAATTGGGGATGGTCTAAACCGACTAATATTCCTAGGATGGCAAACGCAGCTCAATATATGGAGCTTAGAAATGATGCTGCAATATTAGGAGAAGGTAATCCATTGGTTACAAAAGAAGAACTGGAATTATGGAAGACGGGTGCTTCTGGATATGCCAGTACTGATTTATACGATCATGTGATTAAGAATAGTTCTATTCAACAGCAATATACTTTGTCCTTGCAAGGAGGTTCGGATATTGTCTCATACTTTGGTAGTTTTAGCTATGCATCTGATGAAGGGTTGTTGAAATCCGGTGATTTGAGATATGAGAAATTTACTTTTCGTTCGAATACTGATATAAAAATAGTTAAAGGATTGACCGCAGGAGTTAATTTGGCAGGTAGATATGATAAGACCAGCCAGCCATGGAACTCTTTCTATGAGATCTTCAAGCAGACCCGTGTGAATGTGCCGACTGTGCCTGCGTATGCCAATAACAATCCGGACTATTTGGCAACTCAAAGTATGGGAATTAATCCCATTGCTTTGGCGGATGCGGATATGACAGGTTATCATTATTATTATAATAAAAACTTTCAATCGACATTCACTTTAAAATATGAAGTACCGTTTGTGCAGGGATTATCTATACAAGGGCAATTAGGCTATGATTATAATCACAATAAACATAAAGGATTGAGAAAGAAGTTTTCTACTTATACATACGCTATCGAAACGGATGAATATATAGAGAATGAATACAATAATCCTTCTATGATACAAGTGAATAATAACGAAGCGAGCAGGCTTGACATGCAAGCACAAATCAGTTACAATAGGTTGTTTAATGATACACATAATGTAAGTGCTACATTGGTTTATGAAAGGAGACAGGAAAAAAGCGATTGGTCGAATATAGAACGTAAGTTTGATTTATTGACTTATGATGAAGTAGATTATGCCGGATTGAAAGATGCTGTTTCAGGGGGGATGTCCAACGAACAGGCTTTTATCTCGTATGTCGGTCGGTTTAACTATGATTACAAAGGAAGGTATTTATTAGAATTAGGATTCAGAAATGATGGTTCTTACCGCTATGCTCCTGGTAGCAGATGGGCTTTTTTCCCTATGGGGTCTATTGGTTGGCGTTTGTCGGAAGAGAAGTTTTTGAAGGAAAAGTTGGGCTTTCTTGATAATCTGAAGATCAGGGCTTCATACGGGGAGTCCGGACAGGATGCAGGTGATCCGTTCCAATATGTGTCGGGGTATAATCTTAATGTTGGTATTTATGAATTTAATGACGGAACTACCACTTCGGGCATTTCTGCTCCCTCTATTACGAATACGAATTTAACTTGGTATAAAGCTAAGTTACTTGATATAGGATTCGATCTTTCTATATTCAAAGGATTATTCTCTTTGGAGTTCGACTTATACCAAAGAAAAAGAAGCGGATTGTTAGCTACAAGAGTGGTGGCATTACCTAATACATTTGGTTCGCAACTGCCACAGGAAAATTTGAATAGTGATTTGACGAGGGGTATTGACATAACGCTCGGGCATACTAATAAGATCAGAAATTTTTCTTATAGCGTCAAAGCGAATATGAACTTAGCCCGCACCCGGATGGAGCATGTAGAAAGAGGACCTTTCACCAGTAGCATGGATCGTTGGAGAAATCAGTCTTCCGGACGTTGGAATGATTTCACATGGGGGTATCAAACTAATGGGCAATTCCAGACTACAGAGGAAATAAAATATGCTCCTGTTCAGGATGGAGAGTTGGGAAATAGCAAGGAACTGCCGGGGGATTACCGTTATGTAGATGCTAATGGTGACGGTATTATCGATGATAACGATACGCAACCACTCGGACACGGTGCCACTCCTCGTATGTACTACGGGCTGAATATGTCCGGAGAATACAAAGGGTTCGACCTGACTGTCTTCTTCCAGGGAGCTGCCGGACACGATATTTATGTCAGCGGGGATATTCTCGACCCGTTTATCCAGCAAGGTTTGGGTAATGGGTTGGCCATCATGACCGACCGCTGGCACCGGGAAGACCCGACCGACCCTTATAGTAAATGGATTTCGGGATATATGCCTGCCGCACGCGTGGCAGGTGTCGCCGATAACCGTTCCGGTAACTCATGGTCATTGCACAACGCAAGTTACCTGCGCCTGAAAACCCTGGAACTGGGATACACGCTTCCTGAAGCCTTGACCAAAAAGGCGGCTATCGACCGGGTGCGTTTCTATATCAACTGCAACAATCTGCTGACTTTCACCAAGCGTGACGGACTGATGAAGAACGTCGACCCCGAAAGCAATTCCAGCGGAATACGCTACTACCCGCAGATGAAGACGTATAACTTTGGCGTAAATGTAACCTTCTAAAACCAGTAAAGACAATGAATAGGAATTATCTGAAATATATATTGATAGGCGGGGGGTCCATCTTCGTATGGACGGGATGCGATGATTATCTGAACCGTGAGAGTACCAGCGGTGTCAACACACCGGATTTGATTTGGCAAAATCCGAAAGCAATCACAGCCGTATTGGCGGATATGTATGACTCGGGACTGAAACTGGATGAGTTTGACGACTGGTATGGAAGCAAGAAGGCGAACCTGGCGAATCAGACCAGCCTCTCGGATGAGGCTACCGCCAGTTATCAGAAGGAGAGCGCATTCGACAAGTCGAACTCTACTTATTCTTATGGCGACTATGTATTCAACGACGACATGGTGACCCGCTACAAGCAAATCCGCATTGTAAACAACTTCCTGCTGAATATTGAGAAAACTTCCGTATTGAGTGAGGATGAGAAAGAAGAACTCGGAGCAGAAGCCCGTTTTATCCGTGCTATGCAGTACTTCGGACTGGTGAAGCGTTATGGGGGCGTTCCTTTGCAGACTGTTCCGAAAGAATATACCGCAGGAAATACGGAAGCTCTTTACCAGGCTCGTGATACGGAAGCCGCGACCTATGATTTCATTATCAATGAATGTAAGGCTATCTATGAATCATTGCCGGAAGTACGCAGCAGTGATGCCAAATACCGCGCAAATCGTGGAACGGTGCTTGCCTTGTGGTCACGTGCCGCACTGTATGCCGGTACTATCGCCAAGTATTCCAAAACGCTGACTCTCACAGGCGAGGCTGTTTCCAAAGGATATGTGTATATTCCCGAGACAGAAGCGGAACGTTACTTTGACGAATGTTATACTGCTTCATCGAAGATTCTGGATGAAATGGTTCCCCGTGTGTATAGCTTGTATAAATCGACCGGTACGGAAGCGGAAGAGCTGGCGCAGAACTTTTACAATCTCTTTTCCAAAGCAGTGAATGGGGATAACGGAGAATATATTTTCCAGAAACAGTATAATGTGGCTGCCGGTAAAGGACATATGTGGGATAAACTGAATGTTCCTTTCTCTTATCGTGGCGACGGTTGGGGATGCGGCATGTCTCCGGTACTGGAAATGGTAGAGGAATTTGAATATATTGACGGTACGGAAGGGAAGCTGAAGATGAAAGACAGCAGTGGAAAAGCTATCAGCTATGATAGCCCGTATGATATCTTTAAGAATAAAGACCCTCGTTTATTAGGTTCGGTTTACCTGCCCGGTGCTGATTATAAAGGATACGGTGGCGGAAAAATCGAATGGATACGCGGTGTCATCAACGGACAGGATGGGATAGGAACCAAGTATGAAGCTTCCGCCCAACCGGATAAGGAGAACAAGGTCGTAATAGACGGACAGACTTATAATACTTCGGGAAAAGACGGTGGCTCGTTAAGTGTAGGCGACGCCAGCAAGACGGGTTTCTATCAGCGTAAATTCCTGGATGAAAGTCTGACGGACTATACGAACATCGACGCAAAACGTTCTTCTACTCCCTGGGTGGTTTTCCGTCTGGCAGAAATCTATCTGAATCGTGCAGAGGCTTGCATGGAACTGAACCGGCATCTGGACGTGGCTTTGAAGGATATCAATGAGATTCGCGGCAGGGCAGGTATCAAACTATTGACTGCAGGTAACCTGACGCTGGATAAAGTGCGCCATGAACGGAAAGTGGAACTTGCTTTTGAGAAGCATCGTTACTGGGATTTGAAACGTTGGCGCCTGGCTCATCTCGATGTAAGCAAAGGTGGTTTGACCAATTTCCGCGGCACGGCTCTCTGTCCGTATTACAATGTTAAGAGCGGCAAGTACACCTTTGAAACCGGTGTGCCCGAAAAGAGAAAGCGTCTTTTCCTTGAAAAGAACTACTATACGGTGTTCCGTGCCGAGGACTTGAGTACGAATCCGTTGATGGTACAGAATCCGGGTTACGGTAATTGATACATCCAATTTTAAAGAAGAAACGATATGAATAAAATAGTAAACATAGGATTGACTGCATTATTCGCCTGTTTCGTGGCGGCATGCGAAAATGACATCGATAATTATGATGCACCGAACGGTGGCGTGTATGGCACTATCTATGATAAGGAAACGAATGAACCGGTTCCTATGCCTGTGCCGGGAAGTAGCGGTGTGATGATGAGTTTGTACGAGCAGAATACGGGGGCTACCGCCTCTGTTGATTTCCGTGCTCGCCAGGATGGAACGTTCGAGCATACGAAGGTGTTCAATGGCAGCTATCGTATTCAGGCAAAGGATGGTCCTTTTGTCGGGGTATGTGAAGGGTATGTCACCGTGAACGGACAAACGCAGGTTGATTTGTACACAATCCCGTTCTCGCGTATCAGCCTTGATGTGGCTGTATCGGCTGATAATAAGCTGACACTGACCTATGATGCGAAAACATCGAACGAGACATTGCAACTGACGGATGTTTCCGTGATATGGAATTATGCTCCGGGAGTGGATGTGAACAATGCAAACCATGCCACCCTCTCTTCACTGGGGACAAAGGCCAGTGGCACGCACGTCATCGACCTGATGAGTGATACTGAATTTATAGAGAATCATTATAAGATTGTTTCCAACAAGAACAGGGTGTATGTACGTGTTGCGGCTACGGCGACAGCAGAAAGCAAATCGTATGTGAATTACAGCCGGGTAGTGGAAGTAATTGTGAATGATATAAGATAAACGATAAAAAAGAAGGTAACAATGAAACATAAATTCTATTTATTACTGCTACTGTTGGCGGGCGGTTTGTTTGCCGGTTGCAGTTCGGATGATGACGGTGTGACCCCGCCGGACGAAAAGGACGGGGTATTGGTAAAAGTCATGTCTTACAATATATATAGCGGGCAGAAAGCTTATTCCGGGAAAAAGGGAATGGAAGCGATTGCCCAAGTGATTAAAAAGATAAATCCGGACTTGGCAGGTTTGCAGGAGTTTGAGACGAAGACTAACAAGGTGGGGAAAGCGGATATTATCGCCCTGATGAAAGAAGTGACCGGAATGCCTTATGCTTTCTTTGTCAAAACCCGCGATGTGGATGGTGGTGAATATGGAAACCTAATTCTCTCGAAATATCCGATAAGTGATGAAGTGAATTATGATTTGCCGAGAATAGAGACAGTGGAAGATGTCCACCCGCGTTCGATGGGAGTAGTGAAAACAGAAAAAGATGGAAAGGGTTTCTATTTCGGAGTGACGCACCTGTCTCATGTGGGCAACGAAACTAACCGTATCAACCAGACTACAACGATTATCGAAAAGACAAAGGGCTTGGATGAGCCAATGATATTGACTGGTGATTTCAATGCTTTAGCCGACTCCGGCCCGATGAAGATATTGTATGAACGTTTTGAAATCGGTTGCCTGAACGGGAACTATGGACTGACAACGGGAACGCCCGTTCCGGTGAAAGCGATTGATTTCGTATTGTACACTCCGGATGAAGGAATGTCTCCGAAAGCCTATGATGTGTATTATGATGCTTATGTAGAATCAGACCACTTTCCGGTGGTAGCTACGTTCAGTATAAACGATTAACCTAAAAAGACAGAAACATGAAAACATTGATACTTCATTTGAAACGGTTTTCTATCTATTCTCTGATGTTTGCGTCAATCGGCTTTGTCGCATGCGAGGATGAGAACCGGCAGGATATGACGCCTGAAATCGGAGAAGGAGAGGCTACTCCCAAAATCACTATGTACACGCCGACAGCCGGCGGAAAGTCTACAAGCCTGACTTTATACGGTACGCATTTCGGCACGGATTTGGATAATATCCGCGTGACAGTCAACGGGGTGGACGCCGAAGTGACGGGTGCGTTGGGGAATATTATTACTGCCAATGTACAGAGAGGTTCCGGCTCCGGTCCGGTGAAAGTGTATATCGGTCAGGGAGAAGCTGCGCAAGAACTGACATATAAAACGGAGTTTGAGTATTCTCAGTCTCCTATCGTAAGTACTTATATCGGCAGTTATGTTCCTTCCGAAAAAACGGAGAAGAAAGAGGGGACCCTCATGGAAGCGGGTCTTTGGAAACCGGGTTCTATCGCTTTCGACAAGGAAGGTGCTTTGTATATCGTGGAAGATGATGACCGTGATATCCGTATCGCGAAAAACAATCAGGTCGCTACTTTCTTACGCGGAGATGGAACCGGTGGAACTGTATTCAGGATGATGAATATCGCTTTCTCATCGGATGGCAATACTTTATTCTTGTCCAATGATGCCAACGCTTCGGGCAATGCGCATATTGCAACAATGCCATGGAGCAATGATACGCATCAGTATGATGCTGCTAATCTGTCTGCAATATGGTCAGTCACTCCCTCTTTGGAAAATGGAGTTACTAATGTAGGTGTGCATCCTGTCACGGGAGAGGTTTTCTCCGTAGCTCATGGAAATGCCATGATTTACAAATATGACCCGGAGCAGAATACGATGGTGGCAACCGGTGTGCAACTTCCCGACGCAGCAGGTAAAAATGCGTCGAAAGTGAAAATCCGCTGTATTCTTTTTGACAAGGCAGGAACTACCGTGTATATGAGTTCACAGAATAAACATGTGATTTATAAAGGGGATTACGACATGTCGAAAGGCGAGTTTTCTAATCTCCATATTTGGGTAGGGCAGTACGATACAAAAGGTTTTACAGAAGGTCAGGGAAATGAAGCCAAACTGGAAGAGCCTTGCCAGATGGATTTGGATGAAGAGGGAAATATTTATGTAGCAGTCCGTAAAAAACATCGTATAGCGAAAATTACCCCTGACGGCATGTTGACAAATTACACAGGTACAGGTCTTTCCGGTACGACTGACGGCACGTTGGATAAAGCGCAATTCAACCATCCGGAAGGTCTGCAGTTCGGTCCGGACGGAGCGTTGTATATTTCAGATTATTGGAATCATAAGATTCGTAAGATAGAAAAGGATTAATTTTGTATCAGGTAGGAAAGATTGTTTTTCAGGATAACATTCACTTATTAATTGGTTGTATATGAATTTTAGAATATGCATTTCATTGTTTCTATTGTGTTGTTTGTTACAACCTTCAACGGCACAGAAACCCGTGACGAAACCGAAAGAGGTCACAGTAAAAGCCATGACTTACAACACGTATAGCGGTCGTAAACAAGGAATTGATAAGATTGCCGAAGTCATTAAGAAAGAGAACCCGGATATCGTTTCACTTCAGGAAATAGAAAGAAACACGGAGATTAACCCTTGGGATACTCCGAAGAAACTGTCGGAACTGACGGGAATGAAATATTATTATTTTGCCCATGCGCTCGATATTCCGACTGGCGGAGATTACGGAAATGTGATTCTTTCCAAATATCCGGTTTCCGAGGAAAAGAGTTTTAAGTTGAGTGTACTGAAAGAAGGTGATTATGTCCGTTCTTTCGGTTATGTGAAAGTTGTGAAGGAAGGTAAGGAATTCTATTTCGCTACGACACATCTGGACCATAAATACGAAGATGCTGCCCGTCTGAAACAGGTTGATGAAATTCTTGCGTGCGTGGAGCACCTGGATAAACCTGTTATCTTGGGGGGAGATTTGAATTCCCGCCGTGGTTCTGCTACCATGGCTGCTTTTCAAAAGTATTTCACCGTAAATTGTTTGAGTGATGGTGCTCCATGGACAGTACCCGTTCCAAGTCCGGCTTACGCATGTGACTGGTTGATTTATGCGCCAAACGAGGCTTTTACGGTGAAGGCGTATAATGTTTGTTATTGGGCGGATAAGGAATCAGACCATTATCCGGTAGTGGCTACTTATCTTATCAAATAAGATTAATAGCAAGTTTGCTACCAATTAGTCTTCCGTATGCATAAAACTAACTCTTCAATCGAATAAATTTATTCGTCTGACTATAGTTGAACTTTCGTCTGACTACTGTTGACTTTTCGTCTAACTATAGTCAGACGAAAGAATAACTATAGTCAGACGATTAATTTTATATATAAACGAAATTAGTTGTATGCAAGAGACTGGATAGTTTCTCGCATACAGCTAATTAAATCTATTCTTTTACGTAT
>ERZ857827.2418-NODE-2418-length-14043-cov-3.881541_pt1 | contig 14043 bp, 25 predicted proteins | sample MGYA00519761_ERZ857827 | MGnify/ENA primary metagenome ERZ857827 (study PRJEB31778, sample SAMEA3449370) | human gut metagenome | biome: human gut; feature: human-associated habitat; material: faeces | place: United Kingdom | collected 2010/2012 ... | reverse complement strand
CGGTGACGGCTGCACGCTGTTCAGTGCTTAGCTCTCTTGCCTGCAGATTAAGCAGGTAAGCCTCACGATATTCAGCAGAATCAATTGTATAATTTCTATTTTCCATGTTTAATTCCTCCTGTTTTGATTCAATAATTTCGCCTCGAATAACACCTGCGGCAATATCAGCGCGTAGCTGTTTTCGTGTTTGAATTTCATCCATCATTTTCTGACGCTCTGCTTTTAGGTTTTCAACTTCATGCTCTAACGCAGTCAAGGAATCACCTGTTGCTGCATCTATCTCATTGCCGATTTCTGCAAGTCTTGTGTTTATTTCTTCTATTTGCATTTTTCGTCCTCCTTAAATATTTATCTTCAGACGCAAACGTCTGCGCCTCTCCTCAAGCTCTACCTCACTCCGGGCTGCTAAGCCAATCACTCCGTTGGCCCAACTTCGAGCGTTGATTGCTGTGTTTGGGTTAGCAGGGATACTGACAGCGGAAACATCAAAAATCTTCTTGACGTTGCGATGTACAATAGTGCGGCTATTTTTATCATAAAAATAATCACCTAAAATAAACCCCCAGCTCATTTTAGTGATCATTCCTGCACTGATTTCCTCGTACAAACTGCGCGCAGATCCTGTTCGACTAAGATCTGCTGCTATAAAAAGCCCCTTCTCATCCGGCTCTACAATTAGCGAGCCGTTACTTTGTCTAGCCATTACCGTCCCCTGATGATTTAATTGAAAAATTATGTCCGAACGATCACAATTGTCGAAACAGCCCCTATCAAAGCGTTCATATATTAAACCGTCTTCATCCTCATATAAGACGTAAGGCTCATATGAAGCTGCATATCCATCTACGTAATAATTAGAATCGATACGTTTCGCTGAATCAAGCATAAACATTTGAAGTTCACGAAGCTGTCTGCTGTCTTTTATTTTTAATTTATCTGTGGGCGTCACTGTTCCACCTCCTCACCTGGTTTATTGCCTATAAGGTCAAGCTTTGAAAGATCTGTATACTCGCGCCGAATATATCTCTTGTCACCATCTGGAACATGTGGCATATTCCAAAGATCCATGATATCATTGAGAGAAAAAATGCCGCGGTCAAACATCTGCGAGCTGACTTGTAGCTTGTCCGTATTCGTCATATACTGTGTTCGATTTGCACTCCATACGATCTCATTGCCCCGCTTTATTTCGTTCGCACTATAGGTCATAGCTGTCATAGCTTGCGATAATTGTAAAGCAAATGGCTCAATCTTTCCTTCATAATAAGCACTCCAGGTATCTCCGACTGTTTTGTTCTGCAAAACGTCTTCGTTACATCCAAAGTAATTAAGAACGCGAGTTTGTATTACCTGCATTTGCTCAACATCAACTATCTTAGCTGTACTTTGAATCTGTTGTACATTCGTATACGTGCTGGGGAATAGAGCCAGTCCACCTGCATCGCTGCCAAGATTGTCGTTTACCCAATTCTGTCTTTCTTTTTTAATGTCACTTGATTTCGCAAAGTTGTTTACATTTGCCATAAATCGGAAGCTCGCGCTATTCTTTATTCCTTCCTTTATGCCTTGATTTTGAATATTTAAAAGCTGCAAAGTTGGAAGCAGTGCGGCGTTAGTCTCTCCTTGAATATCGTTTTTATATAAATATTTACTAACTACACCACATCGGTTATACTCAATCGCAGCGGTTTTTCCGTTTGCAAACTTATAACGCAGCCACGGCTCACCACCTACATTGATTAGCTCCGTTTGTAGTGGATTTACAGGATAAAACCCTGTCGTTTTATCAAACTGGTCTAATACTGGCACAATAAAACATGTGTTTTGTGCATCATAGATCGTTGCAATTTTATATACAAACTGTGCACCTGTCATAAATATGTTAGGCCTTCCATCTAAGATCGTTTGAATTCCCCGGCTATCTGCTCCGTTTACGACTGGCTGTAATTTGCTGCAGTGATTTGCAAAAGTATGTATACAAGAACGAGTCAATTCCATTTCATATACGCCCCCATCAAATGACGTAAATATAGGCGTGTATCCATCCAGCATTTGGAAATAGCCATGTACTTGTTTTGAGATTCGCCGGCGCGGAAATAGTTTTTCAAAAAGTCCCATTTTCTCCTCACTCGTTTCTAAGTTGTTCCCCAATTTGGTTGTACCACTTTTGCCTTACTGTCAGTGCATCTATTACAGATACAAAGCCGTCTATGTGACATCTCTGGTCAATCTTGACTGGTCGTATTTTACGATTTTCTACATTTTGTTTCATGCCCACATTTAAAAAATGAGCTTTCAGCAGTTTATTTGTACCAAGTCGCAGAGTCTTGTCCCTCAATAATCCATCAGCTTCATGTAGTACAGGTGTGAGATTCTCTCCTTGGTACACATCATCCATATGAAAACCGTAGACATTCATCTGCTGAACTAAATATTGAGCTGTATATCGGTCATAGCCAACCTTAAGCGGCAAGATTTCATAATCTTCCACGAGCATTCTAAACCATTCAAAGCAATCATTGTAATCCACGTAGTTCTCACCACTCGGTCGGATAAGCCCCTGGCTGACATACAGTCTATAAGGTACGCCCTCACGTTCCTGCAGCTCGTCTATTTTATTTTCTGGCATAAAAAATTTAGCAAAAGTATACAGTTTACCCTTTCTCTCAATTACAACACAACAGGATGTCAAGTCTGTTGTCTGAGACAAGTCAATTCCCCCGACACAATAACTGCTCCGGAAGTCATTAAGAAGAAGAGCGTCTTGAGACACTGCATTTACAACATCATATGGTAACCATGCATGCGTACTATTTTGTTTTATGTTGCAATATTTCGTCAAAAACTCGGCTCGTTTGCTCAAACTCGTACGAGCAATTGCGATTTCTTCAATAAAAAAGTCCTCCGACACACTAACACCCATGTTCGGATTAGCCTTTCGCAGTTCCTCTACATCATCCCACTTATCTACATCGTCTATAATATACAATATTGGCAGTAGGCGTGTTTCCTCGCTGCTACCCTGTAGAACTGCCGTGGATCTCATCATCAGCTCATCATATGGTCCGTCGTTTACATAACCCGCCGTGCTAATGGATAAAATCATTGGTTGCTTTCGTGCGCCGAGTGCGGACTTCATAACTTCATACTGTTTCAAACCCTGTTCCGACGGCCAGCTTGCGATTTCATCGCAGATTGTCAAATGCGGATTAAAACCATCAGATTTTTTTGCGTTAAAGGCTAAAGGCCGGATTGAGGTGTTCGTACTCTCTATATATACATCTGAGCGTCTCTTTTTTGCAAGATTTGCAAGCTCTGGCTCTTGGGCGACCATTTTATAAAAGTTATCATAGACAATCGCTGCCTGTTCAAGTTTAGGCGCTAAGCAATAAACTTTCGCTCCATACTCCCCGTCAAGGTAAGTTATATAACAAATGCAGGCAGAGGCAAAAAGACTTTTTCCATTCTTTCGTCCCATCACCATGAAAACTTCGTGAAATTGACGTAGGCCGTCTTTATCTACGATACCGAAAAGCAGACAAGCTGTGGCCTTTTGCCATAATTCCAGCGTGATATAATCATTCCGTCCCTCACAGTGTCTGCAGAATGTCTCTATAAACTTTATGGCATTCTCTGCCTGCCGTTCGTCAAAATAAAAAAGGCCATCACGCAGACCGTTAATTATCTTGTTATATAAAATATGAATCCATTTCCCAACGATTATCTCGCCAGCTGTAATCTTTCTATGATACTCATATATATAATTAATGTTCATTTGCGCATCATTGCTTCAAGACGACTCGCTTTCTGCGCAGGAGGAACAAGCTCAAGCAATTGCTTAACAATTGCGTTCAGATTTTTTGTTAGACTAATATGTACATCCGCTGCCGCTGCCTTTTTCAGCCCACTTTGATTCTCTCCATTTTGATACATTTCTACCCATCCAGTTTTGTTAAGCTGCTCCTCAATATCCTCCAAGCTGATTGTAATAAATGCCGCCCGACCAATCAGGGCGCGGCAGGTATTAAGCTTATTTTCCTCTAAATCTTGGAATATTTCTAATAATCTTTCCTTTTCCTTTTCAATTCGCGTCGTTTTCTTTATTTTAGGCATCTCCACACCCTCCTCCTTATCTATGTAGGTTTTTTTTATCCTTGGCCGCTCGGTCCCTACCCCCCATATCATTTTTTTCTTAATAGGGGGCAATTAGTATTTTGTATTTCGTATAATTTCCCCATCCTGTCCATAAAGACATCGACCTGGCACGTTTTTTCTCAAATCGCGTTCTTTATTATGACACTTCAAGCACTCATATTTGAATCGCTTAGGATTGAGACTAATGTCTGAGTCATTACAATTCTCATCATCTAACCAAACAATATGGTGGACAATTAGTCCAGGCTCTTCCCTACAGATCTCACATAGTCCGCCGTCAATGGCCTTCCTATAATCAATAAAAGCTTGCCGCGCTCGTTTCCATGCAGTGCTTTTATAGAATTGTTTTTGATTCATTCTCCCACCAACCGCATCCGCTGATTCGCTATGATCAGCACAAAATAAACTGCATGAAAGCAAGACCGGAGGGAGGTCAACTACTTTCATGCAGCTTTTTATATATTTTTATGATACTATTATACCACATCTAAACCGAACAAAACGAACAACTTGTATTATTAATCTTTATGCATTGACTAAATGTAAGTATCGTTTATGAATCATCCTTACACTATCTGCTGTATTTCCACCACCAACCTCAATTGCAACTTTATTCCAACTAAAGCAATCTATATGGCGCAACCTAAAAATTTCTCGCGTTAAACTATCCTCGATAGATGATATATACTTTTCAATCCGCTGTTGTTCTACTATGCACTTCTCTTTATTATGTTCCATAAGTCTTTCTAAATCTGCAATCACCGCAACTATCTGGGAAATTTTATCCGTTGCATTCCTGCAACCATGAGTTGCTGATATATTTGTCGTGATCTTCTCAGCTTTTGCACGCAATATGTAAATCCGTTCTTCTTGTTTTTGTATCTCTTTTCTTAAATAATAAAGTTGAGACAATTCTTTTCCTGTCATTCGTTCACCCCACCCTAAAGCTGTTACACTTCACTAATTCTAATATCGTGAACATACAACATCAGTTTGCGCTTGATAATGTAATCTTTTGTCCTCATGCCTTTCGCGTCCTCAACAATCGTTTCATAACCAGCGGTTTGGTGTACAGGAATTTGATATACAAAATCGGCTTTATACTTGACAGCTCTTTCAACGCATTTACCGTCAATGTACTGCGCCGGGATCAGTTCAAATTCCGGTTGTAATTCAAGCCCTGAAATTTCCCCTGCCTTTTCAAGCAACTTCAATTCACAATAACGCTTCATTTCCCGCTTGCTGTCAAAGGTTATCCCATCAATCGTTACTTTTCTGTTTCCATACTTATCTTGTCGCCTCACGCTTTCACCGCCTTGTTATATTTGCTTCCTGTCCCTCAAAGATATATACTGTCCGTATGTCAGGCTTGTCCCATTCTCCTGATTATACTTTTCAATTTCTCTAACCGTATTACTTAAGTCAGTATGTCGCATAGCCTCCATCATTTTTCTTTCCCGCTTTATTCGATTTTTGTATCTCTGGTTATGTATTTTTTTCGCTTCATTGCGGCATGCATCTGAACAGTAGCACTGTCCCCAGTGATGATTTGGCTGTATAAACTCTTTTCCGCAGTATTTACATGTAACTGTCATTTATTTTTCTCCTCTCCAGGTTGATGTTAGTACCTCACCGCTTCTTCTCTTGTTATAAAGAAGTGACGTTTTTTCTATCCACGTCCGCCGACCGTGCCACTCCACAGTCGGCGACATGGCATGAAAGCTTTTCAGCCAATTACATTCAGTTTATCCCTATGCCAGCATTTGTCACTGTTTAGGTGGTATTTTCTCCTCACTTTTTAATGCATCCCGCATTCTGCCACACCATTGCAGCACCATACACGCATATTTCTTTTGTTCTTCACGGTTATCCCGCCAATGGTCTACTGGCGTTTTATGTATCATCTTTCTCAACTTCTACAAATCTCCCTGCCCTATTTTAGGAAATGTATTATTTGACAACATTGTCACATAACATAAGCGTTCACTGATTTGTGGCAAAGCTTTATAAAAATAATTCTGCTCATAAGGCGCACTTCCCTCATTAAACTCTTTAGCTTTTCTCATCAATTCACTCTTATTAGCTAAATATATTTTGATTTTTTCAGGCAAACTATTCCACGTTTCATCTATGCGATGACGCGCATTTTCACCCTGTGTCAATCCATTTGCCTCAACGAACGTGAAAGCGAAATCATTCATATTGCGTATCGTCTGACGAAGAGCTTCGCAATAAATAACCCACAGTTCCGATTCTGTCATTTCCTGCGCCTTGAAAATCATATTTATGTGCTTAATAACATCTGCTGGTGTTGGCGGCATTGTACAAGTCCTCAGACTATTCATAAAGGCATTTTCAACAACATCATTCGCATAATCTTTCAACGTAGCCTCCCAAAGACGCACCAACATCTCGGTATTTGTATCCTTTGCATAATACGGGTACATGGTCTTAATGCCCGCAATGATTTCTGTTATTTTATTCCTGGTTGCCATTTCTATCACTCCCTCATAGAGGCCAAGTCAGCCATAAAAGATTCATACTCGCTTTTCTGTTTTTCCTGAACAGGACTTCCGCGCAGCTTGTCCATCCTGTCCCAATTCCGAATCGTGGCAAGATGATTTTTATAACTTTTACCTGTAGAGGCCATATATGCAGACAAGCGCTCTATCCTGTCCTCAAAGTCTGTAGAATACTCTCCCTGTAGCTTGCTATATTCCTCATCCGTCAGGAATACGTTTTTGTATTCCCCGTACTTGTGTTTGGATGGGGACTTTTCTTTTACTCCCGTTAGGGAGTTTTCTTTATGTTTATGTTTATGTTTATTGTTTATGTTTATATATGGTACCCTGTTTTGTTCACTGGCTTGTTCACTACCTTGTTCACTACTTTGTTCACTCACTTGTTCACTGCCTTGTTCACTACGTTGTTCACTATTTAGCATAGTGGCAATAGAATGCATTTTATATTTTCCTGCTTTCGTCCCCTGTGATTGGAAGTCTATAATGCCTAATTGCTTTAGTGCATTACGGGCTTTAATCATACCAGTCCGAGAAAGTCCTGTGTGAATTTCAAGCATAATTGACGGCACGATAAACCATTCAGACCAGTTAGCACGATTGTTAAACTGCATAAGTGCATACCACAATGCGATTTGACCGGTGCTTAAACAATTTATATCCAGCCATGAATTGAATGCATTTAATTCTACAATATAATTCATCTATTCCACCCCATTAAAATGGTAAATCTATCTCTTCAACTTCTTCAAGCCCATCATCTACCCGTACATTTATAGCCGGTTTCTCTACCTTTCGTTCAACGAAATCAAACCTGTCTACAATGACACTTACCCTCTTCCGGCTAACGCTGTCCCTATCTTTATACGCGTCTACATGTAAATGCCCCTCCAGAAAAATGTTGCTGCCCTTTGTAAAATACTTTGCTATATTTTCCGCCGTCTGTTTAAACGCGGTACAGTCTATAAAATCCGCTCCGTCCTTTACTCTGTTCACGGCTACGGTAAACCGAAGTACCTCCGTGCCGCCCGGCGTTGTTTTCAGCTCCGGCGGTGCCGTCAGCCTGCCGCCGATAAAAACCTTATTTATATTCACAAGCAATTCCTCCCTTTTAATTCCGGTAACAATAATACTTTATTTATACGCATTTTCTTCCTCTCCAGATAACAAAATCATTGTACTATAAGCCTGTAGGTCGCAAAGTTCACGCTGTCACCAAATCGGTTTCTACCGGATGTTATTTTCGTCTCTATGTTATATCCCTGATTACGCAAATCTGCAATCCTTGCACCTAACCGATAGCAGCCATATTCAGATAACGCTTCAAGTGGTGTAATTGTTTCATGCTCCAGCAAATGATTTAAAATGCGTATTAACTGCGTGTTTTTTTTACTCATTGCTAACCTTCCTTTCCCATGTTTCAAGCATTTTTATGATTCTATCATTTGTTTGTGTCGGTATACCAAGTTCTTCACATTCTGATACTACTCCATCAAGCAGCACGCTCATCTCTTGTGAATCATATGTTGACGATCCAAGGTATACCCTGTAATATTGTGCCTCTTCTTCCTTTGGTAACGATTCATGAGGCTGTATGTATTTGTAAGAACGCATAAATCGCTGCCTGTCCCTGTCTCTTATCTTGACAATGAGGGAAACACCGTACCGCTTAAGCATCTCAAAATAAACATCATCTTTCCTTTGTTTGAGTACTTGCGCGATATTTCCGCACAATGCCCATAAATAACTATTACTATCAAGAGACCTGTGTTTTGCTGCCCTTTGTATGATTACTTCGTACTCTTTCCCGTCCTCTATAAATGCTTCGATTTTTGCCAGTATACGGAATAAATGATTTTTATCCGTTTTCAATTTCAGCTGTTTCATTTTTTTTCTTTCTCTGTACTTCTCTTATTGCAGCAATACAATCAGGACAATATACTTTCCCAAGCTTTTCTATCGTTGCGTCTGCGTAATCATTTTTTACGGTAGCTCCACAATGGCTACATTTTTGGAATACAGACCAATCTCCAGAACACTCGCCTAACTTCTTTACCTTGCGTTTATCGTTTTTACGATACGAAAAGACCAGCCTATTTGTGCTTGTATTCGTAATATCCAATTCTACTATTTTCTTATCTTGTACTGTAAATAAAGATACTTCAAACTTGTCCTTGCACTCGTATACAGGTTTTCCGTTTTTATCTGCACGGCCGGAGGGGACAATGTTACATTTTGTATCATCAATCCATATGAACGGCGCTGTATATAATTCGCGTCCTATCCCCCAGTTTGTCCCTGCCCGCTTAAAACTATCTGATGATTCACCTTTTTCTTTTGCCGCATTGCTTTCTGCCCCGCAATCTGATTTCCAAACCCATTCGTCATTGCATTTTATCCCAATTTTACAATATACATTATCATTACAGGTATAATGTTCGCGCTGCCAATTTTCCGGCCCTACTGTATGGTCCAGGATGCTCATGTCTACCCTTGCGTCTTTATATATTATAATCTGTAGTCCACTTCTGCCGGTTGTACTATTATGATGAACAGAGGCTACGCGACATTCTACTTCTGATGCGGTAAGATCTCTGAATACAATCATTTACTGCCTACCACCTTCCACACGCCAGAATGGTATATAGTATTCTCTTCGCTACATATAAGCAGAGCATTATCCTTTACGACAACATCCTTTTTGTTCTCCCACCCAATATTGGGATGTGTAAATATATATGCACTGTCACAAATACATTCCACATGTGCACTGCCACAAATACATTCCACATGTGCACTGTCACTAATCCGATTCACATCTGCACTGCCATAAATATATTCCACATGTGCATCGCCATAAATCAGATCCACATGTGCACTGCCACAAATCTTATCCACACGTGCACTGCCACCAATACATTCCACATGTACACTGCCATAAATATATTTCACATGTGCACTACCACTAATACAATCCACCTTTGCACTTTCAAAAATATATTTCACATGTGCACTGCCACCAATACAATCCACACCTGAATTGCCCTGAATACTTCTAATCTGTGCATCTCCACAAATCTTCTTCACTTTACAATCAAGAATGATATGCCCTTCACCGGAGGAAATAACCAGGTCATCAATACCAATATGAATTCTATTTTTCGCCCAATCCTGAACAGCATCACGCATTCTTTTTTCATCGTAACCCGCTTCATACCAATCCGGCAAGATGTCCTGATCTACTATGTATTCCCACGTTGAAACATCTGATTTGCAATCGTCATTTTTTGGAATAAGTTCTGCACGAACGAATAAACGACATGCATTTTCTTCTGTATCCTTGATACCCAATTCCTGTAGCATGTCCGAATGGCTATCATAATCCGGAATAAAAACTCTATCTTTTAGAATAATCGCACTTTTGAATTTACACATTTTTCAATCCTCCAACCTCCTGTCTACACGCCAAAACAAAATCGTCAAACCAGACCCCGTCTAACAGCTGCGCAACCTTCTCTAATTCATCAGTAGTCAACCTATCTGTAAACTCCACTATTTTCAATTTCAATTTCTTTTCACAGACATCACATAAGCCGTCATCAGACCATTGTCCACAATTCGGGCAAGGTGCGCCATCAATTATGTAATCGCTCCCACATGATGGGCAAACATACTCATCTGGAGAATCCTCATATATTATTTTACGCGCATATTCAAACTCAGTTCCGCAATCCATACACTTTGTCATTTTCAATCCTCCAATGCTTGCGCAAACAGTTCACTGATAACAGCCATCCCCATAAACATAATGGCGAAAAATAACCCATATCCAAAGCCTATTGCTTTCATTGGCACTGCCAGGCAGCTCAAGATAGACATTGCTAACGACAATATCCCAACACACATAGCTGCCCTTTTGATTCGGCGGTATTTCCTCTTTAATTTCCTCTGCTTATTTTTTATTTCTTGTCTATACATTTTTGTTCCCTCCATATTTCTGCAACCATTCATATAGAATACTATTAATAAGAGCATTCCGTGTAATTCCAATTTGCTTTGCATAACTTGTAAGGCCAATCCTTACATCTCTTTTCGGTCTGATTGTCATTATCTCTTTCACAAATTTAACCTCCAGATATCTTTTTGATATCTATATTATACTATCTACAAACATCTTTGTCAATACCTATTTGATATCTATTTGCATACTTGAATAGATTTGTCTACTATGATATAATTAAGATATCATTTAGGAGGTATTATTATGGCAATTCAACAAAATCCTTATCCATTAAGAATAGATAAAACCATTCTTGAAAAAGCTAAATTTATTGCAAAAGAAAACGGTCGATCTTTAAACAAAGAGATTGAATATATTTTGAAAAAGACTATTATTGATTTTGAAAAAGTAAACGGTCCAATTATCCTTTCTGACGACCTTTCTCAATCCAAATAAGAATCATTGCGTTAAAACTAATATTTCTTCTATCTGCTTCCTGCTGAATTTCTTGTTTTAATTTATCTGGAATGCGAATTGTTGTCTTATTCATAACATTATTTCTTTCCTCTTTTTCTTGTCTGTACACTTGACATTTCCCCTTTTGCTGTGCTATAATGCACTTGTATATTTCTACTTTTTGTAGATCTGATCAGTTTTCGTACAACTGATCAATACTTTCCGCTCCGAGTATATCTCGGAGCTGTTTCCACACGGTCACGCTGCCATTTGAGGTCCCAGCCTCCATATATTGGTACTGCCGTGTGGTAACCCCTAACTTATTGGCAATTTCTGTTTGCGTATACCCATTTTTTATACGCATTTTTTTTAGATTTGCTCTCACTAATCACCACCCGCTTCCATAGCGAACACGAAAATTATTTTCATGTTCTACATTCATTATACACGAAAATTATATTCGTGTCAAGTCTTATTTTTGTAAACTTTTTATGACGTGAAAGGTATCTCAGCATGTTAACATTCGGTAAACGGCTAAAACTTGTTAGGTTAGAAAAAGGCTTAACACAAAGACAAGTCGCAGATTTATTTAAAATAACTGAAAGAGCCTATCAAAACTACGAAATAGATAAATCCACTCCAAATGTGGCACTACTCACTTCCATTGCCAATTATTTCGATGTTTCTATTGATTATCTTTTAGGCCGCACGGATAATCCTAACTCCCATAAATTATAATTATGCTATAAATTAATGCTATAGTGTTATTTTCTATAAAATATTGTTGACAAAATGTATTTTTTGTAATATAATCTTTTTAGAATATATTACCAGTATTTTATTTATGGAGGTTAGCCAAGTGAGTACAATACATCAGGAAAGCGAAACCACAAAAGTATGTAGCATATGCCATGAAGAATATTGCAGCGACTGTATTTCAATGGTAAATGGACAAACTATCTGTTTAAATTGTAAGAACAAACAGAGGAATAGGAATATACGATCTGTTTGTATAGCTTTTGTTGCCATCCTAATTTTATCTGTAGCTATTATTGGTCCCGGAATTAACAAATCCGAAAATGACCAAAACAAAATTGTTTCTACAGATAATAATAAAAAAAGTAATGATCAATCAAAAGCTAACTCAATATTAGAAAATGATAAAGCTACAATTAAAGACAATAAATCAATCAATAGTGAAGAATCACCTACAGAAGACTCCAATAACATAAAACAAAATGATCAAACGTCTATCAACATAGTAGAAAATAATAGACAAGATTCTGAAAAGAATAATAAATCGACAGATAATAAAAGCACAACTACAAAAAACACAACACAAAGTAATCAGTCAGGCTCCAATGACGTAGTTCAGGAAAATAATAATACAAAACCTGTGACAAATAATAAACCAGTAGATAATAATTCTATCACGACTAGCCCTATCACAACTAATCAAAAAAATGCAGTTAATAAGGCTAAATCATACTTGAAGCATTCTGCGTTCTCATACAAGGGGCTTATTAATCAGCTTGAATATGAAAAATTCACGCACGAGGAAGCTGTTTATGGTGCTGATAATTGTGGCGCAAATTGGAATGAACAAGCGGCCAAAAAGGCTAGTAGTTATTTGTCACACATGTCATTCTCTCGGCAAGGGCTAATAGATCAACTAATCTATGAAGAGTTCACGCAAGAACAGGCAGTATATGGAGCGAATGCAAACGGGTTATAATTTTTATAGAATATAGCTGTGTACACCAGTGCACAGCTTTTTTATTTCCTACTTAACACAGTAGTATCAACTTCAATGCCTGTATACTCTGTGAATTTCTTTAAGCTGATGCAATAACGAAATTTTCCACTTGGCATTTTAATTGCCCATCCAAATGGCAATGTACTGTTCTTTAACCCCTGCCTGACGCATTGCGTCCCAACACCCATCAGTTTTGCAGCCTGCTCAGGTGTTAAATTTTTATAATATTCCGCTTCTTTGTTTTCTTCCATAACACCAGTCAGCCAATCAACAGGCACTCCAAGAACATCCGCAATCTGTTTCAATTTAAATGACGCAGGAATATTCTTGCCGGATAGATACTGACTGATAGATGATTTACCAATTCCTGTCTTGGCACAAAGTTCCGTTTGACTTATACCTTTTTCATCCATTACCTGTTTCATCCGTTTTGAAAGAATACTCATCGTGCTTTCGACCTTTCATTATTGAATTTGCTTCAGCTCTGCACACATAAATTAAGGTTGCTTAACCTTATCCGCAAAAAAATAAGCAGGAATATCAATTATTTCAATTTCAAGAAAAACACAAGCCTTACTGATTTCTTTTTGTGACCATTGAATCTTATTGTTTAACTTATTTGACATTGACACGGTAGAAAGCCCCATCGCCTTTGCAAAATTATCTTGAGTATTAAACTTTTCTTTTATTTTACCCTTTAATTTCGCATAATCAAACATATTGTTTCACCACCTTTCTTTCAAATTTCCTCACTCTACATTGCATTACAGATGGGGAAAGTTGCAGCCTCCCCCAGACATTTGATTCTCGTGTTTTCACAATCATAAATTCTTTCTGTTGAAGTTTTGGGTAATGCGAATAATTAAGTTTCCTTAATATACCATAAGTATAACATACTTCATTTTCTTTGTCAAGTGGTTTTATAAAGTTTATTTAATTTTTTTTGATTGCTCTTGAAATTTCCTTAACAATGATGTATAATAAATGAGTAAAACATAATGAAAGAGGTGTATCTAAATGCCTGATTCTTTTAAAACCAGATTAATTCAAGCAATGAACGCAAACGATATCAAGGCAGTAGAACTTTCAAAAAGAACTGGATTATCAACAGCAAGAATTTCACAATATGTAAATGGAAAATACAAACCGAAATCAGA
>ERZ857827.2386-NODE-2386-length-14256-cov-3.498134_pt1 | contig 14256 bp, 14 predicted proteins | sample MGYA00519761_ERZ857827 | MGnify/ENA primary metagenome ERZ857827 (study PRJEB31778, sample SAMEA3449370) | human gut metagenome | biome: human gut; feature: human-associated habitat; material: faeces | place: United Kingdom | collected 2010/2012 ... | reverse complement strand
GTTCAAGCCCATCTGACCGCCGAGGTTGGGCAGAAGCGCATCGGGACGTTCCTGCTCGATAATCTGAGTAAGTCTGTCGAGGTTGAGCGGTTCAATATAAGTGATGTCCGCTACATCGGGGTCGGTCATAATAGTTGCGGGGTTTGAGTTTACAAGAACTATCTCGTAACCGAGCTTCTTGAGTGCTTTACAAGCCTGTGTGCCTGAATAGTCAAACTCACAAGCCTGACCTATGATGATAGGACCGGAGCCTATTATCATAATTTTGTTAATGTCCTGTCTTTTTGGCATATTTCTCATCCTTACCGCACTTTTGCAGTGCGAAATTTTTATTTGCCGTATTGTTGGCATATTTTATTAGGATAATAATATCACAAAATCCGACAGAATGCAATAGAAAACTTCTTAATTAAGGAAATTTCAGACGTCGATAAACTTAACATTCAATCAACATTTCTTGATTGAATGTTAAGTTCACAATAAAATAAAACCGACCTGCTGAAAGGTCGGCTGACAATATCCGGTTATGCTTTTTCAAATATAAGAATCTTCTGTGCGATTTTCTTTAAAAAAGGTAGCTTTCTGAACGGCTTCAATACCGGCATTATAACTGACATACCACGGATGATATCGTCATTTTTTATACATCTGAAACCGTCTGCCGCTTTACCTAAATCATCAAAGGTATCAGCACCAAACATGAATTTTGCACCGGTGTCCTGAATTGATTTTTCGGTATGTTCCTTGTTTACCCACTTTTTAGCAAGGCACTCCATAAGCACTGTCGCATTATCGAATTTATCTCTGATAATCGACAGCATCTGAGCGTTTTCATCAGAGGTAAGATACATTGAAAGACCTTCGATTATAAATAGCATTTTTCCTCTTTTTGTTACCTTGTCAGCCCAAGCGGGATCGGTTGCGGAAATGCCTATTGTAGACACCCTGCCTGATTCGTGATATATTGCGTCACGAACCTCTATAGTTTCCGGCAGATCGACATTGTACCATATTATTCTGCCGTTATCCATACGGTAAAATCTTGTATCAAGACCGCAGGCTATGTTTACAACTGTGCAATCGGGATTTTTGTTTATAAAGTCTTTGACCAATTCGTCAAATACGATGGTTCGTGCGATTACTCCGTTGCTCATCGTAGAATCATTTTCCGCTTTTGAAAAGTCATAATCGATTTTTCCGACAAGCTCTATTGCCTTTGCGTCATAAAATTTAGCATTCTTTTTTCTTGAATATTTGGCTCTTGCGTAAAAACTCTGTAGCATAGTTTCTGCTGAGCCTGTAAGCAGTGGATTAATTTTATTGTTTTCCATATTATCACCGCATCTTAATTAAAAATATCGTAGGGTTAATCGAAACTAACCAGAAGATATTGTAACACATAATCACAATTGTGTCAACAATGAAGCGTTATCTTTCCTGAATCGGAGCAGAATAAATTTAGAAAAATCTTGTGACGAATATTCGGTAAAGCTATTTTTTATGACGCTTTTCAAATTAACGTAAAGAAATATTAAAAAAAGACTTGACAAAGGAGTCAGGATTTGTTATAATAAATCACGTTGTGAAAACAACCCAAAAGTTTATAGCTTTTGAGCCACTAGCTCAGGCGGCAGAGCACCTGCCTTTTAAGCAGGGTGTCCCGGGTTCGATTCCCGGGTGGCTCACCAAACAGTAATAATCCGAACACTATCCAAATTGATGGAGTGTTCGGATTTTTGTTTTATCTATGACTTTTCTATAAAACAAAACAGGAGCAAGGCAAAATGCTTTGTTCCTGTTTTGATGAACACAATCTTAACAACATTTCATTTCATTCGTCGCTTACAGTATAGCAGTCATCTCTATTTTATTTAGATGTGAAAAGAATTTAATTGAATCAATACCTAATATTTCATTAAGCAATAAATTGCGCAAAGTTATATTTTTACCACAAACTCATCTTTTGCAATTATAGAAATTGAGTTTAAGATGATATCCCCCATATAATCAGCAAACTTCTCCAAACTTTTAAGAAGTTCTTTACTGGTTACATAATCTCCAACTCTGCTTGTTATTTGTAGGGAAGCCTTAACATTTTGCTTAATAAAATTTCCATTCGCATCTTTTTTCATTATATCAGTTTCTACATTTCGTTGAATAACAATCTCGTCTTTTATCTCATTTGGTGAAATACCGTGAATAATATTGTTTCTAAAGTTTGATGCTTTAATATAATTCTCATCTTTGTGCGAGTTATTAAGAAAATCATATAAGGATGGATTTGTTGTTTTCAACTTATTTAAAACTTTTTTGACAAAACCAAGACCTTCTTCAATTCCAAATTCGTAAAACTCATTAATAAAAAGGTATAATGTGTCTCCCATAGATTGTACCTTGCTGTAAAGGTCTTCCATAAAAAAACAGTACCAATATCGAATTAAATAATGTTCGTCATTAAAATGGGGCATATATTGAACAGAACTTCCATTTATACCTGGACTAACAAACCATTCATCATCGGGTATGCCCTTGTCGAAATAGTGTCTTGCCAATGCATAAGAAATTTTAATACTTTCAACTTTATTATTGTGAGCTTGAATTACCGATAGGATTTTCGTAAACACCATTTTTGAATTCATATCGTCAGAACACTTGATAATATTGCTGTCAATCATCATTTTATCAAAAATATTTGTTGATAAATACCTGTCCCATTCTTCGTCTGTAGGAATTTCAAATGCATCTGTAATATTTTTGCTCATGATAAATCACCTTTTCAAAAAAATAATAATTATCGATATACTTAGTATTTGCAATATCATTTTAATTTAAACATTCGACAATACGAAAATACTGTTTTTTTGTCTATATACAAGCACTCATTAAACATATTATACCTAAGAAATATATTTTACCACTTGTGTTTACAATCCTTACATTCGTATTGTTTGCCAATTTTAGAAGATGCAAGACCAACGGTCGCAACAGAAACAGTCCTATTAAGTGTCGAAATCTTATTAACGTTTGTAGAACCACATATCGGACATTTTAATTTGTTATTATTACGAGATGGGTAAGAAGGCACAGCTTTGGTTCCGTAATGTGCTATATTTGATGCAACATCTTTGTATTTTTCCTGCACCGCCGCTTTTTTCTTTTTTATATATCCATCCCAATCATTTTGTTGTTCCATCCAATCATCGTAATCTCTTTTGTAGCAATTATACATTATACCATAATCAAGATACGTTATGAAAGCTGCAACAGGAATACCTATCACTATTAACACAGCTAATAAAACAGAGAATATAGCTGTCGAAACAAAGCAAAGGAAAAACAAAATTATTCCGACAATCAATGCCCACGATAGTAATGATAAATTACCATTATAATAAAACATATGTTTAAATTTACTTGGCTTAATAGGTTTCGGAGAAGGTTTTAACTCATCTATTATTTCAAGTTCTCGATTAAGTTCATTTTGTACTTTCTTCCATTCTTCCTCTTCTTTTTTCTGATAGTACGCTTTTTCTTTTTCTCGTTCAAAGTGTTTTTTTATTGCATATCCACATTCTGGACAATGTTCAGCTGTATCAGAAACGTTCATTTTTCCGCAGTCAGGACAATTTACAAGAGCCATAACAAATCCTCCGTTAAGCTATATTCATAAATATGATTTATATTTATTATACCACAAAATTCGGTATTTTGCAACATATTTCTTATTATTTTATTATTTAAATCTATAAAATGACAATTTACATGTCTAATATCAATTAGCGCTACAATAAATATGATTTTCAAAAGCATAAAGCACCCACCATTTACATAGGGCAGGTGCTTTTCTGCTTAACTGACTTTGTTTTTCTTCCATCCCTCAAATGCCTTTTTATTTTCCTCATTATCATAAAATTCACGAATACAGGGATAAAAAATACGTCTAAGTGATTCGTAAACAGATTGCGGAAAGGTCAAATCTGCAAGTTCAATATGTGTTTCAGGCATAGCAAAGCTCCTTTCGGGGAAACGCAAAAAACTTTACTTTGCCACAGTGAAAACTGTAAGCCTGAAACTTTCTGGGGCATAGAAGATTTACCCCTTATTATTTATATAACACATAAAAATCGATAACAATATACCAAACAGTAATCGTAATAATTATTTTCCGATGTAGTGATTTACCGAAGTGTTAGAACGGTAATGATTAAGCACCGTTAATGACACATATAGCACCGCTACTCTGTCGTATTCCAACGCTCTCCCTTGTTGTTCTAACCTTTGGCAATTTTCGCCCCTAACAATGTACAGTTTTTCTAAATCCTCACGCAGTTTATTACCGTTTCTTTCAAAGAAATTTTTGATAAAAGCTTTATAATATTCTCTGCTTTCGGGGTTATTCTGCATATCTGCAACAACACTGTTTTTGCGGTATCGGAAAAAATTTTGCGACAAAACTTGACATCGGGGCAGATATAGTATAATATATAGTTATAATTATCAGAAAAGAGAACTGTATGACCAAAAAGGAAAGAGCAGAGCTTGTTATAGACGGGCTTGCAGAGTGCTATCCGGATGTGAAATGCGCTCTTGTTTATAAAAAGCCGCATGAGCTTCTGATAGCGACAAGGCTTTCGGCACAGTGTACAGATAAGCGAGTAAATATGGTTACTCCCGCACTTTTCGAAAAATTCCCCGATATTGACAGCTTTGCGGCGGCAGAGCCTGACGAGGTTGCGGAATATATACATTCGTGCGGACTATATAAGACAAAAGCTGTCGATATTGTTATGATGTGCAGAATGCTCCGTGATGATTTCGGCGGTGAAATTCCCGATACAATTGAAGAGCTTGTAAAGTTGCCCGGGGTCGGAAGAAAGACAGCTAATCTTATAGTAGGCGACCTCTACGGTAAGCCTGCTCTTGTATGCGATACACACGTTATAAGAGTGAGCGGAAGGCTGGGTCTTACCGACGGAACAAAGGATGCGCTGAAGGTTGAAAAACAGCTTGCCGCAATAATAAAGCCGGATGACAGATTGATGATGTGTCACAGGCTTGTGTGGCACGGTCGGCTTGTGTGCAGTGCGGCAAAACCGAATTGCAGCGAATGCAGGCTGAGCGGTTTTTGCAAGTTTTTTTCGGGGACAAAATAAAATAACGGCTTGGAGTGAGTATTATGAAAGGGAAGGTACGCAACGCAATAATAATTGCCGCAGGCGTGCTTATCCTTACCGTAATGCTCACTGTTGTTTTATATTACTATAACGACAAAGTAATGCGTGATAACGCATGGGTGTTCTCTGTGAATGAAACCTCATACGATGAAAGCTCGTATTCGTATGTGCAAAAACCGGATCTTAATTCAGCAGATCTTGAAACGCTGATGCAGATAAAAGGCGTCGGACGGAAAACGGCACACGATATTATAAACTATCGTGAAAAGCACGGGAAATTTACATCTATGTCACAGCTTAAAGAGATAAGCTCGGTAGATGATGAAGTATATATGATACTGTGCAGTCGGTTTACAGTTGCCTCGTCGGGATATTACACTAAAAACGAGTCTTACGGCATTCGCAAGGTAAACCTCAATAAAGCTACCGTAGACGAGCTGATGAGCGTTGAGGGAATAACGGAGGAAATCGCAAAGAATATTATATTGCGCCGTAAAGACCACGGAGATTATACCTCTGTAAGAGAGCTTCTTGATACCGAGGGCATAACTATAACTCTTTACAGCAAAATTTCCGATAAACTGACAGTTTGATTTTATATTATTTTAGTGAGAAATTGCCAAAAAACTATTGATTTTATTGCGGTGATTTGGTATACTTAATTAATAAAGCATAACGCTTTATATATTTACAGGAAATACAAGGCGTTACGGAGGTCATTATGGATTATAATATCAAAGACGTATCCGGCAGACTGAAAAGCACAAGAGAGTACCTTGATATATCTGTCGGCGAAATGGCAAACAAAACAAACGTCACCACAGACGAATATATTTCACTTGAAAACGGAGAAAAGGATTTTTCGCTTTCATTCCTGAATCAGGCGGCGGACGCACTTGGCATCGAACTTATAGAGCTTCTTACAGGTGTTACGCCTAAGCTCAATACATATTCGATAGTCCGTAAGGATCAAGGCTTGCCGATCGAACGTCGGGAAAGATTTGCCTATCAGCACCTTGCCTATCTTTTTAAAAACAAGAAAATAGAGCCGTTGCTGGTAACTGCTCCTTACGATGATGAGGAGCAGAAAAAGCCTATACACCTGTCTGTACACGACGGTCAGGAAATGGACTATATAATATCTGGAACGTTGAAGTTCCAGATAGGCAGCCATATTGAAACGGTAAGTGAAGGCGACTGCATTTATTACGACAGCATGAATCCGCACGGAATGATAGCCGTTGACGGCAAGGACTGCAAGTTCTTGGCGATACTGATCTGATAAACAAAGGAACGGAAAGAAAAGTATATGGAACAGGTTAAAAATTACTACAAGAGATTTGTAAAAGAAGGCTTTGATGAGAACGGGATACTGAATAAGTTCGAGATAGACTGTCCCGATAACTATAACTTCGGTTACGATATTATAGATAAGTTCGGAGAAATTGACCCTGACAGGAGAGCGCTTATTCACATTGACCTTCAGGAAAACCGTCACGATTTTTCCTATTCACAGCTTTCGAAGCTGTCAACGCAGGCGGCAAATCTTTTTAAGTCATACGGTATAAAAAAAGGCGACAAGGTAATGCTGGTACTGAAAAGAAACTACCAGTTCTGGATTGCGATAATCGCTCTTATCAAGCTCGGTGCGGTTGCTATACCCGCAACGCATCTGCTGACAACACACGACTTTACCTATCGCTTTGAACGTGCAAGCGTAAAAGCTATAGTATGTACCGGCTATAATCCCGATATAGCCAAGTATGTCGATGAGGCGCAGGAAGAAATCCACGCTGACGGTCTTGTTAAATTTATAGCAAACGGTCACAGGGACGGCTGGATTCCGTTCGATGATGAAATTGCCGGAATGCCCGAAACTATGGAGCGTGTGCAGACAGATACAAGGGAGCATATGCTGTTATATTTCACATCGGGTACTACAGGCTATCCCAAGATGGTTGTCCATAATCACAGATATGCGCTCGCACATATTCAGACGGCGGCACATTGGCAGAATGTCGATTCTGACGGTGTTCATCTTACAATATCCGATACAGGCTGGGGAAAAGCCGCCTGGGGCAAGCTGTTCGGTCAGATGTCGCTCGGTGCATGCGTGTTCGTGTATGATTTTGACAAGTTCATACCGACCGATATGCTGAGGATAATGCAGAACTATAAGATAACCTCATTCTGTGCGCCTCCTACTATGTTCCGTTTCTTTATAAAGGAAGGACTTGAAAACTACGATCTTTCGAGTCTTAAATATTCCGCTATTGCAGGCGAGGCACTCAACCCTGAGGTGTATAACAAGTGGCTTGAGTTTACCGGCCTTAAGCTGATGGAGGCTTTCGGTCAGACCGAATCGACAGCACTGCTTGCAAATCTTGTAGGCATGACGCCTAAGCCCGGCTCAATGGGCAAGCCTACTCCGCTCTATGATGTCGACATTGTCGATGATGACGGAAATCCGGTGCCTGTCGGAGAAGTCGGTGAAATAGTTGTCCGTGCCGAGCGTGGCAAGGATGGCCTTTTTGACGGTTATTACCGTGACGATGAGCTTACCGCTCAGGCATGGCACGACGGACTTTATCATACAGGTGATACCGCTTGGAAGGATGAGGACGGCTACTTCTGGTATGTCGGAAGAAATGATGATGTTATCAAGGCGAGCGGTTACCGTATAGGACCTTTCGAGATCGAAAGCGTTCTGATAGCACACCCATCTGTGCTTGAGTGTGCCGTTACGGGTGCACCCGACCCTATAAGAGGTCAGGTGGTAAAGGCGACAATCGTTCTTGCAAGAGGATATGAACCGTCCGATGAGCTTAAAAAAGAGCTTCAGACCTACGTTAAGAAGAACACTGCGCCTTATAAATATCCGAGAATAGTGGAGTTCGTTGACGAGCTTCCCAAAACTATCAGCGGCAAGATAAGAAGGGTACAGATTCGTAACGAGGATAACAAGAAAAACAGTTAATGACAGAATTCGCCGCAGGTAATACTTGCGGCGATACTTTTAGAGGGCTTTATGGAGTATTACATCTATCTGTTGCAGATATTCGGCGGCGGTAACCCGAAAATTCACGAGGTGATAAAGGCATACGGTAATGCAAGACTTGCGTATGAGCATATCAGCAGCGGCGATATGTCGCATATACCTTCTAACCGTCACGAGTATGTCCGCAGAGCGTCGCTCGAACGCTCGAAGGTGATAATGGATTATTGCGCCGGGAATAATATCGGCATTGTCACAATTGACGACAGGAATTATCCCGAACAGCTTAAGAATATATATAATCCGCCCGTTCTGCTGTTTACTGCGGGAGATATAAACTGCCTGCAGGGTAAGCTGGCAGTGTCGATAGTAGGCCCCAGAAAGCCGTTTGGCAATGCGATAAGGCTTGCGGAAAACATATGCTACAATCTTGCGAGAAGCGACATTGTTCTTGTAAGCGGCTTTGCACTGGGCATAGACAGGATAGCGCACAACAACAGCATCCGTCACCACAAGCCGACCGTGGCTGTGCTTGCCTGCGGAATAACTATTGATTATCCGAATAATTCATTCGGGCTGAGAAAGAACATAATCGACAACGGCGGACTTATTCTGTCGGAACTTCTCCCGGATACGCCGTGCAATTCCGATTATTTCAAATTCAGAAACCGTATTATTTCAGGGCTTTCAAAGGGTACTGTCGTGATAGGCGGCTACAACGGAAGCGGAAGCCTTATCACTGCAAACCACGCATTTGAGCAGGACAGAGAGGTATTTTTTACTATACCTGACGATACGCTGGATAAGAAATACAGCCGTGTTATCAGATTTCTGCGTGACGGGGCGCATTCCGTTTATGATTTCTATGATATTATCAATGAGTTTTATCCTACTTATCGTGACATAATCGACGATACATATCTTGATAAGGAACAGCTGACGAGCTTTGTGATGCACGAGGATGTCAGGGAAACGCTGCCTGCTGAGGATGAGCCGAAGCAAAGTAACCGGAGCCGGCGAAAAAAGATGAGAAGAAGCCTCTCCCTAAGGTGAAGGCGGCAGACGCACCACGCTTTAAAATTACAGGTGTCAAGGATAAGGAAAAGGAAATAGATTATTTCCGAGTAACTCCCGAAAATGTGCTGAAAAAGCGGAAAAAAGCGGGAAAGCCTGCTACACTGAATGACACGGCAGTAAAAGAAAGAATTCCTATAATAGCGCCGATTGCCGAAACCGATAACACGGATGTGAGTGAGGCAGAGCCGGTAACGGATACGGAAGAAAAGCAGAGCGGACAAATTGCGGAAGCCGTAGAAAACGCATCGGGAGCCGCAGAAAACGCATCGGGAGCCGCAGAAATTCTCGGCATCATTGCAAACAGTGACGGAGTAACGTTTGATACGTTGCTTTCTGCCTGCAGCTTATCATTTGGGGAACTCAGCGAGATACTCGCCGACCTTGAAATAAGCGGTGCTGTATCCTGCGGTGCGGGCGGAATATACACGGTAAAGAAGGAGCGGCAATGAATCGTTCACAGCTTGACAAATACATAACCGACTATTACGGCGTTAGAGCCGAAAGATTGTTTGAAAAGAATCCCGGTTTTCAGGTTTATCGTCATAATGATACGAAAAAGTGGTTCGCTATGATAATGGATTTGCCTGAAAGCATACTCGGGCTTGACGGGCAGAAAATTATAGATGTCGTCAATCTCAAGTGCGACCCTATCCTCATCGGATCGCTGAGGCTGGAGCAGGGCTTTTATCCTGCGTATCATATGAATAAGGAAAACTGGATAACGGTCGCCCTTGATGAAAGAGTACCCGATGAAAAACTCAGGATGCTTGTCGATATGAGTTATGAGCTGACAAGGAAAAAGCTCAGAAGAAAAAATAAGTAAAGAATACCGCCTGTGAATGCAGTGAGCAAACACGGGCGGTAAATGTTTTATTTACTTTCTCATAAGTCTTAATGAATTGAAGATAGCGATTATCGAAACGCCAACATCTGCGAAAACAGCCGCCCACATATTAGCAAGACCTAAAACGCCGAGTACCTGAATTATCAGCTTTACACCGAGTGCAAATATGATATTCTGGAGAACTATGCGGTTTGTTTTTTTGCTGATTGCAAATGCGTCGGCAAGCTGCATTGGGTCGTCCTTCATAAGAACGCAGTCTGCGGTTTCTATGGCACTGTCAGCGCCCGAGCCGCCCATTGCAACGCCTATGTCGGCAGATGCTATTACGGGTGCGTCATTTATGCCGTCGCCTACAAACATTACCTTTTCATTGTCAGGAAGCTCCGACTTCATCTTAAGCGTAATTTCGCTCTTGTTTTCGGGGAGAAGCTCTGCGTAGTAATCTGTGATACCGAGCTTTTCAGCCGCCGCAGCCGCCGCAGACCTGTTGTCGCCTGTGAGCATTACGACCTTCACACCGTGATTTTTAAGCATCTTTACGGCTTCAGCCGAGTGTTCCTTAGGCATATCTGCGATTTCGATAAGACCTGCATATTTATTGTCAACAGCCACATAAAGCACTGTGCCGTTTGCTTCGGGGCAGTTTATGCTGTAGTCAGCCATAAGTCTGCTGTTACCGCAGAGAACGGTCACGCCGGAAATCACAGCCTTGATGCCCTTGCCGGCTATCTCACTGCACTCTGTAATCTGTGACTGGTCAATATCCGCACCGTATGCCTTTCTTACCGAAACGGCTATAGGGTGGTTGGAGTTGCTCTCGGCATAAGCCGCATATCGTAACAGCTCATTCTTGCTCATTCCTGCAGGCTCTGTCCTTGTAACCTCAAACTGACCTTTTGTAAGCGTGCCTGTCTTATCGAACAGTACGACCTTAGCCTTTGAGATTGCTTCAAGGTAGTTACTGCCTTTTACAAGTATGCCCTTTGACGATGCCTTGCCGATACCTGCAAAGTATCCGAGCGGTACGGAAATAACCAGTGCGCACGGGCAGGAGATTACGAGGAAGATAAGACCTCTTTGTACCCACGTTACGAAATCAAAGCCGGTGAACAGGGGAGGGATAAGCGATATTATCACTGCCGCAAGTACGACTATGGGGGTGTAGTATTTTGCAAATACCGAGATGAAGTTTTCTGTCCTTGTCTTTTTCTCGACAGCGGATTCGACCATCTGAAGCATTTTGTATACCGTGCTGTCGGTGAACCGACGTGTTGTTTTAAGTGTGATAACACCCGAAATGTCGATTGCACCTGCGGGGACTTCATCACCTGCCGTAATATCTCTCGGTAAGCTCTCGCCTGTGAGGGCTGATGTATCTATTGATGTGTTACCGCTTTCGACAATGCCGTCAAGCGGTATCTTTTCGCCGGGCTTTACTCTTATTATACTGCCGGTTTCAACGTTTTCGGGATCGACTGTTATATATTCGCCGTCAATAAGAACATCGGCTGTTTCCGGCTTTGTCTTGATAAGAGAAGATATGCTTCTTCTTGACTTGTTCACGGCTATCGACTGGAAGAATTCTCCGACAGTGTAGAACAGCATAACGGCGACCGCTTCTTCGTATTCTCCGAGTACGATAGCACCGATGCTTGCAATAAGCATAAGCGTGTTTTCGTTGAAGAAATTCTTGCTTTTATTGAAGTGATAGCTACTTCAAGTCCGCAGATAACGTAAGCCGCAAGATACATTGAAAGTATCGCTATCTTAGGCACAAGCTGTTCTGTACCGATAGTTTTTTCAAGGATAAAAGCAACTATGAACAGAATGCCTGCGCTTATCATCTTGACTATATCTTTAGTATAGCTTACCTTTTTCTCAACGTGGTTTTCCTTTTCGCTGACCGTTACATCCGGTTCAACGGCAGTTACCGTTGCTGTTACCTGCTTTAACAACTCCTTGTCGGAAATTATCTTTGACGGTGTTACGGTAAGCTCCTTTTTGATGAAATTCATCTTTGCGCCGTTCGCATAGTCGGATTTTTCGACAGCTTCTCTTACTTCTTCCGCACACTGTGCGCAGTCAAGGCCGTCTATTATATATTTCTTTTCTTTAAAAGTCTGTCTTTCCCTGACTGTTACATCGGGTTCGTGCTTAGCGACAACTTCGGTGACCGTTGTCATAAGTTCATCGGGCGAACACGAATTTTCCGTTTCAACGGTAAGCTCCTGCTTCATAAAGTTCATTCCCGCTGATTTCACACGTTCGTCCTTTTCGACTTCCGCACGAATCTCCTCTGCACAGTTAGCGCAGTCAAGACCTTCTAAAATATAGATTCTTTTCATAAGCTACCACCTTTGATATGGTTGAAGTTTTGAACAATTGAGTAACTGTTCAAATGTATTGCCCGAAAAAACAGGAGATGCTATCTCCTTTGATTTTTCCCGTTTTACTCCATAATATGTTCAAGCGCATTGCTGAACACCGTGTTTACATGGTTGTCGCTGAGCATATAGTAAACGACCTTGCCTTGCTTTTCACTGCGTACAAGCTCTGCTTGCCGTAATACTCTCAGCTGGTGAGAGATTGCCGATGCTGTCATTCCGAGCAGGGCGGCGAGGTCGCACACGCACATTTTTGAGCGTGACAGCGAGTAGAGGATTTTAATCCTTGTTTCATCGCTTATAGCCTTGAAGAACATTGACAGCTTTTCAAACTGCATCTGTTCAAGCATCCTCTCACGCACATAGTTTACTACGTCCTCGTGTATCACATTGCAGTTACAGAATTCATTTTCGTCTTTTGCAGTGATATTTTCCGACTTTTCTGATTTGCTGACCGCCATTTTAACCTCATTTCATTTGAACGGTTGTTCAACTGTTTGTATTATAACACCGTCATACTGCATTGTCAATAGTTTCTTTATGATTTTTTGCTTTTCCCGCAAAATATTTTTCTGCGATACAGGAAAAGAATGTTGTCTTATCGTTTTCGGTGAAATCCTCATCGTCAAGCATAGCCGATACTTCGCTCAGAAGCACATCGGCCTTTTCTCTTGTTTCTGTCGGAGAAGTGCCGTTGAAATACAGCTTTTCATCTCCCGACAGGATAAGATCCACAGTGTCGTCCGTCAGCAGTTCTTCGCTGACGCCGAGCAGTACAGCCATATCGGAAAGAGTTTTTGCTCTCGGGGTCCTTGCACCGCTTATGTAGTTTGCAAGCGCTCTGTAGGTTATGGATACGGCAGACGCAAAGTCCGTCTTTTTATAGCCGTTTCTTTTAATAAGTATTTCCAGCTTGTCCTTAAGTTCCATAATTCCTCCGACTGAATTTCCTTTTACTATTATTATATCCTTACAATTACGGCTTGTCAATCAAAAAAATACATAAAAATTCGCTAAAATTCAACAATTATTCACTATATGCAGTATATTATGCAGTTTTGTGCATAAAAATACTTGACTTTGATGTGAAAAGGTGTATAATATTCAATGTAAGTTAAATCAGAAAGCAGAACGCCAGAAAGCGTCTGTGAGATAGAAAGGAAATAATAAAATGGCTAAAGAAATCAAAAAGATCGTACTTGCTTATTCAGGCGGACTTGATACGTCCATCATCATTCCGTGGTTACACGAGAATTATCCCGGCTGTGAAGTAATCTGCGTAGCAGGTAACGTAGGACAGGACTCTGAAATAGTAGGTCTTGAAGAAAGAGCTAAGAAGACAGGCGCATCCAAGCTCTACATAGAAGATATACAGGACGAATTCGTAAACGACTTCATATTCCCCACCCTTAAGGCAGGCGCAAAGTACGAGGGCTATCTGCTCGGTACTTCATTTGCTCGTCCTCCTATAGCTAAAAGACTTGTTGAGATAGCTAAGAAGGAAGGCGCTGACGCTATCTGCCACGGCTGCACAGGTAAGGGTAATGACCAGGTACGTTTTGAGCTTACTATCAAGGCTCTCGCACCCGAGCTTGAGATTATCGCTCCCTGGAGAATATGGGATATTAAGTCAAGAGATCAGGAAATCGAGTATGCAGAGGCACACAATGTTCCGATAAAGATTACCCGTGAAACCAACTACTCAAAGGATATGAACCTCTGGCACTTATCACACGAAGGTCTTGACCTTGAAGACCCTGCAAACGAGCCTCAGTACAATAA
>ERZ857827.2382-NODE-2382-length-14297-cov-4.480621_pt1 | contig 14297 bp, 10 predicted proteins | sample MGYA00519761_ERZ857827 | MGnify/ENA primary metagenome ERZ857827 (study PRJEB31778, sample SAMEA3449370) | human gut metagenome | biome: human gut; feature: human-associated habitat; material: faeces | place: United Kingdom | collected 2010/2012 ... | reverse complement strand
CGACCGGCGTGCCCTCGGCGAGGCCGGTTTCCGCGGCGCCCTTCGCGCCGACCTGCGCGACGACCGTGCCGCACTCGGAAATCTTCGGGAAGATGCCCGTCTTGAGGCCGATGGAAGCGGCGATTTGATCGTCCCAGTCGCGCGCTTTCAGGTCAAAAATGCCGGTGGTGCAGGCGTTGGAAGGCTCGGAGGAGAACACGCCCGTCATTTTGTAGATGAGCCAGTCGTTGAACATGGTGCACATCGCGGTCTTTTCATAGACCTCGGGCATCTTGTTCTTGACCCAGAAGAGGCGGGGGAGCGCGCCCAGCGCGTAGGTCTGGCCGGACTCGCGGTAGATCTGCTTTTCAAGCTCCGGGTTCATGTGCACGAGCTGCGCCACTTCGTCGTCGCTGCGCGCATCGACGTTGGCGCAGGCCCAAATTTCCTGACCATCCTTGTCGTAGAGGACGATGCCCTCGCGCATGCAGGTGGTGGAAACGGCGGCAATGTCGTGCGGATCGACGCCGGTCTGCTCGATCACGCCGCGGATGCAGCCGCGGGCGAGATCCCAGTTGTGCACCCAGTCAAAATCCATGCTGCCGGGGTAGCGGGGATCTTCGCGGTGCGTCCATTCCTGCTGGACGCAGCCGAGCTGCTCGCCCTCGAGGCTGAACAGCACGGCGCGGACGCTGCCGGTGCCTGCATCGACGGCCATAAGCGTTTTTGCCATTGAAATCATCCTTTCAAATGCGTTGGTTTGTCGTTATATCAGGGGCGGTCACTCGCCCTTGAGAAGCAGAGCTGCGGTCGGCTCATCGGTGATGAGCACATCGAGGTAGCCGCCGCGCAGCACGGCGCGGATGGCCTCCGCCTTTTGCGCGCCCGCGGCAAGCCCGACGACGTTATCCATCGCGCGGAGCTTTTCAAGCGGCGTGGAGATCAGGCGATCCTCGATGTCGCTGGGGATCAATTCGCCGTTTTCATCGACGAAGTGGCAGAGCACGTCGCCGACCGCGCCGGACATCTTGAGCCGGAAAAGCTCGTTTTGGGTGATGATGCCGGAACGGACGATGGTTGCCGTTTCATGCATCGCGCCGATGCCCACCAGCGTGAAGGAGGAGAGCGCCGCCATGCGGATGATTTCGCTGACGGAGGCCTCCGCGCGCATCGCCGCCGCCATCTCGTGCGAGGAGGCGAGCAGCGGCGCGGGCATGAGATAGAGCCGCGCGTTGAAGATGTTGCTCCGGCCGTTGGGCAGATAATAGGAAACGCCGCCCGTCAGCGAGATGCAGGTGACGGGGTTTTGCACCATCGTCGCCAGATGGTTCAGCGTTCGGCTGAGTGTGTCGCCGTAGCCGACGTTGATGCAGGCGTTTTCGCTGAGGCGGTCGGCGACGTACATCGCGCCCGCGCGGGCGATGGATTCGTTGAGCTGCCCCTCCTGCTCGGCCTCCGGGATGATGAAGACGTCGTTCAGATGATATTTCTGCATCAGCTCGCGGCTCTGCTGCATCATCCCCACGCTGTCTGACCGGAGGCGGAACTGGATGACGCCGTTTTGCCGGGCGGTCTCCAGCAGCTTGATGACGCGCATGCGGCTGATGGAAAGCCGGTCGGCGATGGCCTGCTGGGTCATATTTTCAAAGTAATAATACCATGCGGCCTTGACCATCAGCGCATCCTCGTAATGAACGGCGTTATTCATGGCTGCTCCGTTTCCCACCGAAAAACGATGAAACAAATTTCAAAATGCAAAACAAAAGTTCACATAAAAAGTATAGCACCGAATAAAGCGGATGTCAATTCTTTTGCAAAATAAACGATGGTTTTGAAAAAGAAGCGCACCGTTTTCAAAAACCGAGAAAAATATATTGACAAAGTGCACAGATGCGTCTACAATGGAGGCAACAAAAGATTGTGCAACGAGCAAACCTTTGTAATCGCAAAACGCAGGAGTATATGATATGGCCACAAAGAATACGACGGCCCCGCGCCTTGAGGTCAGGGGGATTCGCAAAACGTTTGGGCAGAACGCCGTGCTCAAGGGGATCAACCTGAGCGTGGATGCAGGCGAGGTTGTCGCGCTGATCGGCGGCAACGGCGCCGGTAAATCGACGCTGATGAAGATCATCATGGGCATTTACACATGCGACGAGGGCGACATCCTGATCGACGGTCAGGCGGTCAAGCTGGGCAAGCCGGCCGCTTCTCTGGCGCAAGGCATCTATCTGGTGCCGCAGGAGCCGATGCTTTTCCCGAACATGACGGTTCTGGAAAATATTCTGATGGGCTTTAGCGAGAACGAGGGCGAGCTGAAAAAGCGCCTGAACGAATGCATGAAGGAGCTCAACTTCGATTTGAACCTTCAGCGCAAGGCGAACACGCTCTCCATCGCTGAGCAGCAGCTTGTCGAGCTTCTGCGCGGCATGATGCGCAACGCGCGCATCCTGATTCTGGACGAGCCGACCAGCTCGCTGACCTTCAACGAGGTGCAATCCCTGTTCAAGACGGTGGAGGATCTCAAAAAGAAGGGCATCGCGATCATCTATATCACGCACCGCCTCACCGAGGTCTTTGAAATCGCGACCCACGTCGCCATCATGCGCGACGGCGTGATTACGCTGGAAGGCCCGGTCGGGAACTTCACCAAGGAGATGCTGATTCAGGGTCTGCTGCCCAACGACGCGCAGGGCGCTCAGCAGGCGGAAAAGGCGTATGTGCCGGTGGATTACGCGCACCTCAAGCCGGTCATGCAGGTGAAGGATTTCAGCGGCTACGGCTTCAGCAACATCACCTTCGACCTGTATCCGGGCGAAATCCTCGGCATTGCGGGCGTCGTCGGCGCGGGCCGCACGGAGCTCATCAGCACCATCTTCGGCCGCGACAAGACGCTCGGCGGCAAGGTCATTTTGGATGGCCGCGATATCACGAGGCTGCCCACCAAGAAGGTTTTGGAGGCCGGCATCAACTTCGTGCCGGAAGACCGCCACTACCACGGCATTTTCAAAATCCGCTCGATTTCTTCCAACACGACCTCCGCACTGCTCAACGGCAAGGACGTCGGCGCGGTGAACATGAATCGTCGCCGTCAGGGCGAAATCGCGCAGAAATACGTCAAGGATTTCAGAACGAAGATCGTTTCGCTCGAGGATCAGATCGGCAGCCTCTCCGGCGGCAACCAGCAGAAGGTGGTCATCGCCCGCGCGCTGTCCACGAAACCGAAGGTCGTCATTCTCGATGAGCCGACCCGCGGCATTGACGCGGCGGCTCGCGGCGACGTTTACAACATCATTCGCCAGCTCAAGGACGCGGGCGTGGCCGTGCTGATGGTCTCCTCCGACATGGAAGAGGTCGTCGAGCTGGCCGACCGCGCGGTTACGGTGTTCCAGGGACGGATCAACGGCGAGTTCAGCCGCGAGGAAATCACGCAGGATGCTCTCACCAGCGCCTCCTTCGGCATTGCGCATGAGAGGAAGGTGTGAGGAAAATGAAGAACCTGTTCAAAGCCCGGTGGATGACCAGCCTGATCTTTTTGATCGCGCTGTTTGTCATCACCGGCATCGCGGCCCCCGGATTTCTGACCTACGACAACATCGTTACCTGCTTTAACACGGCGACGATGTACACGCTGCTGGCCGTCGGCATTGCGTTCGTCATTATGACGGGCGAGATCGACGTTTCCATCGGCGCAACCCTCGGCCTGACCGCCGGTATGACGGGTCTCATCGCCCAGCAGGACGGAAGCATCCTGAAGATGCTGCTGCTGTGTCTGGCGACGGGCGCGGCCATCGGTCTGGTCAACGGCGTCGGCGTTTCGTATTTCGGTGTGCCGTCGCTGATTTTCACCCTCGGTACGAACAGCGTGGTTCGCGGCCTGATCTACATCATGTCCGGCGGACGCACGATTGAAAACTTCGGCGGCGCGATTTCCAGCTACGGCAACAAGACCGTGTTCGCGGGCGTGACGCTCTACTATGCGATTGCGGTGGTGCTGGTTGCGATTTCGCATCTGGCGCTGACGAAGACCCGAAAGGGCAAGTATTTCATCGCGGTCGGCGACAACGCGGGCGGCGCGAACCTGGTCGGCATCTCCGTGCTGGGCACGAAGATTCTGGCGTATGTGCTCTGCGGCCTGTTCGCGGGTCTGGGCGGCTTTGTGTTCGCCTCCAAGTACGGTCAGGTGATGACCGTGGCCGGAAACGGCTACGAGATGACCGCCATCGCGGCCTGCGTGCTCGGCGGCATTTCGCTCTCCGGCGGCTTGGGCAACGTGGTCGGCGCGGCCATCGGCGCGGTCATCATGTCCTCCATCGGCCGACTGCTGGTCTTCATCGGCCTGCCGTCCACCTACAACAACACCATCACCGGCACAATGCTGATCGTCATCGTCGTCATCGACGCGCTGGCGCAGCGCCGCTCCATTGAAATGACTCGCAGAAAGCGCCTTCTGTCCAGAACGGCGGATCAAGAAGGAGGCGCGAAGGCATGAAGGACATGCTGAAAAAGGTTTTTAAGCACTGGGAAATGTTTCTGGTGATCTTCCTGATTCTGGAATTTGTGGTGTTCGGCGCGGCCAACCCGAAGTTCCTGCGTCCGCAGTCCATTATGAACAGCATCGTCAACTACATCAGCGTCTGCATCATTTCGCTGTTTGTCACGATGGTTATGATTACCGGCGGCATTGACATTCAGGCGCCCGCCATCATCGGCCTGAGCAGCATCATCATCGGCGTGCTCTGGAGCGACGCGGGGCTGAACATCTGGGCGGCTGTGGCGATCGCCGTGGTGGTCGCCGCGCTGTGCGGCGCGCTCTCCGGCTTCTTCGTCGCCTACTGCGGCGTTCAGCCGATGGTCGTCACCTTGGGCGGCAGCTTCCTGTATTCCGGCATTGCGCTGATGGTCTCCGGCATGTCCGCGACCCCGGCGTATCAGGGCATCGGCGGCTTCCCGGCGAAGAACGAGGCGGGCAAATTCGTCAGCTTCCGCTTCCTCGGCAAGGGCAACATCTTCGGTATTCCGACGCAGATCGTCATTTATGTCGTGCTCATCCTGCTGTGCATGTGGATTCTCCACCGCACCAAGTACGGCGAGCGCTTGTTCCTGATCGGTGTAAACCCGCAGGCTGCGGAATACTCCGGCATCAACACCCGCGCGACCATTATGAGCACCTACGTCCTCTCGGCGGTGAGCGCCGCGATTGCGGGCACGCTGCTGACTGCGAACGTCAACTCCGCGAAATACGACCTCGGCTCCGGCTATACGCTGGCCATCATCACCGCCGTCGTGCTCGGCGGCACGCTGAACACGGGCGGCAAGGGCAGCATCATCGGCACGGTGCTCGCGTCGCTGATTATCTGCATCCTGCGCTACGGCCTGCCGCTCTGCTTCGGCGTGAGCACGCAGAACCTCGATCTGCCGATCGGCCTGATTCTGGTTGTGGTCGTTCTGGGGCGCGAAATCGCCGGTCAGCGCATGCTTTCTCACCTGTTCAAAAGGAAGAAAGGCTGAATGTCACGCATTTCAGGGGGCGCCGTCGAGCACCTCTTGAGATAAATAAAACGTAGGAGGAACCTAAACATGAAAAAGATCCTGTCTATGCTTCTCGTGCTGTGCATGGCTCTGACGCTGTGCTCCGCCGCTTTTGCCGAAGGCAAGAGCCCGGTGGATGGCATGACCGTCGCCTTCATCCCGAAGGTTTCCGGCAACTCGTTCTTCGAGGCCGCGAATGACGGCGCGCAGAAGTACGCGAAAGAGTGGGGCCTGACCGTTGATTACATCGGCGCCCCGACTGCTGACGTCACCACCCAGCTGGAGCTGATCCAGCAGGCGATCGACAAGGGTGTGGACGCGATCTGCATCTCTTCCGTCGATGCGACCGGCCTTGACGAGAAGCTCCAGGAAGCTCAGGACGCGGGCATCTATGTCAGCACCTGGGACTCTGACGTCTCTCCGAACGCTCGTGCGCTGATGGTCTCTCAGGGCACCGCCGACGTCCTCGGCCCGATGCTGGTGGAAATGGCGGTTGACTCCCTGAAGGAGCGCGGCGTGGACGTGAACGGCGAAGTCAAGTACGTCTGGCACTTCTCCAACCCGTCCGTGTCTGACCAGAACTCCTGGTACGTCGCCGGCGACGCTTACATCAAGGAAAAGTATCCGACTTGGGTTGCGGTGCATGATCCGTACTACTCCAACCAGGATCCGGCTCAGTCCGTCAGCGTTGGCGAGTCCATCCTCGATGCGTATGCTGACGTCGATGTGATCATCTGCAACGACTCCACCGCTCTGCCGGGCCAGTGCAAGGCCGCGGAGAACAAGGGTCTGACCGCGAAGGACATCACCATCACCGGCTTCTGCACCCCGTCCGGCATGACCTCTTACCTGGAGAACGGCATCTGCACCCGCTGGGGTCTGTGGGATTGCGGCATCCAGGGCGCGATGGGCTGCTACCTCGCCGCTTACATCTCCGCGGGCAACACCGTGAAGGTCGGCGATAAGATCGACATCCCGTCCATCGGCACCGTCGAAGTGCTGGCCAACGACGCGCTCGTCGCCGGTCAGGAGACTGCTGCGGAGAACAACGGCGTCGTGCTGCTGCCGGAGCGCGTTGTCTTCACGGCGGAGAACGTGGCGGATTACAACTTCTAATCCCAAACATGGCATCTCCAAGGAGGAACCCTTCGGGGCTCCTCCCTTTGTGGTGGAGGCCGCGGCATGACGCGGCGTTCGCCTCTGTTAGAAGCTCACAAATGGACCGTTTTCAGAAAGGAAGATTGATTCCAATGGCAGATAAGGACGGACTGAAGGTCGCGAAGGATTATCATACGGATGTTCCGTTTGGCAATCAGGGCAGCTTCCACGTGAAGGGCGCGAATAACACGGATTGGGGCATGAAGCGTCACCTTTCCAATATCTTTGACCCGGTCAGCGGCAACACCGTGATGTTCGCGTTTGACCATGGCTACTTCATGGGCTCGACCGCCGGTTTGGAGCGTCTGGATCTGGTGATCCCGAAGCTTCGGGAGCAGGTGGATGTGTTCATGGGCACCCGCGGCGCGATTCGCACCTGCGTGTCCCCGACCTTCAAGAAGGGCATTGCGCTGCGCGTGACCAGCGGCTCCTCCATGATTAACGACGACCTGAGCCACGAGTGCCTGGCCGTGGACGTGGAAGACGCGATCCGCATGAACGCGGACTGCATGGCGGTTCAGACCTTCATCGGCGCGGACGGCCAGCTCTCCTCCATCGACAACCTGAGCCGCTGCATCAACGCGGGCATGCGCTACAGCATCCCGACGCTGGGCGTTGTGGCCGTCGGCAAGGACATGGAGCGCACCGACCGCTTCTTCAAGCTCGCAACCCGCATCGTGGCCGAGATGGGCGTGCAGCTCGTCAAGACCTACTACTGCGACAACTTCGAGGAAGTCGTCGCGGCCTGCCCGGTGCCGATCGTCGTCGCCGGTGGCAAGAAGCTCCCGGAGGATGAGGCGCTGACGCTGGCGTATCGCTCCATTCAGGGCGGCGCGCGCGGTCTGGATATGGGCCGCAACATCTTCCAGAGCAATCACCCGGTCGAGATGGCGAAGGCGATCCGCATGATCGTTCACCAGAAGGCGACCGATAAGGAAGCGTTCGAGTTCTACACCGACGCGATCCACACCAAGTAATTCACACCAAAGTTACAACAAAGGAGGCTGCAAGGCAATTCTGCTTTGCAGCCTTTTCCTTTCAATTAGGAAGGGACTGTACACATGATTACGCAAATTCTCGCCAAGGTCCTGCCCGTGCTGGTGATGATCGCGCTCGGCCGCATCTGCGCGACAAAGGGCATTTTAAGCGACGACCAGCATGCGGGGCTGAAAAACATCATCGGCGATATTCTGCTGCCGGTCGTGCTGTTTCAGGCGTTTTTCACCGCCGAATACGGCAGGCGGATGCTGCTGGTGTTCGTGCTGGTGTTCGCCGGATACGGCGCGGCGCTGGCGGCGGGCTACGGCCTGCGCCGGTTCGTGAAGCCGTATGACCGCTTCATGCCGCTGCTGATGACCAGCGCGGAGGGCGGCATGCTCGGCTATGCGCTCTATGCGCTGCTCTGCGGCGCGGATCAGACCAAGACATACGCCATGGTCGATATCGGCCAGACGATGTTCGCCTACACTGTCTTTTTGACGGCGCTCAAGGCGGCGGGCAGCGAGAAAATGACGCCCCAGTTCATCGTCAAAAACATGCTGACCAACAAAGCCTGCATCGGCATGCTGCTGGGCATCGTTCTGGGCGCGCTGGGCGTGCATAAGGCCATCGACGGCACGGCGGCGGGGGAGATCGTGGCCTCGCTGCTGAGTTTTATCACCGCGCCGACCTCCGCGCTGATTCTGATTGTCATGGGCTATCAGCTTCACGTCAGCCGCGCGCTTCTCCGCCCGGTGCTGACGACGATGGGGCTTCGGCTGGGCGTGCTGGCCGTCGTCTGCGCGGCGGTTTCGGGAATTCTGTTCGCCGTGATTCCGTTTGACAAGGGGCTGCTGCTGGCGCTGATGCTGCAATATACGCTGCCCGCGCCGTTCATCATCCCGCTGTTCGCCGACCTTGGCGACGATGCGGAGTATGTTTCCACCACGCTGTCGCTGGGCACGGTGCTGGCCGTCGTGCTGTTCTTCTTCCTCGCGGCGTTCAGTCTGGCATAAGCCTTGGCAAGGGCTTGCGCAATCGTATGGCCGAGCGCCGGAAACCGAAAAGGATCAAATCAATTTGAGCATAGCGAAAAAGTCCGGACAGAAAACTGTTCGGGCTTTTCGCGTTTCCCGCTTTATGGTATAATTCGGAGGTGAAGATGAACGATAAATCGGGATTTGTGGAGGTAATAAAATGGAATATAACGTCAAAAAAGAAAATGTTGTTGATGAAGGTAGTATCACTTTATGGTCATCTGGACATATATATCCGTATCTAGTATACAAAGTAAGTTCAGGTGAAATATATGTTAATACTCATTTCTATCAAGTTGAAGATGGCGAATATGTTTGCTATAGGAATTATACAAGACTGTTGACTAGGAGTATGGATGAATACAAAAATATAACACAGAAATACTTTGAAAAAACAGTTTATGGTGCCTGGATGGATGGTGCCAGATAAAAATTCAAGTTTATCGAACCGACCCAATCCCTTTAGAAACAAAGGAACGTATTTCAAAGCTCCGAGCGGGGACGGCATGCACCCTGCGGCGTTTCGTTCTTTGTCAGCCGAAAAAGAAAAAACCGACCGAATGACCATCGGTCGGTTTTGCTGTTTTATCGCGCCGCCAATTCCTCCGGCGTATAGCGCGGTCGGATTTTCTTTTTCCAAAGCACCGCGAAGATCACCACCAGCACGAGGAAGGTCAGCGCCCACGAAACGGGGTAGGAAATCATCAGGCAATCCATCGTGCGGTTGGCCGCGAATATCGTCATCACCCAGAAAATGCGGAAGACGCACGCGCCCATCAGCGAGACGATCATCGGCAGCAGCGAATAGCCGACGCCGCGCAGAACGCCGGTCATCACATCCATGATGCCGCAGAGGAAATACGGGCCGCAGACGATGTACATGCGGTTCAGGCCGACCTGAATCACCGCCGGGTCCGGCGAATAAAGCCCCAGAAGCTGCGTGCCGAAGACACAGGAGAGCACGCCGAAGACCACGCCGAAGGAAAGCGCCCAGAACAGGCTGACATACATCGAGCTGAGCACACGGCGCGGCTTGCGCGCGCCGATGTTCTGCCCGGCAAAGCAGGTGACGGCCTGCTGGAACGTGTTCATCGCCTGATAGACGAAGTTGCCGACGTTCGCGCCCGCGGCGTTGCCCGCGATGACGATAGAGCCGAAGCTGTTCACCGAGGACTGGATGACGACGTTGGAGAGGGAGAACATGCAGCTCTGAATCCCCGCCGGAAGGCCGATTTGAATAATCATGCGCATGATGTGCGGCTTGATGGCGAGGCGGTCGAGGTGAAGCTGCGTCGGGCCGTCCATCAGCATCAGCGAGCGCGTGACCAGCGCGGCTGAGACCGCCTGCGAAATGATCGTCGCCAGCGCGACGCCCGCTACGCTCATCTTGAACCCGATGACGAACACCAGATTCAGTCCGGCGTTGATGACGCCCGCAATCGTCAGGAAATACAACGGGCGCTTGGTGTCGCCGACCGCGCGGAGCACCGCCGCGCAGAAGTTATAGAGCATCTGCACCGGCATGCCGATAAAGATGATGCGGATATACAGCTCGGCAAGGTCGATCACGTCCTCCGGCGAACCCATGATTTCAAGCAGCGGGCGCGCGGCCGCAAAGCCGACGACCGCCAGCACCGCGCCGCCTACGAGGGAGAGCAGCACCGCGGTGTGAACCGTTTCACAGACGCGCTCCGCGTCCTTCGCGCCGGTGAAGCGCGCGACCAGCACGTTGACGCCGATGGAAAGGCCGACAAACAGGCTGATAATCATGTTGTTCAGCGAGCCGACCGAGCCGACCGCCGCCAGCGCCTCGTTGCCCGCAAAGCGGCCGACCACGATGGTATCCGCTGCGTTGAAGAGGAGCTGCAAAATGCCGGACAGCATGATCGGTAGCGAAAAAAACAGCACCTTGGTCAGAAGGGAGCCTTCCGTCATATCCATGGTGCGGTGTGCGTGTGATTTAAACATAAGCGTCTCCTGTACATCAAAACCCAAAAAGAAAAAACATACACAACTTATTATAGCACAGATTCGGAAAAAGTTAAGAGAAGTTTGGATAATTGTAAAAAATACGAAAAAAAAGCCCCGCGCAGGGCGGGACGGCGAACAAAAAAACGATTCTTCCCCGCAGAGGGAAGAATCGCCCCAGACTGTAGACAAAAAGCTATTCTCCCCCAAAGGGGGAGAATAGCCCTTTCTATGAGCTGAAAGAATACGAAAGGCCTGAGAAGATCAGCCGATGAAGCCGGGGATGAAGAGCGGCAGATACACAATCGCGAGGAAGACGACGATCAGGCCGATGAGGTAGGGAACGACGGCCTTGGATATCTTCTCGAGCGACAGCCCCGTAATGCCCGAGGCCACGAACAGGTTGATGGCGACCGGCGGGGTAATCATGCCGATGGCGATGCCGACCACAAAGAGGATGCCGAAGTGCAGGGTGGAAATGCCCAGCGCGCGCACCAGCGGCAGGAAAACCGGGGTCAGGATAATGATTGCGGAGGACGTCTCCATGAACACGCCCGCAACCAGAATAATCAGGGAAATCAGGAAGAGGATGACGTATTTGTTGGTAGAAACGCTCAGCACGGCGGAGGAGATGGCTTCCGGAATCTTCCAGTTGGCCAGCGCCCAGCCGAACGGGCCGCTGCACGCGATGATAATCATAATGACGGCGCTGGTCTTCGCGGAGCCGAGCATCGTCGTATAGAGCTTTTTGAGGCTCATGTCGCGATAGACGAACGTGGACACCAGCAGCGCGTAGACCACGGCCACGGCCGCCGCCTCGGAGGGGGTGAAGTAGCCGGAGAAGATGCCGCCCAGAATGATCGCGGGCATCAGGATGCCGGGGATGGCCTTCAAAAAGGTTTTGCCCACGTTTTTGAGGGAGAACGGCGCGCCCTTGGGATAGTTGTTTTGATACGCCTGATAGAGGGCGATGGCGATAAGCATCATGCCCATGATGACGCCCGGCAGGAAACCGGCGCTGAACAGACGGCTGACGCTTTCCTCCGCGATGACGGCATAGAGAACCATCGGCACGGACGGCGGAATGACGACGCCGATCGTACCGGCGGCGGCGACGAGCGCGGCGGCGGAATCCTCGCGGTAGCCGCGCTTTTTCAGCTCGGGCACGAGCGTCGCGCCGACGGCGGCGGGGGTCGCCGCGCCCGAACCGGAGATGGCGGCGAAGAACATGCCCGCCAGCACGGAGACGACGGACAGGCCGCCCTTAATCATGCCCAGCAGGGACTCGCAGAACTCGACGAGCACCTTGGAGATTCTGCCGCCGGCGAGCAGGTCGCCCGCGAAGATGAAGAACGGCACGGCGATCAGGCTGAAGGAATCGCAGCTGGCGAACATGCGCTGCACCACGATCATCATTTTGGCGTCGCCGAAGCCCGCGAACATCGTCGTCGCGGCGGCGGAGCAGATGGCAAACGCAACCGGTACGCCCAGCAGCAGAAGGGCGATAAACACGCCGAAGAGAATGACTGCCATTAGCCCTTGACCTCCTTCATGGTTTCAACCTCGCCCAGCGCCATGACCAGCGCGTGGAGCATCAGCACGCCCATGCTGATGGGGATGCACAGGTAGATGTATTTCATCTTGATGGGCAACGCGGTGGCCGTCTTGACCAGCTTGCCGCAGTATTTGCAGCTGTAAAACAGCAGCACGGCGAAGAGCGCGCAGCAGATCGCATGCACCGCGATGCGCATGACGGAGCCGAGCTTTTTGGGCACCATATCCTGAATGAAGGTGATGGCGATGTTGCCGCCGTGGCGATAGACGCAGGTTGCGCCCAGGAAGGTGGACCAGATGAGCAGGTAGCGCGTCACCTCGTCCGACCAGCTCAGGGAGGTGAAGAACGTGCGGCAGACGATCTGCGCGGTGGTGATGACGACCATCAGGCCGAGCATCACCACGATGAGCACGCTGCACACCCGATCGAGCGCGTCGCTGACGGGCGAAAGAATTTTCTTGAGTATCATGGGGATGCCTCCGTTTTTTCCCATAATTTCAAAGGGTAAAAAAACGTTTCCTCCCCTCGCGGGAGAGGAAACGCGGGAGCGGCTGAATTACTCGGCCAGCAGCGCCTGAATCCGGGCGATGTAGTCCGCGTACTGCGGATAAGCGTCGTAGACACTCTGCACCGCGGCGCGGAGGGAATCGACGTCCGGGTTCTCGACGACTTCAACGCCGTGGCTCTTGATGGTCGCGAGCTGATCGGCTTCCTGCTCGGCGACCCAGGCGCGCTCATACTCGGCGGCTTCCTGCGCGCTCTGCAGGAAGATCGCCTGCGTGGCTTCGTCCAAGCTGTTGAACACATCCAAGCTCATGGTGATGATGGCGGTGGAGTAGCTGTGGCGGTCGAGGGTCACGTACTTCTGGCCGTAATCCCACAGGCTGTAGGAATAGATGACATTGATCGGGTTTTCCTCGCCCTCGATGGTGCCCTGCTGCATGGCGGTCAGCGCCTCAGCCCAAGCCATCGGAACGGCGTTGACCTTGAGCGCCTTGAAGGTCGCGGTGTAAACCTCGTTTTCCATCACGCGCAGCTTGAGGCCGGCGAGATCGTCGGCGCACGTCACCGGGCGAACGGAGTTGGTCACGTTGCGGAAGCCGCGCTCGGCGTAGGCCAGACCCTTCAGCCCCGCGTCCTCCAGCGTATCCAGCAGCTCGCGGCCGATTTCGCCGTCAAGCACCTTATAGGCTTCCTCGTTGTTGGCGAACAGGTACGGCATATCCAGAACGCCCATCATCTCCGAAAAGTTGACGAACGGGCCGCTGGTGATGATGCCCATATCCAGCATGCCGGTGCTCATGGAATCGAGCATGTCGCTCTCGCCGCCCAGCGTGCCGTTCGGATAAATCTCAATCTTATATTCGCCGTTCGTGCGCTCGTCCACAAGCTCGGCGAATTTTACGGCCGCCACGTGGAAGCTGTCCTGCTCGTTGACCGTGGTGCCCAACTGCAAAGTCGTTTCGGCCAGCGCGCCAGCGCCGGTCATCGCCAGCGCCAAAGCGGCGGCGGCAAGGGTCGTCAATTTCTTCATGGTTTTCTCCTCCGAAAAAAGTGTTGCTCTCGGTCGCCGCAACGGGCGATAGAACACATTGTACTCGTTTTGAAAAGAATGTCAACACTTTTCATGCGTCAGATGAAAAACGTTCATGTTTCAAAACGGACAAAACGAAAACGCACACCCCCGACTTCATAAAAAAAGGCAGAGAGCCGCGTATCCTGCCGATAACGCGACCCTCCGCTTATCAAAGAGAGGAGGCGGTGCTTGGCGCATCACGCCCGACGGGTCTTCCTTCCGGGCGGATGCGCGGCCATGACGACGGCGAATCTCGCGGCGGCGGACAGACGGTTCGGGTCTGAGCTGCTTGCTCAGCTCCTCGCCCTCTATGATGTCCGGCGCGCGGCGATTTATGCGCGCGGAAGAGAAAAATGTGATGAAACGGTCAGACGGCCGGTTTGGCGCAGGACAGCGCGCGGGAAAGCGCCTCGTCTGCCAGCGCGTAAATTGCTTCAATATGCTTGCGCGAGGCCAGCTCCGGCACAACGCCGCCGTAAAGCCGGTGCAGTGCGACCTGTGAGGCGATACAGTC
>ERZ857827.2377-NODE-2377-length-14333-cov-8.615843_pt1 | contig 14333 bp, 15 predicted proteins | sample MGYA00519761_ERZ857827 | MGnify/ENA primary metagenome ERZ857827 (study PRJEB31778, sample SAMEA3449370) | human gut metagenome | biome: human gut; feature: human-associated habitat; material: faeces | place: United Kingdom | collected 2010/2012 ... | reverse complement strand
AACGCCCCCACTCCACCCCGTAGGGCGCAAATGCGCTTTTGATGGCCGCGAGGCCGTCAAAAGTGCTTTTGCGTTACTTTCGCAGAAAGTAACAAAGGCCGCCGCTGGCGCGGCGAAAGGAGTGTTGATTTGAAAAGGACGATTAGCGCAATGGTGGGGCAGGGTTCGGTGAACCACAACAGCAGGGCGTTCAACGCCAAGAACACCGACCGGTCACGCTCCCACTTGAATATAACCTACTGCCACGAAAATATCAAGACGGTTTTCCATGAGCTTTTTGACGAGGCCCTCAAGCGGTACAATGACAAGCAGACCAGGGCAGACCGCAAAATCGAGGACTACTATGAAAAGATACGTTCCAGCAAGCAGGAAAAGCCGTTCCATGAAATCATCCTGCAAGTGGGCAATAAGGACGACATGAGCGCCGAGGGCGAGGACGGCCAGCTTGCGGCGGCGGTGCTGGACGAGTACATGAGAGGTTTCCAGGAGCGCAACCCCCAGCTCCGGGTGTTCTCCGCCCACCTCCACATGGACGAGGCCACACCCCATCTGCACATCGACTTCGTACCGTTCACCACCGGGAGCAAGCGAGGCCTGGACACAAGGGTATCGCTGAAACAGGCGTTAGCGGCCCAGGGATTCAAGGGCGGCACCAGGGGCGACACGGAGTGGAGCCAGTGGGTACGCTCTGAAAAGGAACAGCTTGCCGCCGTGATGGAGCGCCACGGGATAGAGTGGGAGGACAAGGGCACCCACGACAAGCACCTGTCTGTGATGGACTACAAGAAAGAACAGCGGGCCAAGGAGATTGCCGAGCTGGAGGCGGTCAAGGCCAAGAAGCAGGGGCAGGTGGAGCGGCAGGAACAGCGCCTAAAGGAGCTGGCCCCGGCTGTGAGGAACATGGAGCAGTTGGCGGCGCAGTTCTCCGACGACCCGGAGCGGATATTACCGGAGCCGGGGCCGCTGGAAAGCGCCAAGTCCTACCGGGAGAAGAAAGCCAAGCCCCTGTTGGCGCAGATCGTCAAGGTGCTGCGTTCCCTGTACCGGGCCTATGTCGAGTTGAAGAGGAAGTATGAGCGGTTGCAGGGAGACTATGGACGGGCCAGGGAAGGAAACGAGCGGTTGTCCGACCGCTTGCAGGAAACGAAGTTGGAGAACAAGGCCCTGCGGGGTGCTATTGCCGACTTTGAGCGGGTCAAGCGGGCTTTCGGCCCGGAGGAAGTAGAGCGAGCCGTGGAGGACGCAAAGCGCCGGGAGGCGCAAGAGCGGGAGCAGAAGAAAGCAAAGCGGAGGTTTAGACGGGGGGCGAGGTAACGGACAGCAGGAGGGCACTCTATGGGGTGCCCTCCCGTTTTGTACTTGTCAGCAGGGAATTTTACTGTTATAATGTAAACGATAAATTCCCATTGGAGGCCGCACATGAAAAACAGAAAACTAATTTTTATTGGACTATTTATCTTTTTAAGTGTGGTAATTGGTTCTTTTATATACTTTCCTAAAAGTATTGATACTGCACTTAACAGAATAAAATATCCGTTTGAAGTAGGCGAAATCTTAACCTCCCAACAAATTGATGAAAATCTTATTGTAGTAATATATACTAACAAAAATAATAATAATGAACTCCAGAACGCTATCATACAAAAAAACAGTATTTTTTATAGCGTTGTTGAAATGAATGGCTCTCTAAATATTGAAATACCTCAAAAGCTCGACAGTGGTGACCTTAGAACGCAAGTATTGGTTTCTTGGTATGATAAAAGTGATAAATATGTTGTGATGGCTGTCGCTTATGACGAAGATGTAGCCGCTATTACCTATCAAAATCAAGAGTTGACACCTTTAGATATAAACGGTTATCACTTGTTTTATGGGACTGGAACTGGCAAGTATGAAGTATATGAATTGTTTGACCAAGAGGGGAATCGCTTAGAACATATCAAAGAATAGTATTAAAGAAAAATGAGAAGTGATTTGGAAAAGGCGGGGAATGTGGTTGCATTTCTCCGCCTTTTGTGATACTATTTTGATACTAAGAAATTGAGCGGCCAAAAATAACAGGTGAAACATTAACAAATTTGCGAATAATTTATCCGTGAAAACATAGAAAATACAGTCCCATATAATAGGATTTGTCGAGTGGGAGTAAATCGAAGAAGTCTGAAACTCTAGTAATATCAAGGGTTTCAGGGTTTTTAAAGAGCCCGTTGATAAGATTTTGATAAGATTCTGCTCGGTCCCCTTTATTGTGTGTACCGAGTGGTTTGTGAGTAAAAAGTAATATCTTGTGGCTCGCAAAAATACCATATTAACATTAAACCCCGTACTGACGGATTAAAGTCAGTACGGGGTTTTTGTCGTTTGCAATTATTTTAACTTATCCTTAAACGCTTCAACCATAGCATCGCTGAGATTCTGTGACGGTACTTTTACAAAGCTGGAAGTTTCATCATACTTTGGATAATTGTAGCGCCACTTGTCATATTCGTCACGGTTAATGTCGCCGTTATGATATTTCTCGGATTGTTCAGCCCACGCATTAAGCATTTCCGAAAGCTCGGCAGCGTCCTTTCCCTTGCGAGGGTCTGCATACATTGAAACACCGTTTTCAGTCTTTACTATTGTCAATCCATATCTGTCCTCTAATGTAAACAAGGTGTGCATTAAACCTATGTAGCTGTCGATGTCGGGAACAGAAAGAGCCTGCGGAGATATATCGAAAACCTCTGCAAGTTTATTTGTTAAATCTATTTTTGGTGTTCTTGAGCCGGATTCATACTGTGCCATACGAATGTCAGCGGTCTTTTCAGGGAAGCCGACCACCTGTCCTAAATATTTCTGTGTCATTCCGCAAAGATTACGAAAGAATCTTATTCTCTCTCCGATTGCCATAAAATTGCACTCCTTACTTATGTAATGTGCAATCAGTATATCATATATGTTTAGTATATGTCAAGTAACATAAAATAAAAAAGTTTAATATTTTTACGAAAACCGCTTGACATAACTGAATATGTTTTGTATAATCATTAAGCAAATAGCGTTAAGTTGTTTGTGAAAATTGAATATCCGTCATATATCACGGTAATGGTATATCCGCTCGGGCAAATCGGAATGCGGTCAGAAAGTATCCGACACTAAATAACCAAAACAATTATAAAGGAGATGTTTTTTATGACAGAAAAGTCTTTTATCAGAGTCGATGAGGTTGCAGAGGAATTGGATGTATCGAAGTCTTATGCGTATAAGGTTATAAAACAGCTCAATGATGAGTTGAGTGCAAAAGGATATATCACAGTTGCAGGACGCATCAGCCGACAGTATTTTAATGAAAGAGTTTACGGAGCAGAAAGGAGAGAAGTATAATGTCGGCTTACAAAAACAAAGATAACGGAACTTGGTATGTGATGACTCAATACACAAATTGGAAAGGCGAACGCAAGCCAAAGTGTAAGCGAGGATTTGATACCAAACGAGAGGCGCAGGAGTGGGAACATACTTTCCGACAACAAAATTCGGGAGATTTGGATATGCCCTTTTCTGCCTTTGTTGAAATTTATTGCCGAGAGCAAAAGCCACGATTAAAGGAAAGCACTTGGCAAACAAAAGAAAATATTATTCAGCAGAAAATTCTGCCGTATTTTGAAAATTACAAAATCAATGAGATTACAACCAAAGATGTACGAGCGTGGCAAAATGAAATGCTTGCATATCGTAATGAGGAGAATAAGCCCTATTCATCATCCTACCTGAAAACGCTGCACAATCAACTTTCCGCCATATTTAATTATGCGGTAAGATTTTATGATTTGCGTAGCAATCCCGCCGCAAAAGCCGGAAATATGGGTAGTGAAGAACGCAAGGAAATGCTGTTTTGGACAAAGGAAGAATATCAAAAGTTCTCCGAAGTAATGATGGATAAACCGATTTCTTATTATGCTTTTCAAATGCTTTATTGGACAGGTATCCGTGAGGGAGAATTGCTTGCTCTTACCCCTGCTGATTTTGATTTTGAAAAAGGAACGGTAAAAATCAGCAAAACATATCAGCGAATAAAAGGTGAAGATATGATTACTTCACCGAAAACAAAGAAAAGTAACCGAACGGTGCAAATGCCGGATTTTCTTTGTACTGAAATGCAGGAGTTTTTCAATATGCAGTACGGGCTGAAAAGGAAAGACCGCATTTTTAACATAACGAAAAGCTATCTTCATCACGAAATGGACAGAGGTTCAAAAGCCGCAGGTGTAAAGCGTATTCGTATTCACGATTTAAGGCACAGTCATATCAGCCTTTTAATTGATATGGGATTTTCGGCAGTCGCCATTGCAGACCGAGTGGGACACGAGAGTATAGAAATTACTTATCGCTATGCGCATCTGTTCCCGTCAAAGCAAAAAGAAATGGCAATAAAACTTAATTTTATGAATAAAGGAGTGTGATATTATGTCAGCCAAAAATGTTGATAAGTATAATCGTTTTCGCAGTATTACCGTAGCTTTCAGAGTATCTCCCGAAGAACAAAAAGAGCTGAACAGAGCAATTGCTCTTTCGGGATTGCCCAAGCAGGAATATTGCTATCGCAAATGTATGGAGCGTGAGGTGGTAGTTCAACCGAGTCCGAGAGTTTACAAGGCTCTTAAAACTCAAATGGAATTCATCCTTAATGAATTGCAACGAATTGATGTTGGTGAGAGCATTGAGCCGGAACTTCTTGATACTATTGACCTTATCGCTACCACAATGAACGGATTGAAAGGAGATGGTAACAATGGAAAATAAAAAAATGACCACTCCGATTGTATCTGTTGGCGCAGATACGGAGCAGTCACCAAATGTATGTAACGATAGTATAACCGATTTTAATGAGGATGGCAAGAGCTTAGATGATTATCTTGAGGAAATGCAAAAAGAATTTTCAAAGCAAATGAGTCCGTCGTATCTCAAAACAGTTTCGATGAGCGAGTTGTATGATACGGTTTTTAATGTTCAAACACCGTTGATAGACGGTTTGCTACAAAGGGGTACTTATATTTTTGCAGGCTCTCCAAAGGTGGGTAAAAGCTTTATGATGGCACAGCTTGCTTATCACATAAGCACAGGCACACCGCTATGGGGTTACAAAGTGCGAAAATCAACCGTGCTTTACTTTGCACTTGAAGATGACTATCCCCGCTTGCAAAAGCGATTGTTTCAAATGTTTGGAGCTGAGGAAACAGATAATCTGTATTTTGCCACACAATGCAAAACATTGAACGAAGGCTTGGACGAACAAATTAAAGGATTTATGGAAGAACATTCTGACACAGGCTTGATTATTATCGACACATTAAAGCGTGTTCGTGAAGCCGGCGGAGTCGATTACAGCTATGCAAGTGACTATGATATTGTAGCAAGACTAAAATCATTGGCGGACAGCTACAATGTTACAATGCTCATTGTTCATCATACTCGCAAACAAAAAGCGGAAGATATTTTCGATATGATTTCAGGAACAAACGGATTGATGGGAGCTGCCGACGGAGCGTTTGTTCTCAGCAAAGAAAAACGAACTTCTAATAATGCCACCCTTGATGTTGCCGGTAGGGATCAACAAGATACGAAAATTCATCTTGTGAGAGACACCGAAAAACTAATTTGGAATTTTGAGAAGTCCGAAACAGAATTGTGGAAAGAGCCGCCTGAGCCGTTACTTGAAAAAATTGCTACAACTCTTTTGTCGGAAAGTAAAGTGTGGGAAGGTACTGCTTCCGAACTATGTGACATTCTCGGAGAAGATGTTAAACCAAATGTTCTTTCATTGAGGTTAAGTATAAATGCAAACCGACTGCTTAAAGATTATGGCATTCACTACAAAGCAAGTCGAACGCATAACGGACGAAAACTATCTCTTATGAAATAGGTGTGTCAATGTGTGACGACCGTGACAAACATTTTAGTAGCGTGCATAGGCATAAAACATTGTCACCATCGTCACGGTTTGTCACGCAATATAGTTTAGCGGAGTGTGCAGAGAGTGCCTTTTCAAAGGCGGCTCTTTGCCTCTCAGGGAGCGCAAAACCTGCTCGCAGGTTGCATTTTTGATGGGCTTGCCTGTCAAAAGTGCTTTTGCGTTACTCTTGACAAGAGTAACAGAACCGAGGACGAGCAAGTTTGTGAGATTGGAGGTATATAAATGCAAAGAACGATAAGCGCAATGGTGGGTAAAGGCTCGGTCAATCATAACAGCCGCAAGTTCAAGGCGGAAAATGTTGACGGTAGCAGAACGCATTTGAATATTGATTACTGTAACGAGCCGATAAAGAAAATCTATCACGAATTGTTTGACGAAGCACTAAAAAGATACAACGAAAAGCAGACAAGAGCCGACCGCAGAATAGAAAATTACTATGAAAAAATCAGAGATTCCAAGCAAGAAAAACCGTTTCACGAACTGATTTTGCAGATTGGCGATAAGGAAAATATGAGCGCCGAAAGCGAAAACGGACAGCTTGCACGGCAAGTTTTAGATGAGTATTACCGTGGATTTCAAGAGCGAAATCCCAACCTAAGAGTGATCTCTGCTCATCTGCATATGGACGAGGCAACGCCTCATTTGCACATTGATTTTGTTCCGTTCACAACCGGCAGCAAGCGTGGACTTGACACGAGAGTATCACTTAAACAAGCGTTAGCCGCACAAGGTTTCAAAGGTGGAACTCGTGGAGATACCGAGTGGAATCAATGGGTAAGCGCAGAAAAATCCGCGCTCGCATTCGTTATGGAACGACACGAAATTGAGCGGGAACACAAGGGCACACACGAAAAACATTTGTCTGTTCTTGATTACAAAAAGCAAGAACGAGCGACGGAACTTGAAGAATTAGGTGCTAAAATCGAAGTAAAACAAGCAGAATTTAATGTGTTATCCGAGCGAGTGTTAAACTATGATGATGGTTTGGAAAACTTAAGAAATGTGGAAGAAATGCTTGACAATGCACCCGAATATCAACTGTCCGAGCCGCAAGGTTTTATGTCTGTAAAAGCATATAAAACTAAAATTGCAGAGCCACTTATTCAAAAATTAAAAGCGTTAATCAAGACGGCATTGGCTCGTTGCTTTGAGGGTTGGGACAGTTACCATAGATTAAATATCACGAACGGCAACCTCTATCGTGAGAACGAAATGTTATTGAAAATAAACAGCAAGCTGAAAAGTGAAAACGAAAATTTGCGTTCGGAAGTCAAAGATTACAAACTTTTGCGCAAAGTTTTCGGGCATAAACAGATTGATGAGTTGCTTGAACAGGCAAGAAATATCAAAGGTCGTAAGCGTGAAAATCCACGCTCAAGATAAATAAATTTTTGGAGGTAAAATAAAATGGCAAACACAATTTTTGAACAAACAGGCGGTACTTATACGCAGGCGGGCGACTATATGTTACCCGATTTATTACCGGCGGAAGAAGAAAAGGAAGTGAATATCGGCGTTTGGGCAATGAGGCATAAACGATATTTGAAACAAAATCATAAGGTACGTTACTACAACTTGCTGACAAGGGGTGAACTCAATTCATATCTTGCAGATATTGAACAACAGGCTCAACAGCTTTTTCTCCGGCTGGTAAAAGAACTTGCCGAAAAAGAAAATGTTAACGAAGAACTCAAGGCTGAAAATCTAATGCTTTGGGTACAGAAAATGAATAATATTCGTAATAGAGCGATAGAGGTCGTGAATACAAAACTTATTTTTACGGTATAAACACAAAGACGGCAAGGAGAGATACCTTCCCTTGCCGTCAATAATTATTTCCTATTTGCCCAAAAAGTGAGATACATTTGAGCGACCGATTCAAGCAACACAAACAATATATGTAAAATAATAAAAATACAAATAGATGTGATAAATTTTAGTGATACAATCGGCAAAATATTTTGCATAAGAGAAATCGCTATAAGTCCCACCAAGTATATAATTTCTACAATAACATTGTAAGCTATATTAGAAAGCAATATCTGAAATAGAGACAGTTGCTTTCCGTCAACTGGCTTATATTGTTTCTTGTTTGAGTCAGTTTCTTTCAAGCATTGTATATTTTTATTGTCCGCAGATACTAAAATCGTAATGATTGCTATGGAAAAAGAAATTAGAATTGCTACAATATTTATTTGTGTATCTATAAATTCAGAAAAGGTTAATAGAATTTTTTCTGAATTGCCAATATTGGAAAATATAGAAAATAGTAATGATACTATTGCAATTATAAGCGGAATAATAAACTTGTTATAGAGCTTCTTTCTTGATGCGAAGTAGTCTTTAATTGGAACAAATATTATATTTTTCATTTTTTGTTCCTCATTTCCTCTATAAACTCCTGTGCTTTTACAAAAAAATCAACACTATTTACTTCATTCGTTACAATTTCCGAACAAACTGATAAGTAATGTTTCATTTTCATAAGGTCTGTATCGACTTCAAACTGCCCGGACGTCTTTGTTCCTTTAACCGAAATCTTCTTTATCCTATTGTTACTTTGCAAATCATCATAATATGCTTTAATAAGGTTATCTGGGAATTTTTTAACTCCTTTAGGTCGTTTAATCCAAATTTCAACTTCATCATCTATTTCATCTCGATTAGCAAATTGCATAAAATCATCTTTTATAACATCTTTGCTGACCGTTAATTTAAGTGCGGATGTCGTTTTGGCGTCTTTTAGTGATGCTATAAAATCATCTCCTGGCATAATTTCGTATGACAGCTCATAATGGTATTTATCATCACTATCCTCATTATAATTTTCAAATTGAGTGTTTAGATAGTCAATAATACAATTTATTGATATTCCATAGTGATTGCTTTCGTGAACGGCAAGAAAGCGATGCTGCCCTTTTGTAAGACGTACACATAAATGTGTTTTTTCTTCATCTCCGTCTTTTTGACGTTTGCGTGTGCCGAGTTCTGTCATTGTTTCGGTATCAATTTCGTTTCTAACGTGATTATATTTTGCTGACTTAAAAATCACATTATAATTTCCGTTTTTCAAATCTTCAAACGAATCAAGCCACACAACTTTTTCAGAACTTGTAATATCTTTTTTTCTGTCGTTTAGACTTTTTTGAGTAATATAAGACAGTAAAGCTGAAAATGCAGCGACTATTTGTTGTATATCATAAACAGAAGAGTCGTTGCTATCTTTTTGCTTTGATATAGCAAGATAATAAAAGTAAATTGGAACATTTTTCTTTTGTTCTTGGCTATTCATTTTTAATCCCCCCCTCATAACACATCAGACAACAACTTCCAACTATCGCTTTTAATATCATCGGAATATGTTTCCGTACAAATACAAAGTTCACCACTTTGTTTATCTTGTCTGACTATGCCACCAAATAGATTATACTTATCGGTATAATTTTTTAATACGCCAAATTTTTTAGCTGTATATTTATCAATATCTTCACTATCACCAGATTTCGTAAATCCGCCTTTTGTTTCGATTATCCATACCTTGCCATCGGTTGTTCCAATAATATAATCGGGATAAAACGATTTTTGTTTTCCGAAGTTATCCGTATAAACAATAGAAAAATATTCAATTCCTTTGTCTCCGTTTTTATAAAACCATTGAATATTTTTACTGCTTTCACAATATCGTTCAAAAAGTTTTTCCGGCAAAGAGCGATTTTCCGCAGAAGAAAGATATCCTTTATACACATTTTTTGTAAATTCTGTTTGCGATTTTGATGTCCCATCATAGGTGAAAATCATTTCCAACGGAAATCCAATTGGTTTTTCTGTTGTTTTTGGAATTGACAAGGTTAGTTGCAGTGTTTCATCTGCCATAGCGTCACGAACATCTTCAACCAGTAAGCGTTCATTATTGATTATAAATGAATATAATTCCCTTGTTTCAACTTTTAGAATTTTAGAATCGCAGCGCAATCCGTTAAGGAATAATTTGCGCATAATTGTGTTGGTACTATTGTAATCCAAATTCACTTTATATCCTATTTCCGCAACACAATGATGATATTCTTTGCCGTGCTTATGTGTATTTAACGGCTCGTGTATAGAAATATCATTTAATCCGGTTATATTTTCTTTTGATAGAGTGTTCACTGAACCTGACTTTGTAAAATCGATAATATCCTCAGAGAAAGAATAACCGTGTGCCTCTAACAATGTTCTGTTTTTGACCGTATCATTTGTAATATGATATTTCTTTTCAAAATACTGGTGTATTACTTTTAGTGATAGTTTTGCATCACGTGGATATGGTATATCTGTCTTGTATTCACTGATGATTGTAAATGAACGATGCTCCGGCTTTAAAAACACCTTGTATGCGTCAAGAGCACCTTTTCCCAAACTCAGTTTTACACTCTCTGTAAATTTTTCATCTAATGTGTACAAATAGCAACTATCAAGCAAGTCATTTTCATAATGCTTTGCTTCAGGCATACGGCGAATGCGTCCGATTGTCTGAATCTCAAAAGTCTCACTCATATTATCACGAAGTTTAACAAGGATCTGTGCTCTAGGACAATCCCATCCGGTTGCGACCGCTTGCTTAATAATAACTGCAATAGGCTCTGCGTTGGGTTCTTCTATATCTTCGAGATTTTGCTTCTTGTCAGAAAGCCATACGGCAAGTAAATTGTTTTCGTAAGTAATACCTTTACTCTCAAAATATTCCTCAACTCTATCGAGTAAGGCGTCAGACTTATTCGGAATTTGTACGATGATAAGCGGATTGATTTCTGCTTTTTGTTTTGCATATTCAGAGCACAATTCACGTTGTTTGTTTATTGCTTTATCTAGTAAATATGTAATTTGATCATCAACATTTATATGCTGCTCAAAGTTTTCGTTAATAATAAGTAACTTTTTAATTAACCCTTCCGCTATAACATCTTCTTCGGGAATATCAATCAAAATAGCGTTTTTATAGTTTTTAGGCGTAGCAGAGCAGCGAATAATCTTATCTGAACGAAAAAGTTCAATAATATCATCTGCTTTAATTGTGTCGTTTTGATGAGACTCATCGACAATAATTTTAAAGGTTAAACCATCATCAAGTGCATTTCGTATATGTTCTATAAAATTAGTGCGTTCGCTGTCTTTTAATGCATTATTGCCTTTCTTGGTCAATTTTTCCCAGTTAATAAAGCAGGCATCATTTTCTTCAAAGCCGGAAGTCATAATATCTGATAGCAATTTTGTTTGGCTTCCGTGGATATATCTATCCATTTTTTCTTTACTTTGTTCCTCAAGGTTGCCCTTGCCGGGAGTAAGCCAAATAAACACAGTTTTATGATTGCTTTTAAAATACTCATCCATAAAACTCGTTAGAATAATAGTTTTTCCGCTGCCCGTACAACTTTTGAGTATAATATCTCTGTTGGATTGTTCCATTGCAGCAGTTAAGTCAGCAATAGCCCTTATCTGAAAATTTGCAAGGGTAATATTCATTTTTTAGCCCTCCAATTCCTTGTAATAGTAATCCGGAATAATATTTATTGAAATCTTTCTGTTTTTCAATATCTGTGCCTGTTGTGAATCCATTAAAATATCGTGACCTAAGTACAACTTTTGATATTTGGTATTGTTTTCAAGCTGCGAAATAAAGTCATCGAGTTCTTCCTCAGTAAGCACAATTCCGATTTTGTCATTGCCTGTAAAATTAACTCCGTTTTCAAGCTCAACAAGTTCACGAATATGTAAAAGTAGTTCATTGGCGTATTCGTAATACATACGGTCTGAAATCGGAATATAATCCACCTTGTAGTATTTCAGACTTGCTGAATAATTTTCCTTATCAATCACACGCTTAATACGTTCGTAGGTAACATCATGACAAATATTGTTTTCATTGTTGGTGCAAAGGATAAATTTGCGGTTGCCACCATCTTCAGCATTTAGTTTCATTACGGCGTGTCCCGTAGTTCCACTGCCGGCGAAGAAGTCGAGAATTATATCGTTAGGATTTGTTCCAATTTGTAAGCATTTTTTTAGTAAAAACAATGGTTTTGGAAACGGAAAACGCTCTGCAAGACCGAGTTCGCCAAGTTCTACAGTACCTTTTTCAGTAATGACATCTGTTTCAACCCATATTGATTTTGCCTTATAAGTTGTTTTACGATATTTTTCGTATATGTTAAATGCGCCATCTCTTTTGGCTCGAGCAACAACATTGCTCATTTGTGTATCAGCATTTACATTTTCGCTAAATAATTTTGTTCCCCAACGCCAACAACTTTCTACTCCTGTTGAGTTATAAGGGAAAACTTCTATGTAATATTCGTCAGTTTGTGTTAATGAAACAGGGCAAAATCCATCTTTGTCAATAGTCAAAGGATTTACATATATCGGGTAAAACAAATTAGGACGGTTGTGTTTACCAAATTTAGGATTACGATTTCTTAACTCTCTTACATTGTATGCACTGATACCATCAAGAAGATTAAGGTCATTATCCTCATCAGCTTTATCAATCTCATTAAATTCTGCTTCTGGAGAACGTGTGTAAATAAGTAAATATTCGTGTGTTTTTGCAATTTGCTTATAGGTTTGCCCCCTCTTGTTTGACTGAACAATAACCTGAGAGAAAAAGTTTTCTTCTTTGAATATTTCGTCACATAACAATTTTAAGTCAGCCTGCTCGTTATCATCTATTGAAATAAAGAGAATCCCATCATTACTTAACAAATTTCGAGCAATTTTGAGTCTTACTCTCATAAAAGATAGCCATTTGCTATGTCTAAATGTATCAGTAGCATCCACTCTTGTATCATCATACGCAAAATCTTTATTTGCTGTATTATACGGAGGATCTATATAAATCATTTTTATTTTTCCCTTATGCGTCTTTTCAAGCAACTTGAGCGAAGCAAGGTTGTCCCCCTCAATAAGAAAATTCATCTGTCCGCCGTTATCAATGAAAAGGCCTTTATCTTCAGTTAACACTGGAGTATGTGTGTTCAAAACCTCGTCAATTTCCTCACGGTGTTCCTCAAAAACAAGTCCGTATTTTTTACCGTTTATATCTTTTTCAAGGTCGGAAAGATAAGAGAGCAGATTGCCTGTGTTTTCGTCCTGCGGTGCAGCAGAAATAAAAGTGCGGATTTCTTTTATTTTGGCAAGTAAATCTTCTCGCTTTTGCTTTGATATGTTAGTGCTCATTTTATTCCTCCGTATTTTTCTGCTCTTTTGGTATAATATTAGCCATTGAATTTAACAAAGTATTATATGCCTGCTGAGATGCTGCTTGCTCTTGCCATTTGTCGACCATACCCTGGGGAATATATGGATTTTGTATCGTTTCCCAGGTGATTTCTTTTTTATACCCGATATTCTTCGCAATTTCTTCCAAAAGTTTATACATCAGATTTTTTCTTTTATTTGCCATTAAATCTGATTGCTCTGTCGAAGAATATGCTTCATAAAGTTCTTTCCAGGCGGCACGTACAGCTTTATCTTTTGCGAAAACGACATCAATAAGATTAAGAACGTGAACGCTATCAACTGTCCAGCCATATATTCGTGAAGTCATAAGCACCTTGAAGATATGCATTTTGTCTTTTCTTATTTCTGCTCTGTTTTGTAAGTGCTGTCCAATCAAGACAGCAGCTATGGGAATTACAACTATTGCGATCAAATTCAATATATCTTTACATTCCATTTTTCTTTCTCCCTTATATCCACTCGCCATTATTGGCAGACCATTTTGGGGTAAATTCTTTGCCCCCGACCACCGCTGTAAACGGTTTTGTCAGGAAAACTTTTATTGTTTTCAGCACGGTACTGTAATCATCGGTTTTGATGTCAATTTTACGGACAAACGCTTTCCATTTCTTCTGCATTGCTTCATCATTATCAAAGCTCATAACCTGTTCAAACTGTTCAATCGTAAAACTATGTCCACGGTTTTCAAATGTCTTTTTCAGTGCTTCGGTCAGCGTTACACCGTCAAAATCAAATTTACTAGCAAGATAATAAATATCGTAATAGTCTTTCATCCGGCTAGAAAATTCCATCAGGCTAAGGATTGCGTCAATTTTCTCAGCAACAGTCGTTTCAATGGAATAAGTATTAACTGTGGGTGCAACAAAATCATCAAGCTGAGTGGGAATTTTTCTTTTTTCCTGCTTCGGGCATGCATTTTCGCAGACCCGAAGCAGTTTTGGGAAAGGTTCTTTATAACATATCAAGTATATTCAAGTGAAATATATGCTTATTTCACTGTAACTGTTACCTTTTTTGTGATTCCGTTGCTGCTTACATAGATAACAGCTTTTCCTTTTTTCACACCTTTAACAACACCTTTGCTGCTTACAGTAGCAACTTTTGT
>ERZ857827.2376-NODE-2376-length-14339-cov-3.388337_pt1 | contig 14339 bp, 12 predicted proteins | sample MGYA00519761_ERZ857827 | MGnify/ENA primary metagenome ERZ857827 (study PRJEB31778, sample SAMEA3449370) | human gut metagenome | biome: human gut; feature: human-associated habitat; material: faeces | place: United Kingdom | collected 2010/2012 ... | reverse complement strand
GCTTTTTGGTGGAGATAAGCGGGATCGAACCGCTGACCTCTTGAATGCCATTGATGGCCGCTCTCGCGTCCATCAGGGGCAAGCGCTCCAAAAGGAAAAACCATTGAAATACAAGGACTTTTTGCGTATTCGCTGTTTTCGCACACTTTACTTTTCTGCTTCATGCGCGCTTGATTTTTGAAATAGATTGCTTTCTGCGGGGCTGTGTTACAGCCCCATTTCTTTTACTCTGCGGTAGAATGTGTTGGGCTTCAAGCCTAATTCTTTCATGGCGGCGGTGGCGGTGATTTCGCCCGCCCGCCACTTTTTGCAAAGGGCTTTCATCTGCGCCTCGTTGTAGTCAATGGGTTTGCGGCCTTTGTATTTACCCTCGCTCTTGGCAATCTCGATGCCCTCACGCTGACGCTCCAAAATGTTCTCCCGCTCCAATTCCGCCAGTGCGCCGAACACGGTCAGCATGAAGCGGCCTTGGGGGGTGGTGGTGTCGATGTTCTCTTTCAGACTGACAAACTCCACGCCCTTTTCCGTCAGTTCGGACACGATGGAAAGCAAGTCCCGTGTGTTTCGGGCAATGCGGGAAACGCTCTCTACCACAACGGTGTCACCCGCTCGGACAAAGGCCATCATTTCCTTGAACGCGGCGCGGTCTGTGTTCTTTCCGCTTGCCTTGTCCGCGAACACCTTTTCGGCGTTCTGTTCCTGCGCCATTTTAATCTGCCGTGCCTCGTTCTGCTCGATGGTGGAGCAGCGCACATAGAAAACCCGCATCGTTTTGTCCCCTCGTTTTATCTGTCAATATCCTCCACCAGTTTTTTAAGCTGCTTCAGTGCGGAGCGGCGCCTATATTGGACAGTTGTGTTATCGATCTGGAGGAGCCGCCCTATTTCCGCATCGTTATAATCAAGAAAATAGTACAGTAGAATTACCTCACGGCGCTGCGGTGTCAGATATTGCAAAACTTCCCCTATGACCGGATCGGATACCTGTATGACATAATTGCGAACTTGATATGGTCTGCTGTACAGACGATAAGAGTCCGTAACGCTTGCGTTCTTGCCAATGTCGGAGGGTGACAGCTCTGACAGCGGTTTTTCACGATCCGCTTGCCGGGCATATTCTCGGAGAATATCAATGCTCTTGTTCCTGGCAACTGTTTTGATGAAGGAATCAAAGGTCTGCTCCTGGTATGTATAAAACTGTTCTCTTGTCATATCTGTGCCTCTCTTTTTGCGGTTTGTCTATATCACGATTGAAACAAGGTCAAATTGGGAAAATCCTTCAAAACTTACTAAAAGAAGTCATAAAAAACTATTTGGCGGCAAATTTCGCAGAGAATGGAAAAAAGAATTTGTCCCAACTTGGGACAAATTTCGTTTGTGGACTTCCAATGTGCATGAATAACGAAATGCGTCCCAAGTTGGGACGCATTTCGTTATTCATTCTTTAACGGCTCCAGAAACCATACCATTGATTAAATATTTAGCCAAGAACAGGTATAGTATCACGATAGGCACGGCAATGAAGATGGAACCAGCAGCAAAGCGGGAAAATTCCGTTTCACCCAAACTCATCAGTCCGACTGCTACAGTCCAGGTATCCTTTGTTTTCAGCAGGAGCTTGGGCAGGATATAATCGCTCCAAGGCCATGTAAAGGAAGTCAGTGCCGTATAGACTATGATGGGCATGGACAGCGGCATATGGATCTTGCAGAACACTTGGAAATTAGTTGCGCCGCCCAGCCTCGCGGCTTCATCGATGGAATTGGGAATAGAATCAAAGAACCCCTTTTGAACCATGTAACCCAGGGGCGCACCTGCGGTGTAAATCAGAATCAGCCCCCAGTGATTGTTGATGAAGTTAAACTGGGTCATCAGCAAATACACGGCAGTCATACCCATAAAGGACGGGAACATTCCAAGCACCAGCGTGGTTTTCATCAGTGTCTTGCGGCTCTTAAACTGAAAGCGAGACATACAGTAGGCCGTCAGAATGGTCAGGAATGTACCCAAGATACAGCTCATGGTAGCAATGAACAGAGAGTTGCCAAACCATTGAGGATAGTCATACATCGCCGTATCCGTAAACAGCTTATTGAAGCTGTCCATACTATACTCCGATGGGAAGAAGCCCTCAAAGGAGTAAATGGAGCCGGATGCCGAGAAAGATGCCAGAATCAGCCATAGGCAGGGAAAGAAGAAAATGAACGCTACTGTCAGCAGAATCAGATAGGTTAAACTATAGTCAGCTACCTTTCCCAGACGAATATGTTTTTTCTTTTTCATCGGTAAGTTCCCTCCTGTCTGTATGCTGGCGAGAACACATATGCCGCCAGAGAGATAGCAGAGGTGATAATAAAAATGATCAGGCTGATTGCCGCACCAATGGCATAGTAGTTATTGTCAATGGACAGATTGTACAGCCAGTTGATCAGCAGGTCTGTATCGCTGGCAAGGAAATAGCCATCGATATACAGGCCGCCCCGGAGGAAGTAGAAGATACCAAAGTTATTGAAGTTTCCAATAAACTGAGAGATCAGCACCGGGGTGGTTGCGAAGATCACAAAAGGCAAAGTAATATAGCGGAACTGCTGAAAAGGGCTGGCTCCATCCAGAGTAGCCGCCTCGTACTGGTCTTGTCCCGCATTGGACAGAATACCGGTAGCCAGCAGCATGGAGGACGGAATGCTGATCCATGCGTTCACCAGCAAGCCAATGATTCTGGCTGACCATTTTGCGTCCAAATCCAGGAAGCCAATGGCTTGGTTGCCCAACTCCGTGATATAGTAGTTTATGGGGCCGCCGTAGGAGAACATGAACTTAAAGCCCAGCAGTGTAATAAAGCCAGGAATCGCATAGGCAAGGATTGGGAATGCTCTCCAGAACACCTTACCCTTGACACATTTCTTGTTCAGAAGGAGTGCTAATCCCAAACCACCGAAGTAGTTGATCGCTGTGGAGAGAAGTGCCCACAGGGTATTCCATCCCAGGATTTTGAAGAAGGTCGGTGCAAATTCGCCAAGGGCCAGGATCTTCTTGAAATTTTCAAAACCGACCCAATCCACCAGTACTGGCGGTACGATTTTGCCGCCATAGTTGGTAAAGGCAACCAGTATCATGAAGATGACCGGCAGGATGTTGAACACACAAACACCAACAATGGGCAGGAACAGAACCGTCTGATAGAACTTTGCGTCCAGCAGTTCTGACAGTTCTTCCTTAAATCGTCTGGGTGTTCCACCACCTTCCACCCGCTGCTGTGTGGCATATACATCCTTGATATTGGCGATGTAGCATACTATGTACAAGATGGTGACGATCCATGCCAGGACACCCATGATCAGCATGATAACAGAATTGTCACCTTCGATGCCATACCAGGGATTGGATGCCACGGAACCCAGAGTAAAGAATCCAAACAGATCCCGTGCGCCAATCGTTACAAGGTAGTAGATGTATCCGAGCTGCACAGCCAGGAACATCAAGCCCTTGCCCCACTGCTTGTATAGGAGCTGACCCATACCCATCACCAGCATGGATGCAGTAACACGGCTGTTTGCGGTTTGCAAAAGCTTTCGCATGATCTCACCTCCTAATTCAGTGTGTGGATTGCGGAATAAATCTGCTCATCCACTTTTTCAAGTCCCTTTTGTAGTGCTTCATCCGTTAAGTATTTTTGCTCACCCGGTAAGCGGAAAGGATCTTTTGCAAGATCGGAGAAGAATGTCTGTGCAGGCGTCCAGATTTGTGCTACTGCCTTGGTGCTGGGCATTACTGCAATTCGGCCTGCCATTAGGTTATTGTTGATGGTCTCGGAAAGTCCACCCACCTGTGCAGCTACATCCTCACGGGCCGGAGCGATACCAAGCAGTTCGTTTCGGCGGGAGATCATTTCATAGCTGGTGGCGAAGTTCACGAAAGCAAGAGCCGCGTTGGGAGCCTTGGTATAGGTACTGATGGCATAGCCGTTGACACCGCCCATCATAACACTGTCCACCATTTCTCCATCCCTGTCCTCCAGGTCGCCGCTGGCAGGCAGCTTCGGAATATCCGCTACAACAAGGTTTTCCTTCGCCTTGGCATAGGCGGCATCTTCGGTCAGCTTTTCTGTCCGCATATACTCCTTTGCCAGCTCGTCCAGGAACAAAGTGTATACATCCGGTGTTGTCATGGTCGCAAAGTAAGTACCGTTACCCAGCATACTGTATGCGTTGACGGTAATGGTATCGTCGATACAGTCCTGATTCATAACGGAAGCAAGCTGCCGCAGAATGTATGCGCCTTTATAGGCATCCCCAGCAGAGAAGCCGATGTCGGTAGTGTCAAAGCCGCCGTCACCGAAAACATAACCGCCATAGGAGAACAGGAAACCGGAGGAGAAGTAAGTGTCAAACAGAGATTTCATATAACCAAATCTTGTGCCGCCGCTTTCTTCCTTGATCTGCTTGGAGTAGGCATATAGCTCCGTCCAGTATTCCGTCATATCCGGGATTCCGTTTTTGTCATCGTCCCATTCGGTCTGCCAGTTGTCCGGCAGCAGATCCTTGCGGCAGTACAGCAATGGACCCTGGATATTGACAGGGACACCAAATACATAGCTTTCTCCGCTGTATTCGGCAGTATAAGCATCCCAAGCCTGCTGGGAGATCTGATCGTAGCAATCAAGCTGTTCCACAGGCAGGGGCTGGATGTGCTTGCCATCGGTATATTTCATCAGTGCGTCGTTGGCTTGATACAGCACATCCGGGCCGTAGCCATAGGGACCATCCTGCTCCAGATCGGTATACTGGTCCATGTTTGCATCCACAGCAACAATGCCGTATTCTGCGTAGGCTGCATTGAACGCATCCAGCAGTTCTTTGAAATAGCCTTTTTCCTTTGCTGTATCATTTTCCAGTATCCGAAGGGTCACATTTCGTTCCAGTTCCCCGGTAAACTTCACCTGCGCCTCGGCTTCGCTTCTTTGCAAACTGATACAGCCAAAGATGGTCAGCAGGATCGACAAGACCAATACATGAGCAATGAGTGCAAGTATATTTCTTTTCATATTATCCCAACCTTTCTATGGTGTGGGTATAGGTGTCACCATCGACCCGGAGCTGAATATTGCCCCGGTTCAGGAAGAACACATTTCCTTCCGCATAAACTTTGATTTGATGGGAGTGGAGGGCAGGATCGTCCTTTTTCAGCTTCGTCAGCTTCTGAATCAGCTTCCAAGTGCTGCCCTGTGCCTCCGCTTTCACCCAATCCATCGTGCGGCGGCAATCGGGATCATAACCGCCCGGCATGGCAATCTCTGTACCATAATAGATGCAGGGAGTACCTACAAACAGGTACAGTACCGCAAGTGCGCTTTCCAGCTTGGTCTTATTCTCGCCAACCTGGGTAAAGAAACGGTGGGTATCATGGCTGTCAAGCAGGTTCAGCATCATGTTATTGACCGTATCCGTGTTACGCATCAACAGCTCGTTGAGCTTATTCGCAAAACCGCAGGCATCCAGCGCATCGAAAGCGAAAAAGTCCAGACAAGCCTTGGTGAACGCGTAGTTCATAATGGAATCGTACTGGTCACCCTGCAAATAGGTGTTTGCATTGTGCCAGTTCTCACCGATGATGGCACATTCCGGATTTGCCGCTTTCACTGCCTGCCGGAATCTGCGCCAGAAATAGTGGGACACTTCATCGGAAACATCCAGCCGCCAACCGTCGATATGGTACTCCTTAATCCAGTGAACCGCAATGCTGATTAGGAAGTCCTGCACTTCCGGATTGGATGTATTCCACTTGGGCATATAGTTGCAGCTGGAGAAGCACTCATAGTTGACATTCTCCTGGTCTACCGCATCACCATGGATGATAAACCAGTCAAAGTACCGGGATTCCTTACCGTGCTTCAGTACATCCTGGAACTGCTCACATTGATCGCTGACATGGTTGAATACTGCGTCAATGACCACCCGAATATTTCTCTCATGGGCAGCTTCCACCAGTTCGGCAAAATCCGCATTGCTGCCAAACATAGCATCCACGGTGAAGTAATCCTGAATATCATACTTATGGTTGCTGATAGATTTGAAGATAGGAGTCAGGTACAAGGCATTGATACCCAAATCCTGCAAATACGGCAGTTTCTTCTGAATGCCTTTCAGATCGCCGCCCGCAAAGCTCTTGGGGTTGGGAATCTCTCCCCAGGGAAGATTGATGTAGGAATCATCCTTATCGGTGTCTCCCCGGAAAAAGCGGTCGATAAAAAACTGATAGAAGCAGGCAGAGTGCATCCAATCCACCGGCTTATGAACATCACTGTCGTTGATATATGCGATCTGGAATGCGTTATAAAAATTCAGCGTGAAGTCGTAAGCTTCACTCAGACCATCCTCTGAAAAATAGGCAGTCTCTTCACCTTGCCGGAGTTCAAAAACATACACCAGCCGAATATCCGCCGGCTGAAGATCTGCCGTGTAGTAATTATACAGCCGATCCCGGTAGGAAAGGCTCATTGCTTTTCTGTGTTGTGTTTCCCAAAAATCATACTTGCCGCCATATACGACATGGATCGTGGGGGTATCCTCTCTGGCAGTTCGGATACGCAGGCAGAAGGTCTTGCCATCCTTGGCATAGCCATACTCCGTCTCCGGCTTATGGTATATCGCCTGTTCGATCATCTGCTCACCTCCAAATTTCATTGACAAAACTAAGGATTCTTTCTATAATGGGTTTGTTATGGATAAGAAAGTTACGATGCAGGATGTGGCCGATGCTGCCGGTGTCAGCAAAAGCACCGTCTCGTTCATTCTGAACGGTCGGGACGATTTGCGGATCAGCGAGCAGACCAAGAAGAAGGTTTGGCAGGTTATCAATATGCTGAACTACCGGCCCAACCTATATGCCAAAAACCTGCGTGGCACAAAAGCGAATAATGTGATTGCATTCTACATGGGTCAGGGTCTTTCCGATTTGGAAAAGCTGAACTTCTTTGAATTCTTTGACACAGCGGCAAATATCCTGTTAGAGTCCGGGCAACGGGCTCAACTGTTGCTGGATATCGACAGGCTGGACAATGTGGATGCCATCGTTGCGAGGAATCTGGCAAAAGAGGATTTCTCCGCACTGGCTGAATGCAACTTTATCCCCGTAATTGCAGGGGATTGTGTGGTCAACGACCCCATTTTCTATGAGGTCAGCATTGACTATCGGGCTGTAAAGGGAAGAGCCGACAACGTGCTTCCTTCCGGGTATACCTATGTATGCACCTATCCGAAGGATGATCGGATTCGCCAGCAACTTCTGTCTGTATTCCCGGAGGTTCGGTTTGTAAAGTGCTATGCAGATCTGACCGCATTGGAAGGAAGCTCCTTCCTTGTGACGGAGCCGCTTTTGCAGAAAGCGCTGTTGGGAATCGGTAAAGAGGTATTCTACCCTGACGGACTGATGGAACGACAGATCCGTCAAATCCTGGAGTGCGTCTCACTGGCAGTCAGCCGGGAGCATCAGGAGCAGCATAGTTTTTCTATTTCATGATTATAAAGGTTCGGACGGCTTTTGCAAGCCGTCCGATTTTTTTGACTGAGCGGATCAGCCGTTATGCTTTATAGATGTTAATAGTCTTGGTTGCCAGGTCGAAGGTGATGCGGTAGGTGCCTGCGGTGGTGCAGGTCAGATTATTGCCGCTTTCCGGGCGGAACAGGGCATTCACATTGTCCGCAGCATCCGCACCCAGGCTGGAAGCGCCGATCCATTCCCCGTCCGTGCCGGTTGTGGTATTAACCATCAGACCTGCCTGCCAGTTGGCACCATTTGCCACCATATCCTCCGTAATGGTCATGGCGATCTCATAGACACCGCCATTATTCGTCAGCTTGTAATCATCAGAAGGCAGGTTGGTATCGGGATCGATGATGTTCCAGGAGGGAACGAAGCTGCCCTTGATATGGACGGTATCTTCCTGTCCGGCAGAGGTGATCTCGATGACCTTGGCATAGGCGTTAAAGGTGATGTTATAAACGCCGGTCTTGGCGACTTTCAGGTTGTAGTTGGAATTATCGGGGTTTGCCGCCACAAAGCTGCCATCGCCACGGTAGTATTTGAAGTTATAGGCACCCAGCTTTCCGCCGGAGGTAGCACCCTTCTCGAAGGACTGGATAATGAACTCCGAACCTTCATCCAGTGTAACGCCCTGCAGTTCGTACAGATCATTGCCCAGGTCGGTGAACTGATAGTCGGGGTTGTAATAGGTGTCATTCCAGCTGTGTCCATCGAAGTTGCCATCAATGTAGAAGTCGCAAGATTGCATGGGCTCTTCGCTGTCCAGCGTTGCAGACAGCACCTTGGTGGTTTCGTTGTAAGTAAAGGTATAGGTGCCGGACTTGGATGCGATGATATTGCCGCTGCCGGTGAACAGAGCCTTGCTTGCATCATCCAGGTTTTCAAACTTGATATACTCGGAACCAACGGAAGATGCACCGTTTTCAGTGACCAGGCTGGTGAACATGAATTCTTCACCTTCACGCAGGTAGATGGTCAGGGTATGCGTGTCGCCAACCTTGGCAAACCCGGTAGCGTCGTTATACAGGTCTGCCCACAGGGTAATGTTGGCGCCCTTGATATAGTAATTGGTGATTGAAGCGCTGAGCTGGGCAGCATCGCCGTTGCGGACCCAGGTGATCTGATCGTAGTCGCTGAGGTTGAAAACTTCCTTATTGGCTTCGGAGTAATTGGCGTTAGACTCGTCATAATAGTCGTCGCCGGGATGGGTATGCAGGGTGAAGGTATAGTTGCCAGACTGAACAACCTTGATGTTCTGACCCTTGGCTGCGGTTTCGCCAATGCCGCCGGAGCCGCTGAATACTTCGTTGCCGGAAGCATCCGTTGCAGTTTCCAGATAGCCGAAGCCACGCTTGTGATGCCATTCGGTGTTGATGGCGAACTGGAACTCGTCGCCTTCGTAAAGGTCAACAGTGATGGAGAATTCGTTGTCGCCGGTCTTTTCCAACTTGTGGGCATCGGAGATCACCTTGCCCCAGTTGGAGGAAAGAAGCAAATCTCCCTTTCCGGAGCCAACGATTGCCCAAGTGCGGGTGTCCTCCTCATAGGCAGAGAATCCGGCAAACACCTTGGTATTCTCGGTAATGGGTTTGCTGAAATCAAATTCCACGCTCTTGGTGGGAGTTGCAAACCAGCCCACAAAGGTCTGACCTTCTTTTTCGGGTGTCCACGCAGTGGCTGTGCCGCCTTCGACGACTTCCTCTGTCTTCAGGACGGTGTCACCGTCCATGTACTCCACGGTAAACTTTGTCTCCTCCTTGGCACAACCTGCAAACAGGGAGATTGCCATTGCTGCGACCAGCAGTAAGCTGACCCATTTCATCTTTTTCATGTTCGGTTCCTCCAATCATAAAGTTGCTAAATCGATTTAGCACTTTTATTATAATTTTTGATATGCAATTTGTCAATAGCATATCTGCCATTTTGCTAAACTTTTAGCAACTTTGCTACATACAAGTTTGGCAGATTAGCTACGATAGCTGTATTGGTTTGTTTAATTCATATAAATTTGACAACAAAGGAATCCATACTATACAACTTCATAATCTTTCGGAATAGGGTAAATGCATTAGGGTATCTTGTTCCGTCTGGAACAGAATAAAAGTCCGGATCGGTAACAGACATATTAGTGTACAACTTTCCGTTGTAGACAAAACTGGCTTTAGTCTTTGGCTTGCCATATATGTTGGTGGTTTGACATATTGTCAGTGAAGAAACCTTAACTAATGTTAGAGAATAGCCGATGTCATCGATTTCCTCGCCATCAACAAACGGACTTAAATTTCCATATAAGTATGGCCGGACTTCTGCTGGATGTACAGCGAGAACATCAGACAGCGTACACTCTCCTGTTTTTCTCCAATACTCATGAGAGTCAATTAGATAGTTCTCGGGCTGATGGGCCAAGGGCGCAGCTCCTACGACATCCACTCGCACAACATCCAATGGTTTGCAGATGCATCTGTTCGCATAAGAAATATCATATACAGACAATGCACCATGCGTTTGTACGTTGTCCGAAACAAACCTCACCCATTCACCAGTATTTATGTCAATGCCTGCAACGCAATATCCCTTATACTTGGATGATTTGGTTAGGATTGCAACTTCTCTTTTCATAGCGTCCCCCTTAAAGATGCTTTACAGTTGTTTCGGGGTACTCGGCAACAATCATTTCTGAAAGCAAGCGACGGTGGCAATATTCTGGGGTAGGTTCACTACACAAAAGACATACCGACCTATGCTTTCCAAATTTTTCAGCGAACTTCCGTACCGCATTACGCTTTTGCATCAAAGGAATATATTGTGTTACATATTCATCCCAACTAATGACTTTCTTCTTGTAGTTATCAAGAATATCCTTAGTGGGTGCATATTCAACGCAATGCTGGTATTTGCAATTACAGATTTCATCCAAAAAATACCGCAAATCATCGCCTTTGGTGAACCCGGCTAACTGTGATTTGTTGTTCAGTCTAATATCAACCAATATGTCAATATTGTTCGACTTAATCAGCTCAAAGAACTGTTGGGCTGATTTTTGCGTAAATCCGATAGTGTATGAGGTGCTGTGTAAAGCGAGAAATAGACATCTCTCTAAACACGAAATGCGTCCCGATTTGGGACGCATTTCATGGAAAATATGTAGTTATGGGGGTATCATTCATCCGGTGGAAAAAATGGGGGTTACTGACCATCCGGGTGCAAACAGGGCAGGCGCTTGAATGGCAGAGTATGTCAATCCTAACTTTTTCTGTTAAAAAAGCCCGTTTTCTTACGAAAACGGGCTAAATACAGAACCTTTATGGTGGAGATAAGCGGGATCGAACCGCTGACCTCTTGAATGCCATTCAAGCGCTCTCCCAGCTGAGCTATACCCCCGAATAATCCGATTTTGTTGTCGGATATTCGGTTCTGTATTATTAACTTGTAGAAATGTGTCTGCCAAATGTGGGTGTGTAACTAACTGTTCTCGCTCCCAGCTGAGCTATACCCCCACAGGAACACGGTTTTCCAACCGGCGAGAAATATAATAGCAAACGGCCGGGAGAATGTCAACCCTAAAATGCAAAAAACTCCGCTTTTTCGCGATCACTTTTGCAAACGCCCGCCGTCAGGCAAAAGGCGGAGCAGCGGACCGGCCTTCTCAGCAGATTATATTGACCAAACGGTCAATTTGCGCTAAGTTGTGCAAAAACAGACCTCGCGGTCAATATTTTGAAAAAGGGGGAAGAACTACGAAACGCGAGGAGAAGAATCAACAGACCAGGCGCCGGATCATGGACAATGCCCTGGCGGAATTTGCCCGGCAGGGATACGGCGCCAGCTCAGTCAACGCCGTCTGTTCCGCACAGGGCATTTCAAAGGGGATTATTTACCACTATTTCAAGACCAAGGATGCCCTGTACCTGGCCTGCGTGGAGGAGTGTTTCGGATGGCTTACGGAGTATCTCCGGGCGAATAGCCCGGTGACGGGCACGACGGAGTCACAGCTGGAGGGGTACTTTTCCGCCCGCATGGACTTTTTCCGGGCACACCCGGTTTACCGCCCCATCTTCTGTGAGGCGGTCATCTCTCCGCCCGCGCATCTTGCCGCCGAAATCCAGGCCCGCAAACAGCCGTTTGACGATCTTAATATCGCCATTTTGGAGAACCTGCTGCAACCGCTCCCTCTTCGCCCTGACGTCACCGTGGACGAGGTGGTGGAGACCTTCCGACAGTTTCAGGATTTTATCAACGCGAACGATCAGGCAGCCGTTGCGGATCCCCGGGAATTCTGTCTGCGGGACCGACGCTGCAAAAAGGCGCTGGAGATCCTGCTCTACGGAGTCATTGACAGGGAGGACAAAAGTCGTGTCGGATAAAACGCTGCAATCCCGGTCGGTTCTGGGGGAGATGCAGCCATCCAAAGCCATTGTTAAGCTGGCTGTTCCGGCCACGCTGGCTCTGTTGGCAAAGGCTGCCTACAACATCGTGGATACCGCCTATATCGGGATGCTGAATTCGGATATCGCCCTGACGGCGGTAGGCGTCACGGTCCCGCTGCTGCTGACCGTTCTGGTGGCGGCAGTTTATATCATACTGTCCCGGCCGCTGATCATGCTCTTTAACCGCAACCCCGTCATCATCGGCTACGGTTCCAGACTGTTGATCTCCCAGACGGCGCTTTATCCCGCCTTTGGGATGTGCTATATGATGACCATTACCTTCCAGACGGTTGGCGCATCCCGGTACGGCCTGTTTTTGTCCGTGATCCGGCAGGGACTGTTTTATATCCCCTTCATCCTGACTCTGCCGAAGCTGTTGGGCGTGACCGGGATCTACTTTTCACAGCCCGCGGCGGATATCCTGACCGTTTTGGTCTGTGTCTGTTCCGTTCGTGCCATGAAACGGATCGCATCACAGAATATGAAATATGACGAAGAGCAGACGCGGCCGTAAAACCTCCGGCCAGAACGCGGAATGCCCCGCTTCGCTTTCCGCGAAGTGGGCGGACACAATTCAAACGCTTTGCAGCAGTATCAAAATCACGCCGTAAATGGCCGACGCCAGAGTGCCGAAAACGATGACCGGCCCGGCGATCGTGAACATCTTTGCGCAAGTGCCGGGGATGATACCCTCGCGCTTAAATTCCAGCGCGGGCGCGACGACGGAGTTGGCAAAGCCGGTGATCGGCACGAGCGTGCCGGCCCCGGCGAAGCGGGCGATATCGTCGTACAGCCCCAGCCCCGTGAACAGTGCGCCGAGAAAAACGAGCGAAATGGACACCGCTGTTCCGGCGCTTTCCGCGTCCAATCCGAAGGAGATGTAAAGCGTGCGCAGCCCCTCGCCCCCGGCGCAGATAAGCCCGCCGACGAGAAACGCGCGCAGCATATCCATGCCGAGCGGTGAGCGCGGCTGTTTCTTGCGGATATATTCATTGTATTCTTCGTTTGTCATATGCATGAAAAATCGCCTCCCGTGGCAGTATTCCCGCGGGAGGCGACTGTATGCATTATTTATATTGTTATAAAATCAGGTGTTTTCCTGCCGGATGATCTCGCGGCCCATGAGCACGCCCATGACGGAGGCCATCATCAGCCCGCGTGTCCAGCCGGACGAATCGCCGAGGCAGTGAAGACGGTGGATGTTCGTGTTGAGATCGGCGTCCATCTTCACGCGGTTGGAGTAAAATTTCAGCTCGGGGGAGTAGAGCAGCGTCTCGTATGAGGCAAAGCCCGGCACGACCTGATCGACGGCCTTGATGAAGTTGATGATGTTTGTCATACTGCGGTAGGGCATCGCGGCGGTAATGTCTCCGGCGACGGCGTCGGGCAGCGTCGGGTGGACGTTCGACTGCGCAAGCTCCTTTTCCCAGGTGCGCTTGCCGTCAAGAATGTCGCCGTAGCGCTGCACGAGAATGTGGCCGTTTGCGAGCATATTGGTGAGCTCGCCGACCTTTTGCGCGTAGCTGATGGGCTGGTTGAACGGAACGGAGAAGTTATGCGAGCAGAGGATGGAGAGGTTCGTATTCGGGCTCTTCACCTCCTTGAACGAGTGGCCGTTCACAACGGCGAGACCGTTGTCGTAATTCTCCTGCGAAACAAAGCCGCCGGGGTTCTGGCAGAACGTGCGGACCTTGTTTTTAAACGGCGCGGGATAGCCGATGAGCTTGGACTCATAGAGCACCTCGTTGACGGTCTCCATGATCTCGTTGCGCACCTCAACGCGCACGCCGATATCGCCCGCGCCGGTAGTATCGACGATCTTCAGCCCCGGCAGCGCCGGTTCCCAGCCCGCGGCGCGCGCATTTTGGAAAAAACACCCGTCCGCGCCGCAGGTAACAAATACCAGCTTCACGGGGAAATTTCCGCAAATGTATTCCGCGCCGTCCTTCGCGCTCAGGTCAAACAGGAAGCGCACTTCCTCCTCGCTGATTTTCACCACATCCGCCTGTCCCAACCCCCAGAGGAGCTGTTCTCCGGCCTCCGCGGGATTCTTCCAGAGCGGCAGGCGAAGATTCGGGTCATAGGTGACCGTTTTCCCCCTCGAGCGCGCGTAGGCGACGGCCTGCCGCGTTGCGGAGCGCGACGGCTCATCGGTCAGCGACAGCGAGCCGAAATGAAAGATCCTCGCCTCGTCGATGAGGGAGAGATCGATCTCCGGAAACGAGAGGCAGGTGTCCGCGCCGGGCTTCCGGGCAAAGGCGAACTCACGCTCACCCCGCGCGTCCAGCGTGACGAAGGCCAGCGTTGTGAATACGTCGGGCGCGGCGATCATGCCGCGTGTTTCAATGCCCGCGCGCCGCAGCGTTTCAAG
>ERZ857827.2371-NODE-2371-length-14372-cov-2.689809_pt1 | contig 14372 bp, 10 predicted proteins | sample MGYA00519761_ERZ857827 | MGnify/ENA primary metagenome ERZ857827 (study PRJEB31778, sample SAMEA3449370) | human gut metagenome | biome: human gut; feature: human-associated habitat; material: faeces | place: United Kingdom | collected 2010/2012 ... | reverse complement strand
GGCGTAGTGAAGCTGTTTCCGGAAGCAATGAAGGCCATCGGCGTGCGGCGGCCCTTTCTGGTGATGGATCGGAATACGCGGAAGGCTGCCGGGGAAATGGTAGAGCGTCTGCTGGAGGAAGCCGGTATCGACTATCGCTCCTTTACGTTCCACACTGACCAGCGCATCGAACCCGATGAGGCTGCCGTAGGCGCGCTCACCCTTGCCTACGACCCTTCCTGCGACGTAGTCGTCGCCGTAGGCAGCGGCGTCGTCAACGACTGCTGCAAGGTACTGGCCTATGCTGCACACCGGCCCTGCATGGTCGTGTGTACCGCGCCTTCGATGGACGGCTACGCCTCCAACTGCTCGGCCATGATCCAGAACCACGTGAAGGTCAGTCCCGCCAACGCCTGCGCCCAGGCCATTCTGGCCGACACGGAAATTCTGGCTACCGCGCCCGACGTGATGCTCCGGGCCGGTCTGGGCGATATGCTGGCGAAATATGTTTCGCTGTGCGAATGGAAAATCGCCCATCTGGTTCACGGCGATCCCTATTGCCCCGAGATCGCGGCGCTGGTGCGCTCCTCCCTTCAGAAGGTTGTGGATAACGCGCCGGATCTGATGCGGCGCTCCGACGCGGCGCTGGCCGCCGTGGTGGAGGGACTGATTCTCAGCGGCGTCGCTATGGCCTTTGCGGGCAACAGCCGTCCCGCCAGCGGACTGGAACACTACTTCAGCCATGTCTGGGAAATGCAGGCCCTGGCACGCGGCAAAGCCAGCGACCTTCACGGCGTTCAGGTGGGCGTAGGCACGCTCCTGACGCTTTGGATCTACGAAAATATTTTGAATGTAGACAGGCCGGATCTCCAAGCGGCGCGGCACGCCATGGAAAACTTTTCAGAGGAAGCCTGGCGCACTCGGGTGGAGCGGATTTTCGGCACGACCGCCCCGGAAATCTTTGCTCTGGAGGAAAAGGCGCACAAAAACGACCCTGCCGCTCATGCACTGCGGCTGAACCAAATCGAAGCGCACTGGCCCGAAATCCGGAAGATCATCTCGGAAGAATTGCCGCGCAGGGAAACGGTTCTCCGGTTGATGTCCTCCTGCGGCATGGCCCTCCGTCCGGCGGACCTGGGGCTGACGGCTCAGGATACCGTGGATGCTTTCCTGGGAAGCCGGGACATCCGCGATAAATATCTCACCAGCAGCCTCCTGTGGGATCTGGGACTGACGGAAAAAACGGCGGATGCACTAAACAGACTTTGATTTCGATAAGTTTGGAATATGTGTCAGGCATGTATTGATTGCACCGTTTCCCGCCAGCATAAAGAAACGATTTGATGCCCACGGCGTTTATAGCATTGAGCAGTTATATCATTTTACAGAGAGGATAACAAATAATGAAGCGTAGAGAAATGCGATTTATTCTTCTGGCTTGTGTGCTTTACTTTGTCTGTTTGCTGGCCCGGACCGATTTGAGTGCAGTGATGCTGGATATGATTCAGAAGTTAAAACTACAAAAGGATCAACTTGGTGTGGCTGTCACGGGTGGATATATTGCTTATGCTATGGGCATGATAATGAATTCGCTGATTGCAGAACGCGGGAATCCTAAAAAGATGATTTGTATAGCTATGTTTGGCTGTGCATTGACCCACTTTGGAATCAAATGCTTTCCTATTTTCCCGGTTATTCTGATTCTTTGGTGTATAAACGGATATTTGCAATCCATGATTTGGCCAAGTTTAATACAGACGATGGGCCTATGCTTGTCGGAAAAGCAACGAACTCGTGCGATGAGCGTTGTAACGATTGCACAGCATGCAGGGTCGGTTGCCTGCTATCTATTGGTTCCCGTAGGCCTTTCTTGCGGCGGATGGGGAACGGTGATGTTGGCAACCGCAGCGGTATGTTTGACCGTTAGTTTTGCGTGGGGGCTTTCCGGCGTTACTTCTGTTTGTGAAAATACAAAGGAACTTGTTTCTACATCACCTTGCAAATTGGATCGTGCCTTTTTGGCTAAAACGGGACTGCCGATACTGCTGATTCTGGGCGTACTGACAGGAATGCTGAGGGATGGCATTACCACATGGGCTCCGGTTTATTATGCAGAGTCATTTTCACTGGAAGCGGCGACTTCTATCCTGCTGACGGCCATGCTACCCGCCTGCAAAATACTAGCTTGTGTGGTATGCCCGTTTGTATTAAAATGGGTCTCAAATGTCAGAAAAGCGCTGTTATGCTTTTATTCAGTCATTTTGGTCGCTGCACTGGTTCTTCTGTTTTCCAATCGGGTTGGGATGATAGGGCTATCTCTTTTAATGATGAATTTAATCCTCCTGATGAGTGGCTGTATTTCCATCCTTTACATTATTACACTGCCCTTTTATTTCAGCGCCACAGGGCGATCTGCTACGCTTAGTGGTTTTTTGGATTGTTCCCTCTATGCTGGAGCAGCTGTTTCGTCTTCGCTGTTTGCATTTCTCCAGTCCGGTTTTGGCTGGCCTTCTGTCATTTTGAGCTGGGGAGGATTGGCTGCGGTCGGCATCTGTATTGTTTTGGCTGACAAACAGCTTGCTTTGGATATAGCAGACTCGGAAGAAAACAAAAATTTGGAAACAGCAGCCGATCAACAAGTGCATAAATAGTCGTATTTTATGTCTTTAAGGAACTATACTTTTGATGAAAATACTTGTTTGCATGAAATGACCAGTTGTTCACCAAAGCAACCATTGCTAGAATAAAAGCACTTCAGGAACATTTTCAGCAGCCAGGGAGAATGTTCTTGTGTGCGTTTTCCGCAAAAAAGAAGAGAGGAGGATAACTCGCTGCCCTAAGAGACGAAACTAAGAGACGAAACGGAAAGATTAAAGAAAGGATGAAAAACTGATGAAACGCTTGTTTGCTCTTTTACTGGTTCTGTGCATGATGGCTCCTCTCTCCGCCTTTGCTTATGATGGCAACGGCCCGATCAGCGACGAAAAAGTAAAGCTGTCTGTTCTGACTGGATACTATTATTCCTATCCTATCGAGGAAATGGACTGGGTTCAGCAGACGTTGAAAAACGCGAATGTAGAGCTGGATATCCAGATCGTGGACGACGCTTCCTATAAGGATGTTGTGATTCCTCGTCTGGCGGCCGGCGTCGATCTTCCTGATATTGTTAAGCTGCCCACGATGGATCAGGATATGTCTTATCTGAATTCCGGCGTTTTTGTCGACCTGACGGAGTATTATGAAAAGTATGGCTATAACATGCAGAAGCTTTTTGAAAAGACTCCCGGTCTGAAGGAAACCATTACGACGCCCGACCATAAGATTTTTTACATTCCTGTTGTTTCGCTGTCTGCGGATTACTCCCGCTGCATTGCCTACAATACCGAATGGTTGAAGGAACTGGGCCGTGAGATTCCTACCACCGTAGATGAATTTTATGAAGTTCTGAAGCTGATGAAGGAAACGGATCTGAATCACAATGGCGAAGCGGACGAGGTTCCTCTGTTCCTGCTGCCCAATTACCTGCAGTGCTTCGGTTCTATGTGGGGACTGAACCTGAACAATCGCTATGCTGTGGATGAGAATGGCGTTGTGACCTGCTCTTATACTACCGATGCTTATAAGGATTTCCTGACCTTCTTTAAGAAGCTGTATGACGAAGGCCTACTCTTTAACGAGTTTGCGACTTCTACCGTGGATATTCGCAATAACTTGCTGGCAAATAATCGTACCGGCTGCATGATGACCTGGCTGGGAAGCACGCCTGCTCATAACGCTCAGCTCCAGCCCGGCTGGCAGATTGATAAGGACGAATACATCTGGGAAGGCGCTGCTCCCTTTAAGGGACCCTATGGCGATCAGGCTTACTGGGCTACTAACAGCTTGGGCGGTTATTTTGGCATTACTAAGTTCTGCAAGGATCCCGAAGCTGCTTTCTGCTTCCTGGATTACTGCATGAGTGAAGAATCGACGATGCTGCGTCAGCTGGGCATCGAAGGCGAGGACTATACGGTCGTGGATGGCAAGATTCAGCTGAGTGAAGCCTCTTTGAAGGACGAAAACGACTACCTGCGCAAGAAGGGCAGCACCTTCACTGGTATCCCTTACGCTCAGGGTGTTGAGTCCGTTGACATCGAGTGCGGTGAAATTCTGGCTGCAAAGAATCTGGAACTGCGGCCCTACTACAAGGCTCCGCTGTCTGACGGCTTTGCTGCTGCGGAAGACTTGGAGCTGATTCAGACCTATTCTACTGATCTGAACAGCTACATGGACGAAATGATGCTTCGCTTCATTACGGGTGACGAACCGCTGGATCAGTTTGAAAACTATGTGCAGAACCTGAAGGCGCTGCATGTGGATGACATCGTTGCCATTTGGCAGAAGCGGTACGACAGCACCAAGTAATCCGGTTTTTGAAATTCTCTGTTAGTTCATCTGCCCATGGTTCCCTTTCGAGGGAACCATGGGCAGAAATAGATAACTCACTTTTGTTGCAGACGGGAGGACTAAAAAATGTCCAAGAAATTTGTGCTCATCGGCGCTGGCAGCCATGTATTTACGCGGAATTTGGTTCGGGATATTCTTACCTATCCGGCTTTTGCGGATGCCACAATTGCTTTGGTAGACATCAATCCTGAAGGTCTGGAATATGCACGCCGTGCGGTTCAGCACATTATTGATGCCGGGCATTATCCGGCCAAACTGATCTGCACGACGGATCGTAAGGAAGTGCTTCCAGGGGCCGACGGCGTTCTGAGCATGCTTATGGCTCAGCCGTTGGAGGTATTCCGCAACGACCTGGAAATTTGTGAAAAATACGGTGTCAAAATCAATGTGGGCGATACCCGTAATCCGGCTGGTATCTTCCGTTTTTTGCGCACTGTACCTGTTATGCTGGATATTTTGAAAGACATCGAACGCTACTGCCCGAATGCGGTGTTCCTGAATTATACAAATCCGATGGCAATGCTTTGCCGTGCTATGCAGGAAGCAGCCCCGCACGTGCTGACTACTGGCTTGTGTCATAGCGTGCAGAACGGCATTGATAAATTTTCAAAAATTTTGGACATTCCCGCAGAGGAAATCCAATATACCTGCGCGGGGATTAACCACATGGCATATTATCTTTCTTTGACCCACGATGGGAAAGATCTGTATCCGGAGCTTCGTAAACGCACACTGGAAAGTCAGGAGATTTACGAGCAGGATATTGTTCGCAATGAAGTTTTTTTAGCATTTGGATACTATGTGACTGAATCCAGCGGTCATTTTTCTGAGTACAGCCCCTGGTTCCGGAAACGTGATGATCTGCTTCAGAAATACTGCTATCGCGGCACCAGCTGGAATACAGGCCGTACGAACTTTACGATTGAAACGCGTGAACAACGCAAAGAAGATTATTATACGAATCTTGAAAAATTCCTCAGCGAACCCGTTGATTTGAAGCGAGGAAAGGAATATGCGGCTTATATTTTCAATGCCATTTTTGGCGACGGAGAACTTTATTCCTTCAATGGCAATGTACGCAACTATGGCTTAATTGATAACCTGCCGGTTGGAGCGTGCGTCGAAGTTCCTGTGCTGGCCAGTCGTAACGGTTTACAGGCTATGCATGTAGGAGCAATTCCGGATGCCCTGCTGCCGTTGATGAATTTGACCAGTCAGCTGGAGGAGATGGCCGTCCGTGCCAGTTTTGAGGGCGATCCAGAATTGATTTATCAGGCAATTTATTATGATCCCATGACTTCTGCCGTTTTGGATCTGCGGGAAATTCGCAAAATGGTCGATGAACTATTTGCTTTCAGCAAACCGTGGCTGCCGCAGTTCCCGACGTTAAAATAAAAAGATACTTACTGCTTTTGAATATAGGCTAATTACTATAAAACAAGGAGAAAACAGAGATGCCAAAGAAGAAAAGCATAGGCGCGGCAATTCGGCGAGATAAATATCTTTTCCTCATGTTTATCCCGGCAGCAATCTATTATATTCTATTCCACTATATCCCGCTTTCTGGAGCAGTTATAGCCTTTAAAAATTTTCAGCCTGGTAATGGCATTTATGCAGGTGAATGGGTAGGCTTGAAATGGTTTCAGGAATTCTTCCACTCGATTTTTGCCGGACGCTTGATTCGAAACACGGTATTGCTCTCTCTTTACACATTGATTTTCGGCTTCCCGCTGCCGATTATCTTTGCTGTATGTGTTAGTGAAATCAAATGGATGAAGCCGCGCAGAATTGTCCAGACCGTCAGCTATATTCCTTACTTTATCTCTACTGTTGTACTTGTCGGCATGATTAAAAACTTCTTTTCCCTGAATGATGGTATTGTGAATCACATTATCGAAGCGCTTGGAGGAAAACGAATCAACTTTATGATGAGTGCGGACTGGTTCCGTCCGCTATATGTAGGTTCAGGCATTTGGAAAAGTTTCGGGTTTGATTCCATCATTTATATTGCCGCTATCGCCGGCGTCGATCCCAGCTTGTACGAAGCAGCAAAACTGGATGGTATCACAAAATTCAAGGAAGTTTATCACATTACGCTGCCGACAATTGCTCCGACTATTTTGATGCTCTTTATTCTTTCGCTCGGTTCCATCATGAGCGTAGGTTTTGAGAAGGTTTACCTGATGTACTCGCCTGCAGTTTATGAAACAGCGGACGTAATCTCAACCTACGTTTACCGAAAAGGTATCGAATCAAACAGTTTGAGCTTTGCAGCGGCTGTGGGTTTGTTTAACTCGGCAATCAATTTCCTGTTCGTGTACGGTGCAAACCGGCTTTGCCGCAAAGCCACGCAGACGAGCCTGTGGTAAAAACGTACTCTGATTTTAACAAAAGCTAAAGAAGGAGCAGAGGACGATGGAAATCAGAAGAAACAGAAGCAAGTCTGACACGGTATTTTACTTTTTGGTTGGCTTGATTAGTATCCTAGCATTTGCAATTACACTGTACCCATTTATCTATATTATCAGTGTTTCTTTTAGCGACTCCGGCGCTGTTGGCCGCGGAGAAGTCTTTCTTTTCCCGGTTGGCTTTTCTCTGGAAGGTTATAAGGCCGTGCTGCAGCAGCCCAATTTGCTCAGCAGCTATGGAAACACTCTATTTTACACAATTGTCGGTACGCTGATGAACCTGGTTGCTTCCGTCATGACCGCATATCCCCTTTGTAGAGAAAAATTCTGTGCCCGAAAGGTATTAAATTTTCTGACTGTATTCACCATGTACTTTTCCGGTGGTCTGATTCCTACTTATCTGGTAGTAACACAGCTCGGCCTATATAACAGTCGTTGGGTTATGATTCTCCCGGGTTTGATCTCTACCTACAATATGATGATCTGCCGCAGTGCCTTCTCCGCTATTCCGGAAGAAGTAATGGAAAGCGCCCAGATAGACGGTGCAAACGATCTGCAAACCCTGGTTCGCATCGCTGTTCACCTGATTAAGCCTACTCTGGCCGTATTGGCTCTCTACTATGCGGTTGGTCATTGGAATGACTATTTCAATGCTTTGATGTATCTGGGCAAGGAAGAGCTGATGCCGTTGCAGGTGCTTTTGCGCAGAGTGCTGATTCAAAATTCTCAGGAGTTTACGACAAACATGACCAGCTTGGACAATGCTGATCGCGCCAATATCGGTCTGCAGCTTCGTTATGTGACCATTGTTGTCACTACATTGCCGATTTTGCTGGTATATCCCTTTGTGCAAAAATACTTTGTAAAAGGTGTTATGCTGGGAGCCGTTAAGGGATAAGAAGTGGAGGAAAATCGCGAATGAACACTACAAATTGGGAAAGCCCCAAGACGACACGAATCTATTTACATCCCCCACTTGCCGAACGGATTGTGATGTTGTTGCCCGATTTTAAGATTGTCAATGGTCAGCTAAATCGGGAGGGACCTCACTTAAATCAGGAGGCAACAGGCTTTATCCTACTCTCGGATAAGGGAGAAGTACTGGATTGCAGAAAAACAAAATTCGGTTCCCTTGAGGGCGGCATTCCGATTTATCAGATCAAGACGCAGGAACAAGAATGCAGTATTTCCATGCAGGCATTTTGCGATGGCGAACGAAATCCTCATGTTTTTTCGAAAATCACAATTGAAAATCCGAATGTCTTTGAGGTGGACGCTCGTTTTTGTCTGCTTCCCCGCACAGGCCCAGAACGCTATATGACGAATCTGGTCAATGAAGGTTACGCTCCCTACGAACCGGGAGCCAAAACTTGGTTCATGCTAAAAAAGAATTGGAACAAAACTGAAAAATGCGGTGTTGTATCAGACGGAAACGCATGGCTTCATGTGCAGGCAGACGATGGAATCCGGCTGCAATGGATTGATCTTCATGGAAAAGGGAAAAAGTATGAGCCGGATCAATATTTTAGTATCGCCGTGACCCTTTCCCCTGGTGAGTGCCGTAGTATTCAGGTAGTGCAGCGCTTTCATTTCTTGGAAGAGAACGTTCCTTCTTTTGATGAGGCATTGCCCGCCGTCCGGAACATGTGGCAACACTTTGAAGATGAAGTTCGTGTGGTGCCCAATACAGCATTAACAAAAATCCAGGGCGTCTATCATCATCTGATTGCCCAATGTCTGCAAATGCTGGCACGCTATCAAGGTGAAGAAGGCATTACTCCCAGGCAGGGGGATACGGGACGTAAAATTTGGCCCTGGGAGGCTATTGGATTTTTGATTCCTCTGGATCGCATTGGCCTGTTTTCCTACACGACGCCGGCCTATCAATGGATACTGGAGAACATGATGGTCAAAGAAGGCGAAGATGCAGGAAGAATCATGAATTCTTTCCAGGCTTGGGGCAATATGAGCGGAAGCGTATTACTGGGAATTTCCGAACATTTGCTATTTGAAAAAAAGAAGGAAAGTTTTGATACCTTCCGTACTTCGTTGTTGCATATTTTTTCATGGATCGAAAAGGAAAGAGCCAAAAGTACCGCTCCTGCCTACCAGGGAATCTTCCCGCCGGGCAAAGGAAGTGATTGGAACGATATTGCTCAGCACTGGTGTCATACGGACGCATTAAATGCACTGGCGGAAACTCGTTTTGCAAAGTTGTTGGAGTACTATCAAGACCCAGCCTCTGAGCAGGTTCAAAACGCAGCGGACGATTACATGGGACGTTTGCGTGAAATTGCGGCGGAACTTTATCGTGGGCATGAAAATGACACAGCCTTCCTGTTCCCTGGAATTTTGGGCAAAGCCTTTGAAGACCAGGAGTGCCTGCCCTATACGATTACAGGCGGATATTTGTTATTCGCATATGGCGTTTTACCCTATGATCATCCTGCTTTCCAGCAGATGGAGGCATTCTATGAGGAAAAGGGAATGCTGGAGCATCGCCTGACGGGATTGATGACCAACCCTAATCCTAATTGGCCCGGTATTTATGGAGATGTCTATTATACGATTGTCAGCGAAATGTACTGGATTCGCCTTTGGCTGATGCGTGGCGAGAAAGAAAAAGCAAATGCGACGCTGCAGGCGTTGCTTCGGTATGGGCTGACGTCAGAATATGTGGCCTCGGAACGCTATTGTTCCAGCGACGCTTGGTATTCTCCTTGGCAGCCAAACGCTTCTGGAAGCGGTCGATTGCTGGAAGTTTTGCTGGACTTTTATGGTGAAAAACGGAAGGAGGAAGAAAAATGAGTTATTCTATTGAGCGCCTGCATGCGCAAAATTACGATGAGTTTATGGACTTTATCAATATGGTATTTAGCCAGGATCTAATGACGGTTCATTTTCAGGAAGATCTTCCGCTGCTTTTTGCGCCCGATGAAGAACATATGCAAAATCAGTATGTCATCCGGGAAGATGGACGCATTCGTTCCGCTGTGGGGACGATTCCTTACACCTTTTTATCTTGCGGAGAAAGTTTTCAAACCAAGACCATCACGAATGTGACCACGCATTACCACTATACGGGCCGTGGGTACATGCAGGCATTGTTCCGGCGTGCGTTGGAGGATATGCGTCAGGAGAAGGTGGATTTTGTTACCCTGCATGGGAACCGCGAGCGCTATCGTTTTATGGGATTTGAAAACGCCGGTATCTGCACCACCGCCTCCTTTACGCGCGAAAATGTCTTGAACCGGAAAAAGCGCGGAGTACTGAAAAAGTTTTCTTTCCGCCGCCTAGAAGACAATGACCTTGAAGAAATTCAGACATATATGCGCTATTTTGAAGCGCAGCCTCAACGCTATGTTCGCCCTGCTCATAATTTTATGCAAACGATGCATATGTGGCATGGAGAAGCCTATCTTGTGCTGAATGAACAGGAAAAAATCTGTGGTGCGCTGAACTATAACGCTAAATGGGCTCCGATGCTGAAAGAACTGTTTTTGGAGGATGAGTCGGAGGCAGATCAGGTCATTGCCGCCTTTATTCTGGAGATGAATCTGAGCAAGCTGAATGTTGCCGCTTATGCTCAACAGCCTGTCATGATGAGAAGTCTGTACAGGAGTGCGCAGTCTGTCTCCAATGGCGGAATGTGTATGATGCAGGTATTCAGCCTGGAACGCCTGCTGGCTTCTTGTCTGAATATGAAACTGCAGCTTTTGCCGGAATTGCCGCAGGGAGAATTGGTTCTTGAGTGCATGTTTGGACGTTTCGTCATTCGTAATGATGGAAAATTCACGGTCGAGCGGACCGAAAAAAAGCCGATGCTCGAAGTGCCCGATTATGAAATCTACTCTTTCCTCTTTGGCCCCAGCGAGTTGCTGATTCCCTATGATAAGAAGGGACTGGGCGAGCTTGCTGCATGGTTCCCTGTGCCGATCATCATTCATGACGTGGATCGGTATTGAGTAAATTTCACTGAGATGATAAGAGGGATAGAATGACTGTACTTCTTCTGCTGGGCGTATTACTGGGAGTAAACCTGCAGGATGTTCTGCGCAAGAACTTGAGTACGCATTATAGAGAGCAAAAGTCCGTCCAATATACCTATAATCTGGCTTTAGTTCTTGGCGCGCTGACAGTACATGGATTCATCTATGGAAGTCAGTGGAGCGGTCATTTGCCATCGTTGCCCTATGCGCTTTTATATTCTCTTGGTTTTACAGGGGCTGTTTATGGCGCTATGGCAGCGATGGCATGCGGTCCCCTTTCTTTGACTGTTTTGCTTTCTTCTTTTGGACTGGTGATTCCTACCCTCTATGGTTTGATTGCGCTGAATGAGCAGCTGAATTTGGCGGGAATAGCGGGGCTTATTTTACTGGCCGTCTCATTGGTGCTGATTAATTGGCGCAGAAAAGGGGAGAAACCTTTCCAGAAAAAATGGTTTTTCTTTGCCATAGCGGCGTTTTTGGGAAATGGCGTTTGTTCTCTTGCTCAAAAAATGCATCAGACGCGCTGGCCAGGGCAATGGTGCGGCGATTTTATGCTGGAGGGAATGGGCGTCATGGTGCTGATTGCCTTGGCTTTTTTCCTGGTTTCAGCAGGAAAAGATCGTTCCTTTACCCTTCGCGGAAGCGGCTATGGCCTGCCAGCCGGCTTTTTGAATGCCGGAGTAAATGCCGGAATGCTTTATCTGAGTTCTCGCCTTCCAGCAACGTTCTTATACCCCATTATCTCGGCAGGCGGAATTGTGCTTGCCTGGGTGACAGCTCGTTTTTTCTTCCATGAAAAACTTTCCAGCATCAGACAAATTGGTTTTCTGCTGGGAGGAGTTGCAATCGTTTTAATGAACTTGAGGTAAAAACTGGCAACACGCTTGTGTGTGGGCATTGCCCATGTTAAAATGCCGGAGAAAAGTGTAACTTAGGGGAAAGGCATGGGATGATAATTCAATGAAGAGAAATGTTTTTGTTTCAAGACAGTTCACGATTTGTTTCCTCTGCCTATTTATATTGCTACTTGCATTTGTTTGTATCAATTTTTGCGTCTCTTATCATACGCAACAGGACGAATACAACTCCCGTATTTCAGAAAAGGTTCATCAGCGCCTGTCATTCTTTGATACGCAAATTTCCACTGTCGTTTCCTCTTGTAATAATATTTTTGCCTGTCAATGGTATAAACACTACAGTAACGCTGCGAATCTTTATCAGGACGAATTTAGCGTGGTTGTACGTTCTAACACAAATGTTGAAATCAGGAACAGATTGTTGTCATTGTTTTATATTTCTGATTTGCTGATATGTTTTCCAAGCAAAAATACAGTTGTCAATAAAACGGGCTGGTACACAATGGAAGATTATTCCAACTATTACGGAGTGCCCTTAAAACAGAATGGAAAAATCAGCAGTGAAGAAGACTTGCAGGCACAAAGCGGAGGGAAGACTATTTATTTGCAAATTTTTGACCCTCAAAACCGCAAACCAGAGCAATACCTTTTTGCTGTCATTGATAAAAATAAATATGCACATTTTATTGAAAACGTTCTTGATGAAGAAACTAGTTTCTTTCAGGTTACTTACCGCGACCTGATTCTATATCAGCGAGGAACCTCTGAAAAGGAACACCTGAATTTCGAATGGAATCAAAACTCTTTGGGGCTTTGTTTTGAGATAGAATTTCCTTCGTATTCTCAGGCAGCATTGCCTATTTTATTGATGCAAAGCAGCATGTTTCTTTTTGCCTCGCTGATTGGAGCGGCTATATTATCATGGATTTTTACCCGGTTTGCGGTTATTCCTTTGCATCATGTGTTGCAAAATGCTGCCGAGCCAGAGCAGCGCACCCTACAAGACGCTTATCAGGCAATTGAAGACTTTTTGTGGCAGCTCTCAACCGAAAATACCGAAATGCACTCCCATATAGAACAATTACAGCATATGGTAGAAACATGTAAACGGCAGGATCGGATAACCGAAAAAAGTGAGCAACAGAAAAAACTTGCAACCGAAGTGCTGGACTTCATCGAGCGTAACTATGCAAATCCGGACATAACGATTGACATGCTCAGCACGAAATTCTCCATCAATGGAACTAATCTATCTAAACTGATTAAAAAGCACGGGAATACCACTTTTTCTGAATATCTTCAGCACATTCGTCTGCAAAAGGCCTGTGAATTGTTGGACTCTACAGAAGAAAGTGCGACGACAATTGCCAGTGCAGTGGGATATTCCAGCTATCCCTCCTTCAAGCGAGCCTTTATTCGTGAAATGGGAATTTCACCAGTCAACTGGCGGCAGGAACAAAAGAATCAAACATCAGTTGAGTCTTCGTTATCAAAACAAAATGAAGATCTTAACGAAGAAACTATTAATGAATGAAAATGGGATATAAAGAAGAGGAGGAAATCGATCATGAAAATGCAATACTTGGGGACGGCGGCTGCAGAAGGATTGCCAGCAGTTTTCTGTCAATGTCCTATTTGCCGGGAGGCCACCAAGCGAGGCGGAAAAGATATTCGCTTCCGCTCTGGAGCCTTGATTAATGACCGACTGCTCATTGACATTTCTCCTGATTTATATGCAGCAAAGCTAAAATTTCAGTTGGAGCTGGGAGATATACGTAATATTTTAATAACACATGCTCATATGGATCATTTCAATCGTGAAGAATTAAGCATGTTTATAGAACCATATGCCCATTTGCAGCAAAGAGGAATTTTGAATCTTTATGGCAGTGATTTTACCGCAAGGGTATGGGAAGAATATCTTTATGCTTCTATTATGAGAGAACCAAATTTGGAAAAAGCAGTTGTTTTTCATAAGCTGGCTCCGTTTGAAACTACAGAAGTAGATGGAGTGCAGATTACTGCATTAAAGGCTATCCATTCCTGCCCGGAAAGTTTGATTTATCTGTTGGAGCAAAATGGGAAAAAGTTACTCTATGGAAATGATACAGGGCTTTTCCCGGAAGAAACATGGGATTATTTAAAAACAAAAGCTAATTTGCCCTTAACGGTCGTAAGCTTGGACAGCACGATGGGAAAGCCAGAATCGGAATATAATGGGCATATGACTTTTCAACAGAACGTGTTCACACGTTGCAGAATGCTGGAAGAGGGCATTGCTGACGCTAAAACTCGTTTTATTTGCCATCATTTTTCTCATAATGGACTGGCTCTACATAAAGAAATGGAAGAAATTATGGGACCGCAACATTTTGAGATTGCCTATGATGGAAAAATTGTTGAAATATAACACAAAAAATTTTCAAAGCAATTAACAAAAAGCCCTGACTTCCAGTTGTAAAAAGTGCGTAAATTCAAGCCAATTTCATAGTTCCTGCCGCACGACGGCAGAAGAAAAAAACGTCGTCGTGCGGTAGCGGATACTTGCGGTTTAGATTTCTATCCGCACGATGACGCCAGGAGGCTGATCGTGCGGATGTTATTTAGAAAAGAAGCGTCTGGATCGAAATGTGAGCGTCATTTTGCCAAAGTAGGTGAAATTTAGGCGCTCGTTTTTTTATTTCGATTCGTGC
>ERZ857827.2363-NODE-2363-length-14425-cov-4.509534_pt1 | contig 14425 bp, 17 predicted proteins | sample MGYA00519761_ERZ857827 | MGnify/ENA primary metagenome ERZ857827 (study PRJEB31778, sample SAMEA3449370) | human gut metagenome | biome: human gut; feature: human-associated habitat; material: faeces | place: United Kingdom | collected 2010/2012 ... | reverse complement strand
GGGGCGATGGGGCAAAGCCCCATATTCTGAAAATGCTTAGTTTTTGATTCTTGAACAATTGGGATTGAGTTGACAGCCTCTTTTGCGTTTGTGAGCTTACAGCATCTGACCGTGATCCTCGGTCGTCTTGCCGTATTCGTAGTCGTTCTGGAAGTTGTAATCCTTGCCCGGAAGGATGGCGTTGACCACAATGCCGACGATGGCGGCGACAGCCAGGCCGGAGAAGTTCAGCGTGAACTCGCCGACATGGAAGGTGATCGCGCCCGCGGTGGAGAAGGTGATGCCCAGCGCCAGCGAGATAATCAGCGAAACGACGATGACGTTGCGGCTCTTGGCCAGATCCACGCGGTTCTCAACGAGGTTGCGCACGCCGATGGCGGAGATCATGCCGTAGAGAATCAGGGAGACGCCGCCGATGGTGCCGGTCGGCATGGCGGAAACGAGCGCCGCGAACTTCGGGCAGAAGGACGCGATGATCGCGTAGACGGCGGCCAGACGGATGACCAGCGGATCATACACGCGGGTCAGCGCCAGAACGCCGGTGTTCTCGCCGTAGGTGGTGTTGGCCGGCGCGCCGAAGAGGGACGCGATGCTCGTGGCGAGACCGTCGCCCAGCAGGGTGCGGTGCAGACCCGGATCGGCGATGAAGTTGGCGCCGACGGTGGAGGAGATCGCGCAGATATCGCCAATGTGCTCGATCATGGTCGCAAACGCGATGGGCATGATGGCGATGATGGCGGTGACGAGCAGGTTCGCGTCGCAGTTGCCGATGAGGGAGAAGACGGTGTTTTCCATCTTCACCGGCAGGCCGATCCACGCGGCGCTGGCCACGCCGGAGAAATCCACGCGGCCGGTGACGGCGGCGTAGACATAGGAGACGAGCACGCCCAGCAGAATCGGGATGATGCGCAGCATGCCCTTGCCCCAGATGTTGAAGATGACCACCGTGAGGATGGCGACCAGCGCGATATCCCAACTGCCGGTGCAGTTGTTGATGGCGGAGTTGGCCAGCGTCATGCCGATGCAGATGATGATCGGGCCGGTGACGACCGGCGGGAAGAACCGCATGACGCGGTTCGCGCCGAAGCCGCGCACCAGCGCTGCGAGAATCAGATACAGCAGGCCGGAAGCGGCGACGCCCACACAGGCGTAGGGGAGAAGCGCGGCTTCGCCGTTCGGCGCGATGGCGGCATAGCCGGCCAGATACGCGAACGAGCTGCCCAGGAAGGCCGGAACCTTGCCCTTCGTGAGGAAATGGAAGAACAGCGTGCCCAAACCTGCGAACAGCAGCGTCGCGGAAACGGAAAGGCCAGTCAGCGCGGGCACGAGCACCGTCGCGCCAAACATGGCGAACATGTGCTGGAGGCCCAGAACGAGCAACTTCGGGGTGCCCAGCGAGCGGGCATCGCGGATACCTTGGTTCTGCATGGCGATATCTCCTTTGTAAATATGAGGTTTACGCGCGACAGACCGCCGCGCATATCCTCCATATTATAGAAGCGATGGCGCCAAAAAGCAAGAAAAAAACGAAAATTCAAACGGGTCAATTCACGAATGTTCGGTTACGGGCACATCCAGCAGGTAATAGCCGAACGCATTGATGACGGTGGTGTCGCCGTGATGGCGGACGCGCTTGAAATTGTATTGATAGTTTTGGTGAACGTGGCCGTGCACCATATAGCGCGGGTGGTACTTTTCCATCACATCCAGAAAGGTTTTGAACCCGGTGTGCGCCAGATCGGTGTCGTCGCCGAGGCTGCGCGCGGGGGAATGGGTCATCAGGATATCAATGCCGCCGCTGCGCCAGAGCTTGAAGCGGAGCTTTTGAACGCGCTGGCGCATCTGCTTTTCGGTATACTGGTTCACGCCGCGGTTATAGCGCATCGAGCCGCCGAGGCCGAGGATGCGCAGGCCGCCGACGGTCACGACCTGATCCTCGATGCACAGGCACCCTTCCGGCGGGTTTTGGGCGTATTGGTCGTCGTGGTTGCCGCGGATATAGAGGATGGGCGCGGCGGTGAAGCAGGTGAGGAAGGAGAGATAGCTGGCGGGCAGATCGCCGCAGGCCAGCACCAGCTCCACGCCTTCGAGCTTGCGCCTGTCCAGATGCTCCCAGAGCGTCGGTTCCGCCTGATCGGCGAGCAGAAGAATCTTCATCGGCTCACTCCTTTGTGGCGGCACGGATGCCTTGCAGCGAAACCAGCCCCTTGGCGACGTCGTTCAGCTCGTCCACCGAGGGAATCCGGCCGATGACATTTCCGGCGAGGTAATCCATCAGGATGATCTCCTGCGGGGTCAGCGCCACGTCGGCCGCGACGTGAACCTGACCGGCCTGATCGACAATCGGCCCGACGAACGGCAGGAACGCGCCGGCGCGGATGCGCTCGTGCAGCAGATCGACCAGCCGCCGCGTGCGCGCGGGCAGGCGCTGGGAGCAGATGATGTCAATCGCGTCGGTGGACATGCCCATGTAGTAATTCATGGCGCGGTCGGCGTTGTGCTCGCCCTCGTCGCTCCACGCGCCGGTCAGGATGCTGCGGACGATGCCCTCGTACAGCTTGCCCCAGTTCCAAATCGGCATGGCGAGGTTGGCGATCACGCCGTCCTGCTCGTGATACAGGCCGAACGCGCGCGATTCCAGATGCGGCTGGAGATGATGTGCACGCCGCGCGCGGCCAGCGCCGCCTCCGGGCTGTGGCCGGGCAGGGTGGACCATTCCAGCACGATTTGGGCGCGCGGGTTGACCATCTGCGCGCCGAGGGCGAAGGCATTGATCGACGTGGGCGTGCCGTAGATGGGGTAATCCGCGATATAGCCAATCTCGTCGTTTTCAGACAGAGCGGCGGCAATCGCGCCCAAGACAAATTTGGCCTCGTACACGCGCAGATAGTAGCTGCGGACATTGTGATAGCTGGCCAGCAGCGAGCAGTTGAGGATTTTGGCGTTCGGGTGGATGGCACACTGACGGATACAGGCGTCCAAAAAGACGGGGGAGGCGGCGAAAATCACGTCGTAGCCGTCCTCGATGAAGCGTTCGATGACCTCCTGCGCGTCCTCCTGCGCGACGCATTCGCAGCAGACGGTTTCCACGCGGGAACCGAAGGTATCCTCAAGCGCCTTGCGGCCCAGCTCGTGCCAATACGACCAGCCGGAATCCTGCGGCGAGCGGTTGTAGAGGAACGCGCAGCGCACCGTCTGCGGCGGCTTGTGCCAGACGGATTGCAGAAAGCCCGGCTTGGCCTCCGTCGGCTGGGAGAGCAGCGCGGCGGGCTTGTTGGCCGCGGCGACGACAAATTCAGACCAGATCCGCTCGATCTCCTGCCCGAACTCGGCGGGCGTTTTCTCCACGCTGTCCTCGTAGCCGAAAACCTCCAGATAGATCAGCAGCGCGTCGCAGGCGGGCATCGGCGCGCTGCCCTCGGCCTTGGCGCTGTATGCCTGCTGGAAGCGGTAGAAGCAGGACTGAAAATCAAACAGATCCTCCGGCGACCACTTCTTGCCCGGCGTTTTGCCCATCAGTTTATAGAGCTTTTCATAGCTGCCCTCGCGGGTGAAGGTGATGAAATTGATCTTCGTATCGGCGTAGAAGCTCAAAAATTCCTGATAGACGCGGTAGCGCTCGCTGTCCTCCGGCTCCGGCAGGACGCGGGTAACGTCCGCCTCGATGCTCACCGCATCGAGCCGACGCATGACGCTCACGCGCTTGTTGCCCTCCACGATGTAAAAGCGGTTATAGTATTCCAGCGCGACGATGGGCTGGCGCAGGCCGTCCTCCACAATGCCGTCGTAGAGCACGCTCCACTTGGAGGCGAACTCGGAATCCGGCTCGAGCAGCGGCATGAAGCCGCGCGAAAACGCCGTCGTGCGCCCCTTCGTCGCCGTGCCCTCGATTTGATCCAGCGCGATCTGCACCAGCCCGAGCGGCACCTGCGTCAGCTTGTTGAGGGTGGGCACAAGCTCGGACAGCACCGGCAGATACGGATCCTGCCCGCGCGCCTGTGCGGCGTGCTGCTGCTTGAGCCCCTCTTTTCGGGCGGCAAGATAATGTTTCATGCTCATGGCGGTACGCTCCCCTCTGCGTCAATGAATGTGCGTATTTCCTTCCATGATTATAGCATCGCGTGCGCCCGCGCGCAACCGTCCCTTGATGAATGGGGGCGACTGTGCTATAATTTCAGGGAAGAACGGCGTGCCCCATAAAAAACAATCCTTTAGCATAAACGAAGCCCGAATGGGAGCAGGAGGAACAGCATGAGCGAATTTAGCGTGAGGCCGGACTGGATGGCCTTTTGTCTGCCGGATATTTCCGAGGCCGAGGTGCAGGCGGATGCGGATGTAATCCGTTCCGGCTGGTGGGCGAAGGGCCCGCGCACGATGGAGTTTCAGAAGAAGTTTGCGGAATATGTCGGCGCGAAGCACTGCATCGCGGTCAATTCCTGCACGGCGGCGCTGCATCTGGCGCTGCTGACGCAGGGGATCGGCCCTGGCGACGAGGTGATTACCACGCCGCTGACGTTTGCCTCCACGGCGAACACGATTCTGCACGTCGGCGCGACGCCGGTGTTTGCGGATATCGACCCGGATACGGGGCTCATCGACCCCGCTGAAATCGAAAAGAAGGTCACGAACCGGACGCGCGCGGTGGTGCCGGTGCATTATTCCGGCCTCGCGGCGGATCTGGGCGCAATCGGCCAAATCTGCGACGCGCACAACCTGTTCCTCAGCGAGGATGCGGCGCACGCGGTCGAAACCCGCTACAACGGCGAATTGATCGGCCATCATCCGCGCGGCACGGTGAGCTATTCCTTCTACGCGACCAAAAATCTGGCCTGCGGCGAGGGCGGCGCGCTGGTGACGGACGACGACGAAATCGCCGCCAAGGCGCAGGTGCTCTCCTGCCACGGCATGAGCGCGGGCGCGTGGAACCGCTACGGCAAGGAAGGCTCCTGGCGCTACGACATCGAGGAGCCGGGCTACAAATACAACATGTTCGACATTCAGGCTGCGCTGGCGCTGACCCAGCTTGGCCGCATGTCGGATATGCAGCGCCGCCGCTTCGAGGCGGTGGATGTTTACGAGCGGGCGTTTGCGGATGTGCCGGAGCTTCGCCTGCAAAAGACGCCGGATTACTGCCACCACAGCCGTCATCTGTATGTGCTGCGCATCGTGCCGGAGCGCCTGACAATCTCCCGCGATCAGTTCATCGAGGAGCTGAAGGCGCGCAACGTCGGTGTGAGCGTGCATTTCATCGCGCTGCACACGATGAGCGCCTACGCAAAGCGCTTTGGCTACAAGCCGGAGGATTTCCCGAAGGCATATGCGTTCTCGGAGAGCGAGATCAGTCTGCCGCTGTATTCGACGCTGGGCGTGAAGAACGCGGAATACGTCGCGGACGCGGTGCTGGACGTTGTAAAGAAGTACAGAAAATAAAAAAATCACAAAGAGAGCCTGAAAACGAAAGCAGGCTCTCTTTTTTCAATGGATGGAAAGTGGCGTGGATTCGACCCGGTAAGCAGGAATTTGACGCATTTCGGAATTTGTCGGAGGGGGGAAACGGTCTCAATTTGTTTTTTTATGCGAAAGATTTGTGAAAAACAGCACAAAACGCGGCACACACTTTCCTATGTATGACTGGGAAAACGGCCGGTCAGCGCGCGGGGAAAGCGGGAATCGGACAGGATTCACAAAACGGATGCAAGAACCTTGTTGAAATGGAAATTGTCTAAAGTTTGACAAATGCACATGAAGCGCGTATAATGCACATCGTCAAGGAAATAACAAGGACAGGCCAATCAACCCGACCCGTCAGGAGGATGAACGATATGCAGACATTCAGACCGATTGATTCCGTGGAAGCGCTTCAGGAGCGCATGACCCTCATGCGCAAGGCACAGCGGGAATTTGCGAAATTCACGCAGGAACAGGTGGATCACATCTTCTTCGAGGCGGCGATGGCGGCCAACAAGGCGCGTATTCCGCTGGCCAAAATGGCGGTCGAGGAGACCGGCATGGGCGTGATGGAAGACAAGGTGATTAAGAACCACTACGCCAGCGAGTATATCTATCATGCCTACCGCAACACCAAGACGGTCGGCGTGCTGGAGGAAGACCCGGCGTTCGGCATCAAGAAGATTGCGGAGCCGATTGGCCTTGTCGCGGCGGTCATTCCGACCACGAACCCGACCTCTACGGCGATTTTCAAGGCGCTGCTGTGCCTCAAGACGCGCAACGCCATCCTCATCAGCCCGCACCCGCGCGCCAAGAAGTGCACGGCGGAGGCCGCGCGCATCGTCTACGAGGCGGCGGTCAAGGCGGGCGCGCCGGAGGGCATCATCGGCTGCATCGAATTCCCGAGTCTGGAGCTGACGGGCGAACTGATGCACGAGGCGGATATCATCCTCGCCACCGGCGGTCCCGGCATGGTGCACGCGGCGTATTCCTCCGGCAAACCGGCGCTGGGCGTCGGCGCGGGCAACACCCCGGTCATCATCGACGAGACGGCGGATATCAAGCTGGCCGTCAGCTCGATCATCCATTCCAAGACGTTTGACAACGGCATGATCTGCGCCTCCGAGCAGAGCGTGACGGTGCTGGACAGCGTTTACGACGAGGTGCGCGCGGAGTTTGCGCGCCGCGGCTGCTACTTCCTCAAGGGGGACGAGCTGGATCAGGTGCGCCACACAATTTTGATCAACGGCGCGCTGAACGCGAAGATCGTCGGCCAGAGCGCGCACACCATCGCGGCGCTGGCGGGCGTGGATGTGCCGGAGGAGACGAAAATCCTCATCGGCGAGGTCGAGAGCGTCGAGCTTTCCGAGGAGTTCGCGCATGAGAAGCTCTCCCCGGTGCTGGCGATGTACCACGCGAAGGACTTTGACGAGGCGCTCGACAAGGCCGAAAAGCTCGTCTGCGACGGCGGCCACGGCCACACCGCGTCCCTGTACATCCATCCGGCGCAGAAGGAAAAGATCATGAAGCACGCCGAGCGCATGGAGGCCTGCCGCATCGTCATCAACACGCCGAGCAGCTTTGGCGGCATCGGCGACCTGTATAACTTCAAGATGGCGCCGTCGCTGACGCTGGGCTGCGGCACGTGGGGCGGCAACTCCGTCTCCGAAAACGTCGGCGTGAAGCACCTGCTCAATGTCAAGACCGTTGCCGAGAGGAGAGAGAACATGCTCTGGTTCCGCGCGCCGCAGAAGGTGTATTTCAAGAAGGGCTGCATGCCGGTGGCGCTCGACGAGCTGGGCACGGTGATGGGCAAGAAAAAATGCTTCATCGTCACCGATACGTTCCTCTACAAGAACGGCTACGTCGCCCCGATCGAGGAAAAGCTCGATCAGCTCGGGATTCAGCATACCTGCTTCTACGACGTTGCGCCGGATCCGAACCTCTCCTCCGCGCTCAAGGGCGCGCAGGCGATGCGCCTGTTTGAGCCGGACTGCATCATCGCGCTGGGCGGCGGCTCCGCGATGGACGCGGGCAAGATCATGTGGGTGATGTACGAGCATCCGGAAGTGGATTTTCTCGATATGGCGATGCGCTTCATGGATATCCGCAAGCGCGTCTACACCTTCCCGAAGATGGGCGAAAAGGCGTATTTCGTCGCGATTCCGACCTCTTCCGGCACGGGCTCGGAGGTGACGCCGTTCGCCGTCATCACCGATGACCGCACGGGCACGAAATACCCGCTGGCCGATTACGAGCTGCTGCCGAACATGGCGATTGTCGATGCGGACAACATGATGAACCAGCCGCGCGGCCTGACCTCCGCCTCCGGCGTGGACGTGCTGACCCACGGGCTGGAAGCCTACGCCTCGATGATGGCGACGGATTATACTGACGGCCTGGCGCTCAAGTCGATGAAGAACGTGTTTGATTACCTGCCCCGCGCCTATGAATACGGCGCGGCCGACCCGGAGGCGCGCCAGAAGATGGCGGATGCATCCTGCATGGCGGGCATGGCGTTTGCCAACGCATTCCTCGGCGTCTGCCACTCGATGGCGCACAAGCTCGGCGCGTATCACCATCTGCCGCACGGCGTGGCCAACGCGCTGATGATCTGCCACGTGCTGCGCTACAACGCGGCGGAGGTGCCGGCGAAGATGGGCACCTTCCCGCAGTATGACCACCCGCACACGCTCGCCCGCTATGCCGAATGCGCGCGCTTCTGCGGCGTTTGCGGCAAGGACGACGAGGAGACGCTCGACCTGTTCATTGACAAGATCGAGGAGCTGAAGGCAAAGGTCGGCATCAAGAAATCCATCGCCGAATACGGCATCAGCGAGGAGACCTTTATGAGCACGCTGGATCAGATGGTGGAGGATGCGTTTGACGACCAGTGCACCGGCGCGAACCCGCGCTATCCGCTGCTCAAGGAAATCAAGGCGATGTATCTCAAGGCATACTACGGCGAGAAGGCGTAAGGAGGAATCACCCAAATGAGCAAGGAAATCATCGTGGAGCGCGGCACCAAGACGGTGTACCGCGAGGGCAGCAAGATTGTCAAGCAGTTCAAGGCGGGTTATCCCAAGAGCGCCGTCATCAAGGAGGCGTTCAACCACGCGCTGGCGGAGGAATCCGGCCTGAACGTGCCCGCGCTGCTGGAGGTGAAGAACACCGGCGAGGGCTGGGCGCTGGTCATTGAGGCCGTCGAGGGCAAGACGATGGCGCAGCTGATGGCCGAGCAGCCGGAGAACCTCGAAGCGCTGATGACGCAGTTCGTCGAGATTCAGAGCGACATCCATCGCCGCACCTGCAAGCAGATGGGGCGACTCAAGGACAAGCTGAACGCGCAGATTTCGTCCCTGCGCGACGAGCTGGACGCGAGCACCCGCTATGAGCTGCATGTCCGCCTTGAAAACATGAAGCCGCACACCAAGATCACACACGGCGACTTCAACCCGACCAACGTGCTCATCGGCGAGGACGGCAAGGTGTATATCCTCGACTGGGCGCACGCGGCCATCGGCAACGCTTCCGCCGACGCGGCGATGACCTACCTCCAGTTCGCGCTGGAGGATCAGAAGAAGGCTGACCTGTATTTGAGGCTCTTCTGCAAGAAGAACGATATCGCCATGCAGTATGTCCAGCGCTGGCTGCCCATCGTCGCCGCCGCGCAGATGACCAAGAAGCACGGCGCGGAAAAGGCGTTTCTGACCCACTGGACGCAGGTTGTCGAGTTTGAATAATCGCGCCCTTTTTGAGCCGAGTCAGCGTTTTTCGTTGACATTCATGCGCCCGACGTGATAAAGTATACGCGTATGAATTTCAGGGCGTTCGCCCTTTTGAAACGAGGAGCGGTTTGCACATGTTTGAACTCGGCATTCAGAAAAATTGGATTGACGCGCTCTACGCGCGCAGCTCGGTGCGCCAGTATACCGGCGCGCCGGATAAGGAGCAGCTCGACCGGCTCGGCGAGACCTGCCGCAAGCTCAGTTGGCAGGGCGTGAAAATCCGGATGTTCAAGGGCCCCGGCCTCAAGAACCAGATCAAGGGCACGGACGTTTACGCGGTGATCGTCGCCAAGCGCGGCACGCCCATGGAGGTTGAAGGCTACATGGGCGAGGCGCTGGTGCTGGAGGCCACGTCCATGGGGCTGGGCACCTGCTGGCTCGGCGCGGGCTTCTACCCGGATATCATCAACCGCAACGTCGATTTGCAGACGGATGAGGCGGTGCACTGCGTGATTTCCATCGGCAAGGCCAATCTGCCCGCGTTTGCGCCCAAGCGCAAGGAGCTGGTCAAGGTCTGCGGCATGGATGAAGCGCAGCTCGGTCAGCTCGGTGCATGGCAGAAGGAAGCGGTGCTCGCCGCGCGCCTCGCGCCCAGCGCGATCAACCAGCAGCCGTGGAAGATCGTTGCGGACAAGACCAGCGTTTCCATTTTGGAAACGACCGTGCTCTATAAGAAGTACGCGCCGCTGGATCGCGGCATCTGCATGCTGCACGCCGCCGTCGGCGCGGCGAAGGCCGGACGCACCGGCCTTTGGAAAAAGGTGGACGGCGGATACGCGATGAAGGCGTAAACGGTATATCAAAAGCGCAAGAACGAAAATCTTGCGCTTTTTCCATAGGACGCATTGACAATACCTTGTGAGGTAATTATAATATAATTATGGATCGGATTTTATTTGAGTGGGATGAACACAAGAATACAATCAATAAGAAGAAGCACGGCGTGTCCTTTGAAGAAGCCAAAACAGTCTTCTATGATGTAGATGCGATTTTGATTGACGACCCGGATCATTCGGAGGAAGAGGAACGGTTTCTTTTGCTTGGATTAAGCCGAAAAACGAATCTATTGATTGTGTGTCATTGTTTGCGCGACGAAGGGGAAATCATACGGTTGATTTCGGCCAGAAGGGCGACGACAAATGAAGCGAGGCAATATTGCAACATGAAGGGGTGAAACGTATGCGCGAAGAATATGATTTTTCCAATGGAACCAAAAATCCCTATGCGGCAAAGCTGAAAAAACAGATCACCATCAATCTGGACGTTGATACGATCACCTATTTTAAGAATCAGGCGGCGCATAGCGGAATCCCGTATCAGACGCTTATCAATCTGTACCTAAAGGATTGCGCGGAAAATAAAAAAGAACTGAAAATCTCGTGGAATTGAGTGCTTGAAGGCGACTCGGCGTGAACCGGGTCGCCTTTGATGTATCAAAAAAAGCCTGTCGGTTTATCCTACCCGAAAAGGGGAGAGGAATATGCTGACAGGCTTTTTGCGAACGATTGTGCTTTTTTCTGTGACGGCCGTGGTGCTGCGGCTGATGGGCAAGCGGCAGTTGGCGCAGCTGCAGCCGTATGAAGTGGTCATCACGCTGATGATTTCGGATTTGGCGACGCTGCCGATGGCGGATGTGGAAATACCGCTGCTAAGCGGCGTGGTCTCGATTTTGACGCTGCTTTTGGTGCACAGCCTGCTCAGCGCGCTTTCATATGCGAGCGTGAGGATGCGCCGGATCATCTGCGGCAGGCCGAGCGTGCTGGTGCGCGACGGCAAAATCTGCGAAAAGGAGCTGGCAAGGCTCTGCTTTGACCTTTCCGATTTGATGGAGGGGATGCGAAGCGGCGGCGTTATCGGCCTGGGCGAGGCCGGAAGCGTCGTCCTGGAGACGAACGGCTCGCTGAGCGTATTTCCATCGGCGGATAAAAGACCTGCGACGCGCGGGGAAATGCATCTGCCGCCGGTTTATGACGGGATTCCGCTGACGCTGATTCTCGACGGTCAGATGCAGGAACGGAGCATGCGCATTGCGGGGCTTGAGCCGGGGTGGCTGCGGCGGATTTTACAGGATCACGGCGTTGCGCGGGACAAGGACGTGCTGATTGCGACGCTGGATACGCAGGGAAGCCTGCTCGTGCAGGAAAAGGGCGGCGAAGGGCGGCTGCTGACGTTTAACGCGATTGAGCCGGGACAGGTGAGGTGGTAACATGCGCAAGAAGATCATCACCATGGCGGTGACGCTGCTGCTGCTCGGCCTGCTCAGTGCGGTGGAGCAGATGGCCGTAAAGCGGCTGACGGACGACGCGATGGCGCGCACGCAGGAAATCCTGTCGTTGCTTGCGCAAAACCAGACGGCGCGCGGGCTTGAGCAGGCACACGAGATGGACACTTGGTGGGATGAGGAAGCGCCGAGGGTTGAGACGCTCATCAATCACGAGGCGACGGACGACGTGCGCTTCACGCTGTCGCGGCTGGTGGCGGCGCTGGAGATGGGAGATCGGGACGGCGCGTTCGTCTATGCCCGAGAGCTGGAGGGCGGCATCGAGCATGTTTTGGAGCGGCAGACGCTGTCGTGGCAGAATTTGCTGTAAACGGACGTGTTTACAAAAAACTGCACCTGCGGATATAGAGAAGACAGGTCTGCGCATCGTATACCATCAGGTCGTGAAACTTTTCGTCCCAATGCCAGTAGCCCTCGGAACAGGCCAGCATATCGTCGATATGCGTATCAAAGCGCTCAGCGAGCAGCGGCTGAGCCAGCATATCGGGCGTGAGCGGCAGCGGATTTCTATGAGGAATGTAGCATTGAGCTGGGAACGCGCTCCGCTGGGCCTAGGGGATTAGGGGGAGATTTCGACTTCTCCCCCTTAAATCCCCTAGGAACCCCATAACCCCTTCTGAAACGACCAGGGTTGCGACCCTGGACCCGGGGCTTAGGACTAGCAAAAGAAATCCGACAGCGAAGCTGTCGGAAAACGGGAAGTCAAGAAACCTCAGGTTTCTGGTGGGTTTTAGGGCAAAGCCCTAATGCTAACGTACTTTACAGCCCCGCGACCGTTGCGGCAATCGCCGCCTCGTCGGGCTTCATGGCTTCGAGCGTGCGGGAGAGGAGATCGTCAAGCGTCCAGCCGAGCATCTCCGCGCCCTGCGCGATGACCTCGCGGGAACAGCCTGCCGCGAAGCCCTTCGACTTGTATTTTTTCTTGAGGCTCTTGAGATCCATGTCCGCGATGCTGCCGGAGGGACGCATCTTCGCGCATGCGCCGATCAGGCCGGTCAGCTCGTCGCAGGCGAAGAGCACCTTTTCCATCTCGTGCTCCGGCTTTACATCGACGCACAGGCCGTAGCCGTGGCAGACGACGGCGTGAATCAGCCGGTCGTCCGCGCCGCCCTCCCGGAGCAGCTCGACGCACTTCTTGCAGTGCTCGGTCGGCCAGCGCTCAAAGTCGATATCGTGCAGCAGGCCGACGACCGCCCAGAAATCGGCTTCGTCGCCGTAACCGAGTTCGTCGGCCATCCGGCGCATGACGTTTGAAACGGTCAGCGCGTGGGTGATGTGAAACGGTTCGCTGTTATATTTGCGCAGCAGGGCAAAAGCCTCGTCGTAGGTCATGGAAAAACACTCCTTTTGTCGATGAAATGGCGTGATTCGTATTATAGACGCGACGAGCCACGATGTCAAGCGATGCGAAAAAACGGCGGAGCAAAATACGAATCTATATGAAATAAAGATGCAGAAGTGAAATGAAATCAACTCAATTAAACGAAATGAAGAAACTTTGCAACACAAATGATGCAAAAACGGGTTGACAAACCGAAAACAAGGCCGTATAATAACGTCATCGACGGAACGCAGAGCCGTCGCATTCACAGGCGCTTACGCAGAGGCGTTTGCGAATGGTGTTTCTCTTTCTTTCTCCTCTTCATCAAAAAAGCGGCCGATTCGCTCGGTCGCTTTTTTGTGATTTACATTTGGGTGCGCCCTTCCATCGCCTTGGCCAGCGTCACCTCGTCGGTGTATTCGAGATCGCCGCCGACAGGCAGGCCGTGCGCGATGCGCGTGACCAAAATCCCCATCGGCTTGAGCAGGCGGGCGATATAGCTCGCCGTCGCTTCGCCCTCGATATCCGGATTGGTGGCCAGAATGACCTCGTGGATATCCTCCTTGCCGACGCGGGCCAGCAGCTCGCGGATGCGGATATCCTCCGGCCCGACGCCCTCCATCGGGGAGATGGTGCCGTGCAGCACGTGATAGCAGCCCTTGAAATCGCGCATGCGCTCCATGGCGGCCACGTCGCGCGGGTCGCGCACCACGCAGATCACGCCGTTGTGGCGGCGCTCATCGGCACAGATCGGGCAGGGGTCTTCCACCGTGTAGTTGCCGCAGATCGAGCAGTATTTTACCGCCTTGCGGCCCTGCCAGATGGCGCTGGCCAGCTCGTGCACCTGATCCTCCGGGAGGGAGACGATGTGATACGCCAGCCGCTGCGCGGTTTTTGCGCCGATGCCGGGCAGGCGGGAGAGCTGCTGCGCCATCCTCGCGATGGGTTCAATCTGCCCGGCCATGATTAAAACATCCCGCCCATTCCGGCACCGCCGATTTTGGACATCTCGCTCTCGCGGGTTTCCTCACCCTTCTTGAGCGCGTCGTTGACGGCGGCGACGATCATATCCTGGAGCATTTCGACCTCTTCGGGATCGACCGCGTCCTTGTCGATGGTCAGGGAGAGAAGCTGGCGCTTGCCGCTGACCTTGCAGGAAACCGCGCCGCCGCCGGCCGTGCCTTCATACTCGCGCGCGTCCAGCTCTTCCTGCGCCTTCATCATCTGCTGCTGCATCTTCTGCGCCTGACGCATGAGCTGCTGCATATTGCCGCCCGGAATGCCGGGGAAACCGCCTCTTGCCATAATGAAAAATCCTCCTTGAGCATAAAATCATGCGACTTTCATTATACACCATCCGGACGGAAATGAAAAGCGAAAAATATGTCTTTTGACGGAAGACAAAAACAGCTTTGCGAGTTGACGCAAAGCTGAAAAGATGCTAAAATATAGGCAAGTAGGGGGCACCTACAGGGTGGAAAACCACCGCGAACAGTTTCCCTAGGCTATGCGCCTAAAAAACCGCCAAGCAGTGATATGTACCCCCAATACTGGACATCCGGTATTGGGGGTATTTTTATGCGATAC
>ERZ857827.2358-NODE-2358-length-14474-cov-6.594979_pt1 | contig 14474 bp, 17 predicted proteins | sample MGYA00519761_ERZ857827 | MGnify/ENA primary metagenome ERZ857827 (study PRJEB31778, sample SAMEA3449370) | human gut metagenome | biome: human gut; feature: human-associated habitat; material: faeces | place: United Kingdom | collected 2010/2012 ... | reverse complement strand
TGCCCTCATTCCAGTCGTCGATGGTCATGTGGAAGCCGTAGTCGCACGAGCATTTGCCGTCGGCCTTTTTGTGCCAGAGATCAAGCCCGTAGCCCAACGTCTCGCCCTTATTCGGGCAGGCAAAGTCGATGACCATCGTCGTGCCGCCGTGGATGGCGCTGCGCGTGCCGGTGTCGAAGTTGTCGGCGGTGGTGGTGCTGCAGACGTCGAGGTCGAAGTGCGTGTGGGCGTCGATGAAACCCGGGAAGAGCAGCTTGCCGGTCACGTCGACGACGGCTGCGCCGTCCGCGGGCAGGTTTTCGCCGACGGCGAGGATTTTTTCGCCCTCAATCAGCACGTCGGCCGCGCGGGAAGCGGCGGCGGAGACGACGGTGCCGCCTTTGAGTAAGGTTTTCATGAAAACAGGACTTCCTTTCGTTTTATTTCACGCCGGTGGAGCCGAAGCCGCCGCGGTCGGTGTCGGAGAGGGTGTCGCATTCCTCGAACGTGACGGGGGGCTGGACGGCAAAGATGCGGAACTGGCAGATGCGGTCGCCCTTCTCGATGACAGTGTCGCGCGTGGCGTAGACGGGGAGCTTCCACTCGTCGTTCGTGCCGCAGTAGCTGTTGTCGATGACGCCGACGGAGTTGGCCTGCAGGATGCCCCAGCGCCTGAACGTCGACGAGCGCGGGGCGGTGCGGGCCTCGTAGCCCTCCGGCAGCTGCATCGATACGCCCAGCGGGATCAGCGCGAAATCGCCCGCGCGCAGCTGCATGGTCTGCGCGGCGTACAGATCGATCCAGTCGCCCTTGCCGGTCTTCTGCAGGCGGGGCAGATCGTCGGAAAAATAGTGAATTTTGATGGTGGGCATGGTTCCTCCTACTGCCGCTCGTCCCAGAGGACGACGGCGCCGGTCTTCAGACTCGCGGGCACGTCGATCAGCCGCTGGTTGGACGAGCCGCGGAACCGGAGATTGAGATTTTTGAGCGACACGACGAACGGCCCGTCGACCAGCACGTCGAGATACGACAGCAGCTCGCGCGTCGTCTCCCACGGGCCGAGTTTTCTGGCCAGAATATCGCGGTCGAAGAGATAGCCGGAGAACGACCAGATGGATTTTTCGGGGTACGCCGCCCGGATCTTCCGCGACAGCGCGAGCAGCCCCGGCTGGTTTTCCGGCTCAAAGGGCTCGCCGCCCAGATATGTGATCCCGCGGATATAGTCCGGGGCCATGAGGGCCAGAATGTGCTCCATCACGGCCTCGTCAAACGGCTGGCCGTAGGCAAAGTCCCAGGTCTCGGGGTTGAAGCAGTCCCTGCAGTGGTGCCTGCACCCGGACACGAACAGACTCACCCGCACCCCCGGCCCATTGGCAATATCGCAGCTCTTGATCGCCGCATACTTCATCGTATCGCCCCCTTTGCTCCTATGGTATCACGCGCGGGGGTGGTTTGCAAGAATGAAAAAAGCCTCCCCTTCTAGGGGAGGTGGCTCGGCGGAGCCGAGACGGAGAGGTTGTGACAAATTTGCGGCAACCTCTCAGTCAGCCTGCGGCTGACAGCATCCCTACCCCTTTTGTCCCTTCGGGACATTTCCCCCTGATAGGGGGAATCGGCCCCTGGGAGGGGAGCCAAGGGGGTGCGCCTGAAACGATAGATTAAGAAAGGATCCCATTATGAAAGCAGTCGTTACCCGCGTGAATTCCGCCAGCGTTTGTATTGACGGCGCGCTGCACGGGCAGATCGGGCGGGGATTTCTCATCCTGCTCGGCATCGGGCCGGACGATACGCCCGCGCTCTGCCGCAAGCTGGCCGAAAAAATCCTCGGTCTGCGTGTATTCCGCGATGAAAATGATAAAATGAACCGGTCGCTGGCCGATGTGGGCGGAAGCGTGCTGGTCGTGAGCCAGTTCACGCTCTACGGCGACGTGAGCCACGGCCGCCGGCCGAGCTTCATCGGCGCTGCAAAGCCGGACCTCGCCATCCCGCTCTACGAGCAGTTCCTCGCCGAGTGCGAACGCCTCGGCTTCCCGCCGCAGCACGGCGAATTCGGCGCGTATATGCAGGTCTCGTCGGAAAACGACGGGCCGGTCACCCTGATCGTCGACACGGACGATCTCAAATAAGGAGACACTATGAACATTCAGACGCTCACGCTGGGCCCGCTGGCCACCAACTGCTATCTCGTCCGGCAGGACGGCTGCTCCCGCGTTGTCATCATCGACCCCGCGGCAAACTCCAAAAAGCTTCTCGCCGCCCTGCAGGAGCAGGGACTGACGCTCGAGGCCATTTTCCTGACGCACGCGCATTTTGACCACATCGGCGCGCTCAAAAACCTGCACGCGGCGACACAGGCGCCCGTCTTTGTCGGCGAGGCCGACAAGGACGACCCGAGCCATATGTGCCACGATCTGCTGCTCTACACCGACACCTATCGGGAGGGTGACGCGCTTACGGCCGCCGGGCTGCGCTTCCGGGTGCTCTCGACGCCCGGACATACGCCGGGGTCGGTGTGCCTGCTGTGCGAAAACACGCTGTTTTCGGGCGATACGCTCTTTGCGGGCTCCTACGGGCGGACGGATTTCCCCGGCGGCAGCGACGCGGCCATGTCCGCGTCCTTAAAGCGGCTGTCCACGCTCCCGCCCGAGACGCGCGTGCTGCCCGGGCACGGACCGGCCAGCACCATCGCGGACGAGCTGCGCACGAATCCCTACCTGCGCGGAGGCTTTGCCGGATGAAGCTGTATCTGAAAAACCACACCGAGCGCTACCCCGTCGAGCAGCTGCAGCTGCAGCTGTTCGCGCAGGAGCCGAGCGAATTCTGCACGGAGCCGTTCACCGGCGACGGGACCGTCTCGTCCCTCTCGCGCGGAAAGCACTTCCTCACGGCGACCGCCAAGGTCACCTATCGCGGCAGGACCGGCTTCGCCTCCAACCGCGTGCGGCTGGAGGATGCCGACGTGCGCGCGACAAGGCGCATCCTGCAGCGCAGCTACTATCTCGCGGCCATGCAGGTGCTGGACGCCGTGCCCCCGTGGGGCGCGCTCTCCGGCGTGCGGCCGACGAAGCTTTCGACCCGCTGCCTTTCCGGCGGCGGCAGCGAAAAAGACGCCGAGCGCCTGCTGCGCGAGACCTATTTTGTCTCTCCGGCGCGGGCAAAGCTCTGCGTCGACGCCTCGCGGCATACCATCGAGGCCGCGAAGCTGCTTGACCCGGACGATCTTTCGGTATATATCGGGATCCCGTTCTGCCCGACGCGCTGCGCGTACTGCTCGTTCGTGAGCCAGTCCATCGAGCGCTTCGGGGAGTTTTTGCCTGCGTATCTGGACGCGCTGCTGCGCGAGATCGCGCATACCGGTAAGCTGCTGCGGGATTCCGGTTTCCACATCCGCACGCTCTACATCGGCGGCGGCACGCCGACGACGCTCTCGAGCGCGCAGATGGCGCAGCTGCTGGAGGCCATCCACACGAGCTTCGATCTTTCCCGCTGTCTGGAATTCACGGTCGAGGGCGGCCGCCCCGACACGCTGGACGAGGAAAAGCTGCGCGTGATCAAAGCCGGCGGCGCCACGCGCATCTCCATCAACCCCCAGACCATGTCCGACAAGGTCCTCGCGGCCGTCGGCCGCCGCCATACGGCCCGGCAGACCATCGAGGCCTTCTATCAGGCGGTCCGCGCCGGATTCGATGATATCAACATGGACCTCATCGCGGGTCTGCCCGACGACGATGAGGAAGGCTTCGCCGATTCCATCCGGCAGGTGCTCGCGCTTGGCCCGAGCAACATCACGGTCCACACGCTGGCGCTCAAGAAGGGCGCGGCGCTGTTTTCCTCCCGGGCTCCGCTCCCGCCGCAGGAGGCGGTGGCCGCCATGCTCGCGGGCGCGGAAGATGCGCTGCGCGACAACGGCTACGAGCCCTACTATCTCTACCGGCAGAAGTACATGTCCGGCAGCTTTGAAAACACCGGCTGGTGCAGGCCGGGCTACACCGGACTTTACAACATATACATGATGGAGGAGCTGCACACCATCCTCTCTCTCGGCGGCGGCGGGATGAACAAGATCAATCTCCCTGCGGAGAAGCTCGCCCGATACCATAACCCCAAGATCCCGCAGGATTATATTTCCCGCATCGACACGATCCTGCAGCAGAAGGACGAGATCTTCTCCCTGCTGCGTCAGATCCGCGAACAGAACCCGTAAGGAGGGCTTCCATGGATACACTGTTTTCCCATGTCAATATCGTCACGATGAACGAGCAGATGACGCTCTGGCAGGACGCGTTCGTCGGCGTCACGGACGGAAAGATCGCCTATATGGCCAAAAAACCGCCCGAGGAGCAGCCGAAGAAGATCATTGACGCCACCGGCATGGTCCTGATGCCGGGCCTCATCAACTGCCATACGCACCTGCCGATGTACCTGCTGCGCGGCTACGCGGACGACCTCAATCTGCAGGACTGGCTCGAGCACTATATCTTCCCGCGCGAAGACCGGCTCGACGGCCGCGCCGTCAAGGCCGCAGCGACGCTCGCCATCGCCGAGGCGCTGCGCTTCGGCACGACCAGCGTGTCGGATATGTACTATTTCTGCGACGAGATCTGCCAGGCCGTGGCCGAGTCCGGCATCAAGGCGAATATCTCCCGCGGCACGTCCATGTTCCTGGGCGACGATTTCTGCTTTGATACCTTCCCCGCCTGCCGTGAGCTCGTGGAGCTGAAGGACAAGTGGCATAACTATGACAACGGCCGCATTAAGATCGAGGCCTCCATCCACGCCGAATATACCTCGACCTATCAGCTCTGGGACGCGCTGGCGGAATACGCCATCAACAACGGCCTGCAGCTGCAGGTCCATCTGTCCGAGACGAAGAAGGAGCACGACGAGTGCGTGGAGAAGTACGGCCTCACGCCCGCGCAGGTGCTCGACTGCCACCATGTGTTCGACGTGCCGACCGTCGCGGCCCACTGCGTTCATGTGACGCAGGAGGATATGCAGCTGCTGGCAAAGCGGCATGTGTCCGCGGCGCACTGCCCGGTGAGCAACCTGAAGCTCGCCTCCGGCTGCGCGGACGTGCTCGGCATGGTCAAGGCGGGCATGAACGTGTGCCTCGGCACGGACTCGGTCGCGTCCAACAATAATCTGGATCTTTTTGAGGAGATCAAGGCCGCCGCGCTCATGGCCAAGGGCAAAACCGGCGACCCGAAGGCGCTTCCGGCAGAGGCCGCGCTCATGATGGCGACGGTCTGCGGCGCGAGAGCGCAGGGGCGGAGCGCCGAATGCGGCGTCATCGAGCTCGGCATGGACGCCGACCTCATCCTGCTGGACTTCAACCAGCCGCACCTCATCCCGTGTCACAACGTGCTCTCGCAGCTGGTCTACGCGGCCTCCGGCCACGACGTGGCGCTGACGATGGTGCGCGGAAAGATCCTCTACGCCGACGGCAAGTACCCCACGCTGGACGTCGCCGGTGCGCTCCGCGAGCTGCACGACTACGCCATCCCCAGAGTCTTTTCTGATGAACCGGAGGCGCAGGCATGAGCGGCGGACAGGCACAAAAGAAGCAGAGCTTCCTGCAGGGCGTGGCGGTTCTGACCGCGGCGACCATCATCGTCAAGCTCCTCGGCTTCATCTATAAGGTCCCGCTGCAGAACATCCTGCAGGAACGGGGCTTCGGCTACTTCAACACCGCCTACGACGTGTACAACGTCCTGCTGATGATCTCCACGACGGGCCTGCCCGTCGCCGTCAGCCGGATGATCTCACAGGCGCAGGCGCTCGACAATTACGCGCAGATCCGCAAGATCTACTCGGTGTCCATGAAGGTCTTTCTGACCATCGGCGTCGTCGGCACGCTCATCATGCTCGTGTTCTGCCGCCAGCTGTCGGTCATGGTCACGACGAATGAAAACTCCTGGGCGGCCATCGCGGCGCTGTCGCCGTGCGTGCTGCTCATCTGCATCGTCTCGGCCCACCGCGGCTTCTTCCAGGGGCAGAGCAACATGACCCCGACGTCCGTCAGCCAGGTCTATGAGGCCATGATCCGCGTGGTCTTCGGCCTCGGCGGCGCGTACCTGATGCTCAAAAAGACCGGCAGTCTCGTCTACGCGGCGGCCGGCGGCATCTTCGGCGTGACGGCGGGATGCATCGTGGCGGTCATCTATCTGCGCATCCAGTTCGGCAAGTCCAATCAGATCCTGCAGCAGGGCGGCGGCGAGGCCAAATCCGGCCGCCAGACAATGAAGGAGCTGCTCGTCATCGCCGTCCCCATCACGCTGGGCTCGGCAGGTCTGCAGATCATCAACCTGTTCGACACGATGATCTATATGCGCAGGCTCACCGGCGCGCTCGCGTGGTCGTCCGACGCGGCGGATACCGCCAAGGGCATCTATAACTTCTGCCAGACGATCTTCAATCTCCCCTGCTCGCTCATCACGCCCATCACCATCTCCATCATCCCGACCGTGACCGCCGCCCTGACCCGCGGCAATGCTGACGGCGCGCGCCATACGGAGGAATCCGCCGTGCGGACCATGGGCCTCATCAGCCTGCCGTGCGCGGTGGGGCTGGCCGTGCTGGCCGAGCCCATCATCCGCCTGCTCGCGGGCAACTACGGCCCAGAGAGCGTCGCCACAGCCACGCCGATCCTCGCGTATCTGGGCATCGCCGTCGTCTTCAACAGCACGGTCCTGCTCTTCAACGCCATCATGCAGGCGCACGGCGACGTGACGACGCCGGTGGTCAACATGCTCATCGGCGGCATCGTGAAGGTCGTCGTCAACTATATCCTGGTCGCCATCCCGTCGCTCAACATCATCGGCGCGGCCATCGGCACCATCGTCTGCTATGTGACGATCACGGCGCTCGACCTCATCGCCATGCGCAGGACCGTCACAACGCATCCGGCCGTTGCACGTAACCTCATCCGCCCGGCCGCGGCCGCGGCGATCATGGGCGCGGCGACGTTCTTCGCCGAAGCGGTGCTGCGCCGCGTGACGAACTCCAACACGATCATCTGCCTGGGTGCGCTTGTGATCGCGGTGATCGTGTACGCGATTTTTGTCCTTACGCTGCAGTGCATCACCTATGAGGACTGTCTGCTGCTGCCGAAGGGCGAAAAAATCGCAAAAATCCTGCATATCAAACACAAAACATGAATTTCCTACTTGCGAAAGAAACAAAAGTATGATAAATTTTACTAGCAAACCGCGCTATGACCTGTCCGACCTGATCCGGCTGGTGCATGTGCTGCGCGCGCCGGGCGGCTGCCCGTGGGACGCGGCGCAGACGCACCTGTCCATCCGCCGCAATTTCCTTGAGGAAGCCTACGAGGCCTGCGAGGCGCTCGACTGTGACGACGCGGCCATGCTCCGCGAGGAGCTGGGCGACGTGCTGCTGCAGGTGCTGTTCCACGCGGATATCGAAACCGGCCGCGGCCGCATGACGATCGACGACATCGCCGACGCCGAGTGCAAAAAGCTCATCTTCCGCCACCCGTTTCTCTTCGGCGGCGAGGCGGAGAGCTGGGACGAACTCAAGCAGAAGGAAAAGGGCCAGAAGACCACCGGCGAGGCCATGGCGGGCGTCGCCCGCTCGCTGCCGGCGACGTGGCGCGCGGAAAAGATCCAGAAAAAAGCCGCCAAAACCGGCTTCCGCTGGGAATCCGCCGATGAAGCGCTGGACAAACTAGCAGAAGAGACCGGCGAGCTGCGCGAGGCCGTGCGGGATCACACCAACATCGACGAGGAGCTGGGCGACGTGCTGTTCGCCGCGGTTCGCGTCGCCTCCACGCTGGAACGGGACCCGGAGCAGGCGCTGCACGCAGCCTGCGAAAAATTCATCAGACGCTTTACCGCTATGGAGCAGACGGCTCTTGCCGAAGGCAGGCCCCTGGAAACGCTTTCGAAAGACGAGCTGCTTGCCGGATGGAACGCGCAGAAACGTGTCGTGCCCGGCGGTGAACAATAACTCATATACTTTATGAAAAGAGGAACTACACATGAATAAGACCGAACTGATCGCGGAAGTCGCCAAGAAATGCGGCATTTCCAAGAAGGACGCCGAGAAGGCCGTCACCACCACCTTTGACACCATCGCTGACGCACTGAGCCAGGGCGACAAGGTCCAGCTGGTTGGCTTCGGCGGTTTTGAGACGAAGAAGCGCGAAGCCCGCATGGGCCGCAACCCCAAGACCAAGGAAGCCATCGAGATCCCCGCTACCACCATCCCCGTCTTCAAAGCCGGCAAGGCGCTGAAGGAAAAGACCGCAAAGTAAGTACGATCCCCGCAGGGCAGCCGGACGGCTGCCCTGTTTTTTGCGCGCCGATCACATTCCGTGAACTTTTTCGGATCACAGATCATAATTTATAAACTTTTTCCGGATCTCCGGTTGACTTTTCCCCCATTTGCCGCTATAATACTCTGGTCTGCGAGCGCAGACGATCCTTGCCGCAGGCGGGACCTGCGGCCATAAGTCCAGAAGGAGGTGCAACATCATGGCAAAACTTTCCGCAAAGTATGAGGTCCTCTATATCATCGACCCCGCACAGGGTGAAGAGGGTATCGCGGCTCTCGTGGAAAAATTCAAGGGTATCGTGGAGGCTCACGGCACTCTGACCAGTGTTGACGAGTGGGGCAAGCGCCGTCTTGCGTACCCGATCAACGACCTGATCGAGGGCTACTACGTCTACATGACCTGCGAAGTGACGCCCGAAATGCCGGCAGAGCTTGATCGTGTCTTCAAGATCACCGACGGCATCCTGCGTTCCATCATCGTCGCTGTTGAAGAGTAAGGAGGCACTCACATGCTGAACCACATCGTTCTCATGGGCCGACTGACTCGTGACCCCGAGCTGCGCCGGACCGGCAGCGGCGTCGCGGTCGCATCCTTTACGCTCGCTGTCGACCGCGATTACGCGGCGCAGGGCGCGGAAAAGGAAACAGATTTCGTGGACATCGTCGCATGGCGGAGCACAGCTGAGTTCGTCAGCAAGTACTTCTCCAAGGGCCGCATGGCGGTCGTCTCCGGCCGGCTGCAGATCCGCAACTGGCAGGACAAGGAAGGCAACAAGCGCCGCTCGGCCGAGGTCGTAGCGGACAACGTCTACTTCGGCGACAGCAAGCGCGACAGCGCCGACGGCGGCTTCAACCAGTCGCAGGGCTACGCGCAGAGCTTCAATCAGATCCCGCAGCCGCAGCAGCCGGCGTATCAGGCGCCGCAGAACGTGTCTGCCGCCTCGTCTGATTTCTCCATGCTCTCCGACGACGATCCCGAGCTCCCGTTCTAACATTTTTCCACAAGACCAAGATAGGAGGATTCACTATGGCAATGTCTAATGATCGTGTTCATCCTCGCAAGCGCAAGAAGGTTTGCTCCTTCTGTGTTGATAAGGTGACGCACATCGATTTCAAAGACACTGTGAAGCTTCGCCGTTACCTGTCCGAGCGCGGCAAGATCCTGCCCCGCCGTACCACCGGTACCTGCGCTGCCCATCAGCGTCAGCTGACGGTCGCTATCAAGCGTGCCCGCCAGATCGCCCTGCTGCCCTACGTAGCAGACTGAGGTTTCAAGCAAAAAACCTGTCCGTATGGGCAGGTTTTTTGAATACGCGGAGGTTTTTATGTTTTCCATCACGCTCATCTGCATGGGCAAGCTCAAGGAGAAATTCTATACCGAGGCGGCCGCCGAATACGCCAAGCGGCTGAAGGCCTACTGCGCCTTCCAGCTCATCGAGCTGCCGGAATGCCGCCTGCCGGAGGATCCGAGCGCCGCGCAGATCGCCCAGGGCCTGCAGAAGGAGGCGGAGCTCATCCGCGCGAAGCTGCCCAAGGGCTGCTTTTTCTGCGTGCTGACGCCGGAGGGCAGGCTCCTGTCCTCGGAGCAGCTGGCCGATACCCTGCGGCAGGCCAAGCTCGGCGGCCGGTCGGGCGCGTGCTTTCTCATCGGCTCGTCGTTCGGCATCGCGCCGGAGATCAAGGCGCTTGCCGACCTGCAGCTGTCTATGAGCAAGATGACCTTTCCGCACCATCTCGCCCGCGTCATGGCGCTCGAGCAGCTCTACCGCGCCGAGGCCATCCAGGCGGGCAGCAAATACCACAAATAACAGGAGGTTTTCGCAATGTTTCAGATGAAAGACGAAATGCAGACCGCCGTCAAGCACAACATCCGCGGCGGTGAAGGAAGCCCCAGCTTCCGTTACCTGTTCTCGGCCGAGCAGCTCGGCGGCCGCGCGGAGATGATGGCCGTCATCACCCTGCAGCCCGGCGAGTCCGTCGGCGTGCATCCGCACGAGACGAACGGCGAAGCCTACGTCATTCTCGAGGGTGCGGCCACCGTCACCGAAGACGGGCAGGCGCGCGAGCTGCACGTCGGCGACGCGGAATTCTGCGCCGACGGCCATACCCACTCCATCCGCAACCACACCGCCGCCCCCACCCGCTTCCTCGCCGTGATCGTCCCGAACAAGTAAGCAAACGCCTGATCGCCGCAGCAGACTCCCTGCTGCGGCGATCCTTGCACTGTTTTCATCGGTATGATAGGATAGGCATAAAGCATTTGTGAGGTTTTTATGGATCGGACATTTCAGAAGTTCCTGCGCAGCGGCCTGGACCTCGCCCCGTTGGGCGTGGAGCGGCGGGAGGAAAACCTGCCGTATTTCTGCACGCCGAAGGGCGCGGCCATCTTCGGCTGGGCGGGCGTCGACGGCATTCACTACTGCTTCATCCGCGGCTTCGGCGGTATGGTCTTCGCCGTGAGCCCGATGAACGCGGCGCCGGACTGCGTGCACCCGCTGGCCAGGGATTTCGCGGACTTTTTGCGGCTGCTGCTCGCCTGCGGCGACGCGGCGGCGCTGGAGCAGGCGTGGATGTGGGGAGAAGCGCAGTTTGACGCTTTTTTGCGGGAAAATCCCCCCACAGCGGAGCAGGAAGCATGTCTGGCTGCCGTCGCCGCGCAGCTGGGTCTCACCCCGATGGAACACCCGTGGGCCTATCTCCGGGAGCTGCAGGCATCCTTTGACCCCGGCAGCATCAAGTACACAGAGGAATATTACAATGTCACCGGATGTCCGGCGGCAGAACCAGCGGAGCCGGACTGGAAGGTCTTCTTTGGCGGCGGCTTCTGGGGCGGACGGGGAAACGGCCGGGCCGGGACCGAGCTCCGGCTGGAAACGCAGTTTGACTGGGCGGGGCGCCATTGGGTCGTCCCCGCGGCGTATGCCTGCGGCAAGGGGCTGGTCGTGGACCTCTGCATGCGCGCAGAGGCGGACGAGATCCGCAAGTTCCTGAAAACGTGGGATCTGAGCCCGGAAAACGACTCGCGCGACAATTTTACGCTGGAGCAGCAGCTGCAGATCGATCTTGACAACCCGCTCGGCATGCGGCCCGACCCGCAGCTCACGCTGAACGGCCAGCCGCTGCAGCTCTCGCACGGCTGCACGGTGTGTTATAACCCCTGCCTGCCGGGAAGCTTCCGTTCGCCGGAGGCGGAGCGGACGCTCCGCCATTACGGGCTGGCCGCCGCCTGTGGGTGGATGCTCTGCCGGTTCTCCTTTTTGTGGGCGGGCAAGCGCCGCCCGAAGATCCGGACTCTGACGCTCACGATGCGGCAGCGGCCGTGCCGCGTGCCCGGCCCGCACTTCAAGGTCCATGCGCCCGGCGATTCGTTCACCTTCCGCCACCCGGTCAGCGGGACGGACTATACGCTGCAGGTGCAGGAGCTGGCACAGGAAACGCTTCCGCGCGGGCTGCTCACCGCATTTTACCCGACGCATTTCACCGCCATGCGCTACACGCTCTCCCCCGCGCCAAGCGAGGACATCCGGATCTGTGACTGCGATGTGGGCGACCAGCCGCTGGAGATCGGCCCATGCACGGATGCCCATGCGCCGGAGGCGCAGAGCAGCGCCGCCTGCATCGGCATCATCGGCGGTGCGGACGGGCCGACCGCGTTCGTGGCCGGTTCCGGGCCGGAGGGCAGCCGCGGTGTCTGCTCCGCCCTGCACTTTGAACCGGTGCAGGATGACGTGGAATGGTGTGTAGAGTTTTTGACCCAGCCGTTTGCGGACGCGGTGATCCCGCTGCTATAACGAGCCCCTGCCCGGTGAGCGCACCGGGCAGGGGTTTTTTTCCGGTTTGACGCGCCAGTAGCCCGTCGTGTCTCGTGCCAGCACCTCCACTTCTCCGCGGCCGACGAAGTCGCCATGGTCCGTCGCCCGGTTTTCGCCGCCGAACATCGTATTCGCGCCGACGGCAATATGAAATGTCCCCGCCATTTTCTCGTCCAGCAGCGTGTATCCGCACAGGTCGGTCACATTCGGGTTCATGCCGAGTCCCAGCTCGCAGACGATGCGGTTTTCCCGCGGCAGGCCCGCAAAGTGCGCCGCGACCGCCTCACAGCTGCTGCCGGTGATCTCGCCGTTCGTGATCTGCAGGGTCACGTCCGTGTATGCCTCGCCCTCCAGATAGAGCGTCCCGAAGAACACGTCTCCGTTGGTCTTCGTCTCGACCGGGGCGATATAAATTTCGCCGCAGGGCAGATCGCCGTCTCCGGCATCGGTCAGCCACGTGCGCCCGGTCAGCTCCAGCTGCAGCACGCAGCCTTCGCCCGTCCGGACCGCCACCCGGCTGGCTCCGGCAAACTGCGCAGCCGCATGCTCGCAGGCGGCGCGGACGGCGGCATAGTCGACGTCATATGCGCGGTCCATGCGACGGATATACTCCTGCGGGTCGAGGCCGGACTCGGCCGCGTTGGCCTCCGTCGGGATGCGGATCTGCGCAAAGCGCCTGCACGTCACAAGCTTTTCAAACAGCTGCGAGATATATCTGCGGTACAGCTCCATCTGCGCATCCTCCAGCTCGTATCCGAGCACGATCGGCTGACAGGCGAATACGTCCAGGACCGCGTCGAACTTCGAAAACAGGCCAAAGTACCGCTCATCAAAGCAGCTCTCCTTCGCGCCCGCAAAGATCTCCCGGTTGACGGACCGCGCCTGCTGCAAAACGACCGGCGAGGCGCCCAGCGCGGCGACGGCGGCGGCAAACTGATTGGCGACGGTCTTGTCGGCGTTTTCGCCCCAGAAGTGGATCAAAATCAGCTCTCCGGCTGAAACGCCGCTTGCTTTTACGATTTTTGCTATGGTTTCGCGCGTCATACGCACACCTCCTCTGTGTCTGCGATTCCATCATGCTCTCATCGGAATGTCAAGTCTGATTTGATAAATATAAAAATAAATAATCAGGATCCACTTCGAGATAAATAAACCCCGGCTCGGCCTATGCTGGCCGCGCCGGGGTCCCGGTCTGGTTTGTCTGCCTGACGGCGCTTATGTTGTCTGCTCCTGCAGGATCCGGCCTTCCGCGCTGATCGTCACGACGCGCAGGGGAAGGGCCCTGCCGCTGTGCGCGATCGCCTGGCGGGCGGCGTATTCCAGTCCGCCGCAGCACGGGACCTCCATGCGCGTGAGCATCACGCTGCGCACGTCGTTCTCCGTGAGGATCGCGGTCAGCTTCTCCTCGTAGTCCGCGGTGTCCAGCTTCGGGCAGCCGATGAGCGTCACGCGGCCGCGGATGAAGTCCGCGTGAAAATTCCCATAGGCATAGGCCGTGCAGTCGGCGGCGATGAGCAGGTCGCAGCCGTCAAAATACGGCGCGTTCACCGGCACGAGCTTGATCTGGCAGGGCCACTGGGCCAGCTGCGAGGGCTGGGCGGCGGCAGGAGCTGCAGCCGGTGCGGCCTGCTGGCGGTCAAACTGGCGCATAGCGCTGCCCGGGCAGCCGTGGAAGACGGGCTTTTCGGCAGCGGCAGCAGCCTTTTTCTGTTTGTTTTCCAGCACAGCCTGCTCATCGTAGGCAGCGGCCTCCCGCTCCTCGAAGGTGATGGCACCGGTGGGGCAGCCGGGCAGGCAGTCGCCGAAGCCGTCGCAGTAGTCGTCGCGCATGAGCTTGGCCTTTCCGTTCACGAGGCCGATGGCACCCTCATGGCAGGCAGTGACACAGGCACCACAGCCATTGCATTTTTCTTCGTCTATATGAATGATTTTACGTATCATATCCACACTCTCCTTTTCTTGATGGGCCTATTATAACAGATGCTTCGTCCTATTTCTGTTGTCATGACCACAAAGAGAGAGGAAGTTTTTCTCAGTAATGCACGACATTGCCCGCATTGCGGATGCGTGCCAGCACCGGCTCTGCCTCCGGGCTGCGGAAATAGTCGAGGCTGGTCTTGGGCAGCAGCGTCTCGAGGGTATCCCAGTCGCCGCTCTGCAGGCACTGGCGGACGGTGGAAGCACTGATGGCCTTGCCGTTTGCTTCTTTGCGGGGTACAACGACACACTCGATACCCGCTTTGGGCAGCTGCTCGCACATAATCTGGTTGTAAAGCCCCGTCACCTGACTGGTAGGCTCCTCGCCCACATAGCGGGCAGTGATGTTCAGCGCCGCCGCGATTTTCGTAAAGACGGCGAGGTCCAGCCGGGCGTGGCCGTCGATGACAG
>ERZ857827.2354-NODE-2354-length-14481-cov-3.755026_pt1 | contig 14481 bp, 10 predicted proteins | sample MGYA00519761_ERZ857827 | MGnify/ENA primary metagenome ERZ857827 (study PRJEB31778, sample SAMEA3449370) | human gut metagenome | biome: human gut; feature: human-associated habitat; material: faeces | place: United Kingdom | collected 2010/2012 ... | reverse complement strand
CCTGTTTCCGTGACGAAGACGCAAGAGCGGACCGTTCACCCGGCGAATTCTATCAGCTTGACTTTGAAATGGCATTTGCAACACAGGAAGACGTTTTTGCAAACGCAGAAGAGGTTTTATCTGCTGTATTTGAAAAGTTCGGCGGTAAGCCCGTATCTCCCGCACCCTTCAAGCGTATCCCCTACGCCGAGTCAATGCTGAAGTACGGCACAGACAAGCCCGACCTGCGTAACCCTCTTATTATAACAGAGCTGTCCGACTTATTCGTTGACAGCGACTTCAAGCCTTTCGCAAACAAGTGCGTAAGAGGCATCAGAGTTCCCGGCATGGCAAGTCAGTCAAAGGGCTTCTTTGAGAAGATGGAAGCATTCGCTAAGGAAATCGGCATGAAGGGTCTTGGATATGTCAAGGTAGACGAGAGCTTCAAGTATCTCGGCCCTATCGACAAGTTCCTGAATGACGAGCAGAGAGAAGAGCTTAAGAACAGATGTGCTCTTGAAGTGGGCGATGTTCTTTACTTCATAGCCGACAACAAGAAGATGGCGCCCAAGTTTGCAGGTCAGATCCGTACAGAAGTCGCAAAGCGTATGGATATGATTGACTATGACAGATATGAAATGTGCTTTATCGTTGACTTCCCGATGTACGAGGAGGACGAGGAAACAGGCAAGACTATATTCACTCACAACCCCTTCTCAATGCCGCAGGGCGGTCTTGAAGCGCTTAAGACAAAGAATCCGCTTGACATACTTGCATACCAGTACGATATTGTCTGCAACGGTGTTGAGCTTTCAAGCGGCGCTGTAAGAAACCACGACCTTGAGATAATGATAAAGGCTTTCGAGATTGCCGGCTACACAGAGCAGGACGTTGCCGAGAAGTTCGGCGCTCTTTACAATGCGTTCCAGTATGGTGCTCCGCCCCACGCAGGTATGGCGCCCGGTGTAGACCGTATGATAATGCTCCTCACAGGCGATGAGAGCATAAGAGAGGTTATCGCATTCCCGATGAACTCCAACGCACAGGATCTCCTGCTCGGCGCACCCACAGAGGTAACCGAACAGCAGCTGCGTGAAGTACACATAAAGGTACGCCAGAAACCCACCGTCTAAGGTGGCAACGCCACCGGTAATTCCGCCTTTGGCAATGATATTGTTTTGCTGAACATAGCGAAACGGCGGGAATTAACGGTATCATAAATTTTATAAGCGAATTACGGCAGATATGCGAAAGCGTATCTGCCGTTGTTGCGTTTAAACATTTTAATCATATTGCAATTTTGCACTGAACCTTGTCATTTTCACAATAGTTATAAATTATCACAAACCGTTCGTCCTGCACCAAGCCTCTTGGCTCCCTTGCCAAAGGGCGCTGGATTGCGACAAGGCTATTTCTTATCATAAATTGCCATACTTTGCGTTTTAAGTATCTTAAATATTCACTCAAACCTTTATGTCGCAAGACTGAGGGATCGTTGCACCGAATACTGCCTTCCCACAAAAGCCCCACAAATAAGATTTTAACAAGCCGATTAAATCCCCCCACATCGCAAATTCTCATTTCCGCTATTGTAATTTCACTCGGATTGGTGTATAATAAATAATGTATATTTATATACTGAAATTTCTATCGGAAGGAATGTAAAAAAACATGACTATCACAAAGGATTCAATAATCGGCGATATTTTAGACGCATACGGAGAGGTAACAGCCCCCTTCTTTCTTGAAATGGGTATGCACTGCTTAGGCTGCCCTGCGTCAAGAGGTGAAACTGTTGCACAGGCGTGCGATGTTCACGGTGTTGATGCGGACGAGTTGGTTAAGAAGCTGAACGAGGCTGTCGGTAACTGATGCACGAGCCGATACTCTCGCCAAGACTTGCGGCGGCGGCAGGAATGGTGCGTAAAGGCGGAGAGATCTGCGATGTCGGTACGGATCACGCCCTGCTCCCTTGCAGGCTCTATCTTGACGGTGAAAGAAAGCTCACGGCGGCGGATATAAACGAAGGCCCTTTGCTTTCGGCAAAACAGACGGTAATGCACTACATAGGAAAAGAAGATGCTGTGCGTCTTGTGCTGTCGGACGGACTTGAAAAAATAGATTATGCCGACGATGTGATAATCGCAGGTATGGGCGGCGAGCTTATAGCAAGAATTGTTCTCGGTTGCCGTTTCTTAAGCCGTGATACACATTTTATCCTCCAGCCTATGACAAAGGCTGAGATATTAAGAAAAGAACTGTACAAAAACGGCTTTTATATAGAAAAAGAGCTTACCGCAAGGGAAAACGACAGAAATTACGTTATTATGTCGGTGTACTATGACGGCGAGAGCCGTGAGATAACCGACGCTTTTGCATATTCCGGAAAGGTAACGGACAAGGAGTATCTTAGCTTGGTGTGCCGTAAGCTAAGACATACAGGAGAATGCTGCTCATCGTCCGATACGGCAAAAAGCGAGAAGCTGTGCAATACAGCACAGGAAATAGAAAATATAATAACAACATTATGATTTTTTGGGGTGAAGGTTATGAAAGTAAGCGCTATCTACGAGTTTCTGAATGAATACGCACCGTTTTCGGTGCAGGATAAGTTTGACAACAGCGGATTTCTTGTCGGTGATATGAATGCCCCAGTTAAGGGCATATGCCTTTGCCTTGACATAACCAACGCTGTGATAAAAGAGGCAGTGGCGAACAAAGCCAACCTTATAATATCGCATCACCCTGTTATTTTCGATCCGCTGAAAAGCGTTACGGAGGGTATGCCGGTTTACGAGCTTATAAAGAATAAGCTGAACGCTGTATGCGTTCATACCAATGCGGATATGACCAAAAACGGCGTTACCGATATTATGCTCGATCTGCTCGAATTTGAGCGCTCCGACAAGATATTAGAACCCGTTATGCCCGACGGAACAGGCTACGGTAAAATATGCGAACTGCCTATAGCCACTCACGCCAAGGCTCTCGCTGAGTGTTGTAAGAAAGCGTTTGACTGCACGGTGGTACGCTATACCGAAACCGACAGACCGATAAAGCGTGTAGCTGTTTGTTCCGGCGCAGGCGGAAGCACCTTGCCGCTTGCCGCTGCCGCAGGCTGTGACGCTCTTATAACTGGCGATATAAAGCACGATGTATGGATAGACGCTGTCAACAGGGATTTCTGCCTTATTGACGCAGGTCACTTCCACACGGAAAATATACTTTGCAATTATCTTTGCGGTGTTCTTAGCCGCAAATTTCACAATACACAGATATTTGTCGCACAGAGCAGTAAAGACCCCTGCTCATATATAATTTAACGTGTGACGGAAAGGACTGCCGATGTCACTTGACGGCACTTTTCTTCACTGTGTGGTATCCGAAATGCTGTCGGCAGGGCTTGTCGGCGGAAGAATAGACAAGATCTATCAGCCCTCCCGTGAGGAGATAATTATTTCGATACGCAGTGCAGGAAAGCATAATAAGATATTGATAAGCTCAAATTCAATGTCGGCACGGGTGTGCATGACAGAGCGTGCGGCGGAAAATCCGTCCGCCCCTCCTATGTTCTGTATGCTTCTCAGAAAGCACCTCAGCGGAGGAAAACTGCTGGATATAACGCAGGACGGACTTGAGCGTATAATAAACTTTGATTTTGAGTGCATGAACGAAATAGGCGATATGGTAGTAAACCGCCTTACCGCCGAAATAATGGGCAGGCACAGCAATATAATACTTATGGCAAAAAAGGACGGCGTGTACCGTGTTACCGATAGCATAAAGCGTATCACGGACGATGTTTCCTCGGTAAGACGTATACTTCCGAATATCGTATACGAAACACCGCCGAGAGATCTGACCCGTGTAAACTTCCTTATTTGTTCGGACAGCGAGTTTATAAACGCTGTAAAACAGGGCGAGGGAAAACGGCTGTCAAAGCACCTGACCGCCTGTCTTGAGGGCATATCCCCCGTATTTGCGAGGGAGTGCGCTTATTATTCGTGCAGGGATACCGATTTTGCGGTTGACGATATGACGGATGATAACTATGACCGCCTGCTGTTTTTTATAAAACGTGCAAGAGAATATGTTACAGATAAAAACGGTTTTACGATTCTGCGTGACCTGAACGGCACATATAAGGATTTCTGCTTTATGCCGATAGAGCAATACGGCACGCAGATGCTTGTATCCCACGCAGACGGCGCAAACGCACTGCTTGATATATTCTACGGCAGTAAAGCGGAAAACGAACGGATGAAACAGCGTTCAAGGGATTTGCTGAAAATGCTGATGAATACCTATGAGCGAATAGCAAGAAAGCTGGAGCTTCAGAAGGGCGAGCTTGCACAGTGCGGAGAAAGGGAGGTATTCCGAGTCCGTGGCGATGTTGTAAGTGCGAATATATACCGTATGGAAAAAGGTATGACCGAGCTTACCGCCGAGGATTACAGCACGGGCGAAACCGTGACCGTTCCGCTTGACGTAAGGCTCACACCCTCGCAGAACGCCCAGAAATACTATGCGGAATACAAGAAGCTTGAAAAAGCCGAAAGAATGCTTACAAAGCTGATAGCGGACGGCGAAAACGAGCTTATATATATCGACAGCGTATTCGATGCCGCATCCCGTGCCACCTCCAATGCGGAGATAAGCGAGATAAAGCAGGAATTAGCGGCAAACGGCTATATCCACACGAATACCGTCAATAAAAAGACGCAGGTAAAACCGAAACCTCCTATGCACTTTGTGACCGATGACGGTTACGATGTGTATATAGGCAGGAACAACATACAGAATGACAAGCTGACCGTAAAAACCGCCGAGCCGGACGATATGTGGCTTCATACGAAGAACATAGCAGGCTCGCACGTCATAATAAAGGCGAAGAACGGCGAAATATCGGATAATGCCATTCTGCAGGCGGCAAGCCTTGCGGCATACTGCTCAAAGGCGCAGAACAGCACAAAAGTGCCTGTTGACTACACGCGGATAAGATTTGTGAAGAAGCCCAACGGCGCAAAGCCGGGTATGGTGATATTCACAAACAATTACACAGTGCTTGTAGACCCCGATGAACAGCTTTTTGCAAGGGTAGAGGCGTAGAAAGGTTAATATTTATGAGTAAAGCTCTATTGCCCAAATATGAATACACAGATAATATTCGTCACGGCTTCAGCAACTTCATAAGTAACACCAAAAATAAACTGTTTATACTTGCTATAGGCTCATGTGTAATAGCAAGCAAAGAAGGTTATTACACAGCGGTTTTGAAATACAACGACAAGGTTAGCGTGTTAAATAATCAAGTCATCACCAATAGTGCTAATGTTTGTATTTTAACGGGTATAATGGCAGCGATAGACAAAATAAAGAAGCCGACCGATGTTTATATTGTGGTTAGCACACCTTTAGGGTTTGCAACTAAAAATAGTCCGAATAGAGTTTTATGCTTACAGGTGCAACAAGCTCTTTTAGAAAAGAATTGTCATGCAGAGTTAATCGAATTAACGGGGCAAGGCACCGAGTTGTCTGATTATATCTGCAAAATAAGTAACTTGCAGTAATCAAAGAAAGGATAAAAATAAAATGAAGAAAGAACTCGCAAAGACCTATTCTCCTAAGGATTTTGAGGACAGGCTTTATCACGAATGGGAGGAAAAGAAGTACTTCCACGCAGAAATAGACCCCAAGAAGAAGCCCTATACGATAGTTATCCCCCCTCCGAACATAACCGGACAGCTTCATATGGGACACGCTCTTGACAACACATTGCAGGATATTCTTATCCGCTATAAGAGAATGCAGGGCTACAGCGCACTGTGGCTGCCCGGCACAGACCACGCTTCAATCGCTACAGAGGCAAAGATAGTAAACGCTATGAAGGAAGAGGGTCTTACCAAGGACGATGTAGGCAGAGAAGGCTTCCTTGAGCGTGCGTGGGAATGGAAAAAGGTTTACGGCGGACGTATCGTTCAGCAGTTAAAGAAGCTCGGCTCGTCTTGCGACTGGGACAGAGAGCGTTTCACTCTTGACGAGGGCTGTTCAAAGGCTGTACAGAAGGTATTCATCGACCTTTACAACAAGGGTCTTATCTATCACGGCGAAAGAATCATCAACTGGTGTCCGAACTGTAAGACATCAATTTCCGATATTGAATGCGAATATGAAGAACAGGACGGCTTCTTCTGGCATATCAATTATCCCCTTTCAGACGGAAGCGGCAGTGTAGAGATAGCTACAACACGTCCCGAAACACTGCTCGGTGACAGCGCTATAGCCGTTAACCCCGATGACGAAAGATACAAGAGCATAGTAGGCAAGATGGTTAAGCTCCCTCTTACCGACAGAGAGATTCCCGTTATTGCCGATGAATATGTTGATATGGAATTCGGTACAGGCGTAGTTAAGATTACACCCGCACATGACCCTAACGACTTTGAGGTAGGCAAGCGCCACAACTTACCTATCATTCATATGATGAACGATGACGCTACTATTATGGACGGTATCGGCGGCAAGTACGCAGGTATGGACAGATATGAAGCAAGAAATGCTATGGTAGCCGACCTTGAGGCACAGGGCTTACTCGTAAAGGTCGAGCCTCACAAGCACAATGTAGGCTGCTGTCAGCGTTGCGGTACTACCGTTGAACCCAGAGCAAGCTATCAGTGGTTCGTATCTATGAAACAGCTTGCGCAGCCTGCTATAGACGTAGTAAAGAGCGGTGAGCTGAGATATATCCCTCAGAGATTTGAAAACGGCTATCTTTACTGGATGGAAAATATCCGTGACTGGTGCATTTCACGTCAGCTGTGGTGGGGTCACAGAATACCTGCTTACTACTGCCAGAATAAAGAATGCGGACACACAGAGATTACTCTTGACGGTATAGACACCTGCCCCAAGTGCGGCGCACCTATGAAGCAGGACGAGGACACTCTCGATACTTGGTTCTCATCTGCATTATGGCCGTTCTCAACGCTCGGCTGGCCTGAAAAGACAGCAGATCTTGAGTATTTCTATCCTACAAATACGCTTGTTACAGGCTATGATATAATTCCGTTCTGGGTTGCAAGAATGATATTCAGCGGACTTGAGCATACAGGTCAGAAGCCGTTCAAGGATGTACTTATACACGGTCTTGTCCGTGACGAGCTGGGCAGAAAGATGAGCAAGTCGCTCGGCAACGGCGTAGATCCGCTTGAGGTCATCGACAAGTACGGTGCTGACGCACTGCGTCTTACTCTTGTTACAGGTAACGCACCCGGTAACGATATGCGCTGGACAGAAACAAAGGTTACAAATTCCCGTAACTTTGCAAACAAGCTGTGGAATGCTTCAAGATATATCCTTATGAATCTTCCCGAGGATATGCAGGGCGCAGTTCTCCCCGAAAATCTTCCCATCGAGGATAAGTGGATATTATCGCTGTACAACGACCTTATAAAGAACGTTACGTCAAATCTCGACAGCTACGAGCTTGGTGTTGCGGTACAGAATCTGTTCGACTTTATCTGGGATGTTTACTGCGACTGGTATATCGAGCTTACGAAGCCCCGTATCGCAGAGGGCGGAGAAACAGCCCGTGCCGCTCAGAACGTACTCGTTTACGTTATGCAGGGCATTTTAAAGCTGTTACACCCCTTTATGCCGTTCATAACAGAGGAAATATGGCAGTCAATGCCCATAGTTGCCGATAAGGACAACAACCCCGAAAGCATAATGATTTCGGCTTGGCCGGTATATGATGAAAAGCTTCACTTTGCGGCTGAACAGACAGACTTCACAAAGGTCGTTGACGCTATCCGTGCTATCCGTGTACAGCGTAACGAGCTTAACGTACCGCCGTCAAAGAAGGTCACAATGTACATCGAAACAGCCGAAACGGCACTGTTCAAGGGCGCAAAGGCATTCTTCGAGCGTCTTGCAGGCGCAGGCGAGCTGACAGTATCCGAAAAGGCAGAAACAAGCGACGATATGGTAACAATCGTTACCGCAAACGCAAGAATATTTATGCCTATGGGCGAGCTTGTTGACAAGGAAAAGGAGCTTGCAAGACTTGAAAAGGAGCGCAAGGCGGCTCAGAAGGACATCGACTTCCTTTCGGGTAAGCTCAGCAATCAGGGCTTCCTGTCAAAAGCACCCGCACAGCAGATTGAAAACGAGCGTGTAAAGCTTGCTAAGGCACAGGAAAAGATGGAAAAGATAATGCTTTCTATCGAGAAGATGAAGTAATAAGCCGATTATGGCTTTCACATTTCCCCCGGTTTTTATGACCGGGGGATTTTTGCATATTCGGTAACAATGCACAAAGGTTCAAGGTATTTGTGTGAAAAATATACAAATTTGTATTTTAGGAATTGAAAATATGAGCTTAGGTATGTTATTATCAGATTAAGGAAACTCTGTCGACGGAATAACTGATTAAAATACGAATGCGAGGTAATATTTATGGCACTATCTAAACGTTTAATTTCTGCTTTAATTGCTTTCTCAATGTCGGCTACAATTGCAACAACGGCATTTGCACAAACAGATAATAGCATTACACTGAATGAAGAACAAAATCAACTACAAACGGTTGAACCGTCACAGGAGGAAAAGATTTCTATTGAGTACGCAAACATTCCTGAACAACTTGATGTTGTAGAACTTAAAGCACAAGGTTTCTCAGCAAGAGTCAAAAGCGAAGAAACCGATTTAAGCGATATTGTTCTTGAAAAAAATGACGGTACAAGAGCACTCTATATTTTCGATTCTCCTGTTAAGTATATATCAGATGACGGTGATGTCGTTGATAAATCAAACAAAGTCATAAAAAAAGGCAATGTGTTTAAAAGTGAAAGTAATGATATAGAGGTCACACTTCCGTTTTCGCTCTCGTCAGGAATAGCAGTGGATGACGAAGAACTAAATTTGTCAATGCGACCTATTAGTAATAACAATTTAGTAAGAGTTTTGTCAGTAGGCAAAAAATCCGGTGAAGAAAGTGTAAAGTATGAAGATGTATTTGATGAATATACTGATATTGAATATACATATACTTACGATGGAGTAAAAGAAGATATTATTTTAGAAAAATACAATGGAACTAACAAATTCGATTTTGAGCTTTTAACTAACGGATTAGAGCTATGTGAAGATAAAGGAGTGCTTTTACTCAAAGACAATAACGGAAATGTACGAGCTGTTATTGGTGAAATTGTTGTGTTTTCTGCTGATAATAAAAACAACACAATGGGAAAATACCAAATAATAGAGAAAGAAAAAAATAATTGTTATGTGATTTCTGTAACGGTCGATAATGAGTATCTGACAAGTGAAAAAACTAAGTATCCGGTTACAATTGACCCGTATATTAAATCGAATACAGGCGACGGCGGAATAGAAGATATGCAGGTTTTTAAAGGAACAGACGGTAAAGGAGATAAAGAAAAATCTGCCGGATTATCAGGTGTGTCAAGAGTAGGCTGGAGTGACTGGGGTGCTTGTAGAACGCTTTTGAAATTTAAACAAAAAAATGTGCTCAACAATCACGGAATAACACTAAAAGGTCAGATAATTTCGGCAAGTATTGAAATGCGTGATCTTATGTGCCAAGGTGATGAAGTGCCGGTGTATTGCACTCAATTTGCAGGAAAAAGTTGGAACGAATCCGGTCAATATACATGGAATGCACTGAATGCCGAAAACACAGGCAAAGGCGGAAGTATGCTGCCGGTTTCGTATGCGAACGGAAAAAAGAAATCAGACACCAATCCTTCAACAGATACAATGTCACATTGGTTTAAATGGAACGTTTCTAATATCGTCAAGAATTGGGTCGGAAATTCTTCTGATATCGAAAGAGGCATAGAATTTTACGCATTGCCGATGCTTGAGGGATCTTCTGTATATGCGTCATATATGAAGACGTTTGGTTCGGTTCAGGCAGATGCAAAATATAAACCGTATTTTCATATCGAATATAACAATAAGACAGCTATTTTAGTGTCTATAAAATACACAGGTCATGATCATGTTTCTAAACTAGCAGCGTTAAAAGATAAATTGCAAGGGAATCAGTATAATGCAGAAGTATACAATGGTTCATATTCAGGCTCATATATAAAGAAGTTAATTTGCAATGGGAATACTGATATTGTTGTTACACGTTCACATGGTACTACGCATAAAAACTGTTCATATATCACTACGGATAACAAAACAAGTGAAGCATTGTTCCCGTCGGACTTTAAAGATGGTACTGATTTATCTCACATAAAGATTGCATTATTTGTAGGATGTAATACTGCAAAAAATGAAGTAAATTTACCAAGCAGAATGAACGCACTTGGCGCAAAATATACGCTTGGCTTTAAAGAAACAATCTATTGTAATGAAGGCAATGAATTCGTTAAACTATTTTTTGATAATCTGTTGGCAGGCAACGCTGCAAGAGAATCTGCAAACTCAGCTGCCAGAGCAATTCAAAAAAAGAATCCCTCTACAACAATTGACAAATTCTTGGATTATGGGGATCGTAATTTAGTATATAAGAAATAAAAGACCAGGAGGAACCTATTATGAAAAAAATCACAGCACTGTTTCCTTTAACTCTCGCTTTATCTTTGGTTATGCTTATTACGTCTTGCTCTCAGAACAACGAGTTAAGTTCCGACAGTACAGAAAGTCAATATGAATTTGAGGACAAATATGATGTTGTTCTGTACGGCAAGTATCTGCCAACCGACATTGCGGATATTAATAAGCCCGAACAGTTGATAGACGATAGCCTTAATTCCGAGTTTGATCCAGAGTCTGTTCATCAAATAGATTTTTGCGGTAAAACGTTTAATATAAAGTATAAAGACGATAAATACGCAAACGGCGTATATGATTATTATATGTACAGCTATTCTGTAACCGACACCGATACAGATGCATATGAATTTGTACTTTCATCAGACGGCGGAAAATTCGCTTCTGCGTCTATGATAGGTGCGGATGTTGAAACATTGACGGATGTGGGTACGGAAAAACGCACCGAAAAGGTGAAAAAATTTGCTGAAAGCCTTATAGATCTTGGTAAGTACCGTTTTGACGGAGAAGAAAAGACCGTTTTGGGAACACATTATTATGAAGGAAGCGAGCCGTTTGACGAGGTAAGATATATATATAGGTTTATCAAATACAGCTCGGATATAAAAACCGATGAAATGTTATATATATTGGCAGATATTGAGGGTACTGTGGAGGATGTTACTAAGGTATATATCGGTGAGTTCAACAATGACAGCGTAAACGCCTTTGATGTTGAACATTCCGTGGAAGCTGCAAAAGACAAAATCAAGTCTGTGGATAATAAGGATGTATACACAGTTACACAGATTGATGAACCGATCCTTTGCAAATACCGTGGAAAAAATGCACTGAAAGTCAATTTTAAATATGATAATACGACCGATAGCGATTATATTTCGCATGAAGATGGTATGGTAATTATAGTGCCTAAAGAATAGCAGAAACACCGCCGTGATGAATTTACATCACGGCGGCGGGCTTTATTATATTGTATTCGATTTTGCTACAGCTTATTTATAATGTCTAAAAAGCATTATTGTTCAATCCCGACCGTTTCACTATCCTGCGAAAATCCGCAACATTATCAAAGGTCGGAATTTGTAGCGGCTCACAGCCGCAAGGTCGGAATTTACTGTAGCTTTCAGCTACAGTTGTTCGGCTAAGCTGTAGATGAGCTTTTCAGTCTTTTCCCAGCCAAGACACGGGTCGGTTATCGACTTGCCGTAAACCGCATCGTCTGTGCTCTGGCTTCCGTCCTCAATGTAGCTTTCAATCATAAGTCCCTTGACAAATCCCTCAAGATCCTTGCTGTGACGACGGCTGTGCAGAATCTCGTTTGCGATTCTTACCTGCTCTAAATACTTCTTACCCGAATTTGAGTGGTTTGTATCCACTATGACCGCCATGTTCTGAAGATTTTTCTTGCAGTACAGCTCGTACAGCAGTGACAGATCCTCATAGTGATAGTTCGGGATAGTCTGACCGTGCTTGTTTACAGCACCTCTCAGTATAGCGTGGGCAAGCGGATTTCCGCTTGTGACGGTTTCCCAGCCTCTGTATATGAATGTGTGGCTAGCCTGTGCCGCGCGGATAGAGTTGAGCATAACAGACATATCGCCTGCCGTGGGGTTTTTCATACCGACAGGAATATCCATTCCGCTTGATGTAAGCCTGTGCTGCTGATCTTCAACCGAGCGAGCGCCGATAGCAACATAAGACAAAAGATCGGACAGATAACGGTAGTTTTCAGGGTAGAGCATTTCATCCGCACAGGTAAATCCCGTCTGCTCGATAGCCTTTGTATGAAGGCTTCTTACCTTGATAAGTCCCTCAAGCATATCCTCTTTCTTTGTCGGGTCGGGCTGATGTATCATGCCCTTGTAGCCTTCTCCTGTTGTACGGGGCTTGTTCGTGTATATTCTGGGAATTATCAGTATCTTATCCTTTACCTGCTCCTGGACGGGTACCAGCCTTGAAATATAGTCAAGGACAGGCTCCTCCTTGTCGGCAGAGCAAGGTCCTATTATCAGCAGGAACTTATTGCTCTTTCCCGTGAATACATCGGCTATTTCCTTGTCACGCTGTTTCTTTGTTTCCACTATCTTGTCCGACAGAGGATACAGCTCCTTTATCTCCTTGGGAGTTGGGAGCTTTCTTATCATGTTCATACTCATCGCTTTTCTTTCCTTCCTATTGCGTATCTTAGTTATACATCACACCCGGAATTTTATGAGTTCCGTATAATCAAAAACCGCCCTCAGGTCATCTCTGATCTGAGGGCGGATATATATCCACGGTACCACCTCAATTCACCGTACAGGTGCACAGCACTGGTATACGGTCTTTAAAGCTGTAACGGGCTTACCCGAATGGCTTACAGGCTCTGCGCTTTCGGCTCATCTCTCCGGAATGAATTCAGGCTTTATATTCTGTCGGCTCGCACCTAATCCGACTCTCTGTGAGAAATCTGCCGCCTTACTTTTTTCCATCTGCGATTTGTGGTGTATATTCGGTTTAATACCCGTTTTTCGGGTACAATGTAAGTATACCACGGCACTCGGTATTTGTCAATAGATTTTTTACTCAATTTAAAGCGGAAAAGCGTTAAAGCGGAAGATTTTTCTGAAAAATGCGTATAAAACGGAAAATAACGTTAAAACTACAAATGCAGTAAAGCATAACTTGAAAGGAAAAAAGCTATGGATAAGATAACTACCGGAAAGATAAAAAAGTTTTTCAAGGGCAAAGGTTTTGCGGGAGCGTTATGTCTGAGCGTTGTTGCTATAGGAATATCAACATATCTGACCTACGACAGCACATTAAAGACAATAGCCGACGAAGAACCTCAAAAGCCCGATTCTGCCGTATCGGCAGAGCAGGTGGACAACACGCAGAGCGGTATACCTAAGGACGAAACCTCAAAGAGCTCAGCCGACAGCTCAGCCGCACCTGCAAATAACTTTGTAAGAAGCACAGCAAAGCGTGTAATGCCGATTGAGGGCGAGGTGATATGGGAATACAGCAACGGCGAGCTTGTAAAGAGCGAAACTCTCGGCGTATGGAAGACCCACGACGGAATGGACATCGCCGCATCGGTCGGAACGGATGTAAAAGCCGCCTGCACGGGTAAGGTCAAGGAGATTAAGGACGATCCCCTGTGGGGAATATGCGTTGTGATAGATCACGGCGACGGCTACGAAACGCATTACTGCGGACTTGACAAGTCGCTTGAGGTCAAAGAGGGAAGCAATGTCGAATCCGGTCAGAAGATAGGCATTACAGGGACTATCGAATGCGAGTCGAAGTTGGCACCTCATCTTCACTTTGCAGTAAAGCAAAACGGAAAGTGGATATCTCCAAAAGAGTATATCAACGGTTAAGATTAATCGGGTACGGCACAGTACCCGATTTTTTCTGTTACAGTGCAGAATATCGACAACAGATAAATCGCCGCACCAACCCTTGCCCTACACCATCACACTTGCCTCCCTTGTCAAAGGTGAGGTGCTGTCGCCCCAAAAAATTCGGGCGACTACCGGAGGGATTGCTAGCCCACCTTCGCTTCGCACCACATTCTTACCGCCCCTTGTCAAAGGTGAGGTGCTGTCGCCGAAAAAATTCGGGCGACTACCGGAGGGATTGTCACACTTACCGTACCCTTTCCGTTTCTCTGACACCTCCGTTAACAATCTCTCATTCCACACCCAACCCTCGCAAAACCGCACCATCCCTCGAAAATCGCCAACACCCTTGCCTTGCATTGCACCATCACCCTTGCCTCCCCTCGAAAAAGGGGAGGTGTCTTGACGGCATCGCAAAATCGTTATTCTACATAATCTTCATTTTGTAATTTACCGAACTGTTTCCAAAATTGCTATACTTTTTGCCGTCAAGACGGTGGGGATTGTTTCCCCTTAGCACCATCATTACGCT
>ERZ857827.2349-NODE-2349-length-14502-cov-3.936388_pt1 | contig 14502 bp, 13 predicted proteins | sample MGYA00519761_ERZ857827 | MGnify/ENA primary metagenome ERZ857827 (study PRJEB31778, sample SAMEA3449370) | human gut metagenome | biome: human gut; feature: human-associated habitat; material: faeces | place: United Kingdom | collected 2010/2012 ... | reverse complement strand
GCTCGCATTTTACAGGTTGCGAATCCTGCTTACCCCAACATTTGACAAAGAGCCCAAAAAAGACCGCGATTCGCGACCTTTTTTGACAGACTGGAGCCGTGCGATAAACGCACGGCCCCATTTTCAGGCGGCGAACTGGCTGTTGTATAGCTTTGCGTAGAAGCCGCCCTTTTGAAGCAGCTCTTCGTGGGTGCCCTGTTCCACCACGTTGCCCGCGTTCATGACCAGGATCATGTCCGCGTTCTGGATGGTGGAAAGACGGTGAGCGACAATGAAGCTGGTGCGCCCGCGCATCAGTTTCTCAAACGCCCGTTGAATACGCTGCTCAGTGCGGGTATCGATGGAGGAGGTAGCCTCGTCCAGAATCAGCATGGGCGGAATGGACAGCATGACGCGCGTGATGCACAAAAGCTGCTTTTCTCCCTGAGAAAGACTTCCGCCGTCCTCGGTCAGCACGGTGTCGTAGCCGTCAGGCAGGCGCTGGATGAAGCCATGCGCATGGGCGGCCTTTGCAGCGGCGATGATTTCATCGTCCGTAACGTCCTCCCGGCCCATGCGGATGTTGTCCCGAACCGTGCCGGTTTTCAGCCAGGTATCCTGCAGCACCATGCCGAAGCTTTGGCGCAGGCTTTCCCGGGTAACGTCCATAATGCTCTGCCCGCTCAGGGTGATCTGTCCGTCGTTTACATCATAAAAACGCATCAGCAGGTTGATCAGCGTAGTTTTGCCGCAGCCGGTGGGCCCGACGATGGCCACGCACTGGCCGGGAGCCACTTTCAGGTTGAAGTGGCGGATCAGCGGCTTTTCGGGCACATAGGAGAAGGAAACATCCTGAATCTCGACGGCTCCGGTTACAGGCTCCAGCTTTTGGGCTGAAGGACTGTCGGGCGTTTCTTCCGGCGCGTCGATCAGTTCAAAGACCCGCTGGGCACAGGCCAGAGCGCCCTGTAGTTCCGTCACCACGCCGGAAATCTCATTGAAGGGTTTGGTGTACTGATTGGCATAGCTCAGGAACGCGGACAGCGAGCCGATGGACAGCCCCGCGCCGCCGGTTGCGATGGAAGTCAGCGCGCCCGCTACGCCGACGCAGGCGTAAACCAGCGAATTCACAAAGCGAGTGGAGGGATTGGTCAGCGAGGAGAAAAACACCGCCCGAAGACTGGCCCCCCGCAGCCGCCCGTTGATCTCATCGAAACGGGTCTGAACCGGCTGCTCCATGCCAAAGGCGCGAACCACCTTCTGCTGGGTAAGCATTTCATCGATCAGCGAGGTCTGCTCGCCGCGGATCTTCGTTTGCAGGGAAAACATTTTATAGGTGTTCTTCGCAATGAAGGATGCCGCGACCAGCGAAAGAGGCGTGATGACCACTACGGCGGTAGCGATGATCCAGTTGACCGAGTACATGAATCCCAACGTGCCCAGAATGGTTAGAACGCCGGTAAACAACTGCGTAAGGCCCATCAGCAGGCCGTCGGCAAACTGGTCTACATCCGTGATGACCCGGCTGACCACATCGCCGGAAGCGTGACTGTCCAAATAGGAGATAGGCAAATGCTGCAGGCGGTTGAATGCGTCGCTGCGGATGTCGCGCACAGTGCAGTAGGTCAGCCGGTTGTTGCAGGTGCCGGTAAAGAACTGGGCGGCGGCGCCTAAAGCGATCAGAACACCAATACGGATCAGCAGGGGAACCATGGCGGAGAAATCGACCCGTCCCTGACCGATCAGCAAATCGATCACCTGACCGGTTAAAATAGGGATATACAGCGTCGCGGCGACACTGACGGCTGACAAAGCCAGAGAGACCCAAAGATAGCCGCGATAGCGTCCCACATATTTCAGGGAGCGGGAAAGGACGGCGGATTTGGCAGCGTCGCGTTTCATGCGATCACCTCCTCGGGATATTGCGTGCGATAGATTTCCTGATAAAGCGGGCAGGACTTCAGCAGTTCTTCGCTGCTTCCGCAGCCCACCAGACGGCCTTCATCCAGCACCAGAATCTGATCGGCATAGCGGATGGAGCTGGGCCGCTGAGAAATAATGAACACGGTAATCTCGCCGGGCAGCTCCCGAATGGCCTTGCGCAGCGCCGCATCCGTGGCAAAGTCCAGCGCGGAGGCACTGTCGTCCAGAATCAGAATTTCCGGCTTACGCACCAGTGCACGGGCAATGGTCAGCCGTTGCTTCTGGCCACCGGAAAGGTTACGGCCGTTCTGTTCCAGCATTTCGTCCAGCCCAAGGGGTTTCCCGCGCACGACTTCGGCGGCCTGCGCGGTTTCCAGCGCCTGCCAGAGCTCTTCATCCGTGGCGCTCTGGTCGCCCCAGAGAAGGTTCTCCCGGATGGTGCCCTGGAACAGGGCGGCTTTTTGCGGCACCACGGCGATCCGCTGCCGCAGGGCCGTCATGCTCTGCTGGCGCACATCCACGCCGTCCACCCGGACGCTGCCGGAGGAAACGTCGTAGAAGCGGGGAATCAGCTGAATCAGCGTGCTCTTGCCGGAGCCGGTGCCGCCGATAACACCGATGGTCTGTCCCTTCAGGACCGTGAAGGTAACGTCCGTCAGCGAATCCGCACCCGCTTCCGGATAGCGGGTGGAAACATGGTCGAATCCGACGCTTTCCCGGCAATCAGAAGCAGGCATTACAGGGCTGGCAGGGTCCTTCATGGAAGGCTCCAGCTTCAGAACGTTTTCCACCCGGGCGGCGCTGGCCATGGATTTGGTCATGGTGATGATCAGGTTGGCCAGCTTGACCAGCTCCACCAGAATTTGGTTCAGATAGTTGACCAGAGCCACCATTTCGCCCGTCTGAAGCGCTCCGTTGTTGACCTGAACGGCCCCGCTTTTCAGCAGGACGATCAGCGCCGCGTTGACCAGAATAAAGGTCAGGGGATTCATCAGGGCGGACAGGCGGCCTACCCGCAACTGCATCCGGGTCAGCTCGTCGTTATCGCTCTTGTAGGCGGCGGTTTCCTCCTGCTGCATGCGGAAAGCCCGAAGCACCCGAACGCCGGTCACGTTTTCCCGAGTGTGCAGCAGCACCTTGTCCAGCTGACCCTGTACCCGCTGATAACGGGGCAGCGTCAGCTTGGTAATGCCCACCACCGTCAGGGTCAGAAGCGGAAGCAGCGCCAGAAAGATCAGCGCGGCGCGTGCGTTGACGGTAAAGGCCATGATGGTTGCGCCGAATACCACGAAGGGCGAGCGCAGCAAAAGACGCAGCACCATGTTCACGCCGGTCTGCATCTGATTTACGTCGGTGGTCATGCGGTTGATCAGCGTCGAAGAACCAAGGCGATCCAGATCCGCATAGGAAAAACGCTGGATGTGGGCAAACAGGGAGGACTTTACATCGGCAGAAAAGCCGGTGGCCGCCCGGGCGGCGAAATACTGCGCCGTGGCGGATGCGCCGAAGCCCAGCAGGCCCAGTCCTACCAGAATCAGGCCGGTTCGGAGCACATAGCCGCTGTCGGATGCCATGATGCCCTTGTCGATGATGGCCGCCATCAGCAGAGGAACGAAGAGTTCCAGCAGCGCTTCCAGCAGCTTGAACAGCGGCGCGAGAACGCATTCCTTTCGATAGGGTTTCAGAAAGGGAAACAGGGTTTTCATGCAATTCGTCTCCTTTTGCATTGGAATCGCTATTTTATCGGATGACCATCTGCGTTCGGAAAAGCAGCCCGCCCGGGAGCACGGCCCCCAGCGCCCAAAGATCATAGGCGCGTTCTTCCAGCCGGAAGAGCGGGTGATCTCGCTCGGCATCCGCCGCTTTGGCAATGATGGGGATCCGGCTTTGCTTCAAATACGACAGCAGCGCTTTCCGTTCCTGACGGAACCCCAGCAGCCGGACGAAAGCCGGTTCCGGATAGGCGCGAAGCAGAGCATCGTCCATGTACAGCATCGTCTGGGTCAAAAGCCGGTTCAGGCGCGTCAGGGAGTAGCGGCGCGTTTTGACGCTCTCCAACAGTTTTTCCCGGCAGAGGGCATCTTTTGCGGCGCTTAGCAGGCGATTTTCCAGCCCTTCGGAACAGTAGGAATAGCCGCGCAGCTCTTCCGGGGTCATATTTCTCAGCCGAAACAGAAGCGCCTGATCCAGCGCGTCGGGTCGGCAAATGGGGGAATGGGGCAGCGGGTAGCCGCAGGCCTCCTCCGCTTCTGCCCAGCGGCCTGCAAGAATGCTGGCCCGAACCGCCCGGGCAGACGGAAAAGTATTGGGAGCAAGCGCATCTGCGTGATAATCGCCGCTTCGATGGATGGGAAGCGGCTGCAGGGAGCTGTTCAGCCGCCGAAGCGCCCGCAGGTAGCACAGCGCCAGAATGTTGTTGGGCCGCTGAAACACGTCCTTCGCTTCCGGAAAACGCTCCTCCAGCGCCTTTCCCTGCGCAGCCGCATGGGACAGGCCCATTCCCAGAAAGAAACGAAGACGGCTCTGAAACGCTTCGTCCGGCGCTTCCAGCAGGGCTGCCGCAGGTTCCAGAAGGGGAAGCTCGTCCTCCGTGCCGAAGGAAAGGTGAGTCACAAAGCCCAGACGTTCCAGAATAGATACGCCGCCCAGCGCGAAGTGCTCCGCATCCCGCAGGGCAAAGGCAGCGGGCAGTTCCAGCACCAGATCGGCCCCATTCTCCAAAGCGGCGGCTGCCCGTGCAGCCGGAGAGAAGAGCGCAGGCAAACCGCGCTGCGTGAAGCAGCCGCTCATCAGGCACACGATCGCCGCGTCAGGATCGGCACGTCGTATCTCCGCAAACTGATGGGCGTGTCCCCGGTGAAAGGGGTCGTATTCGCAGATGATCCCAACGATCTTCACCTGAAAGAGCCTCCCTTTCGCGCGGGTAGTTGGTAAAATGGGACAACGGGTGAATTTTAGCATATTTCCATGGGGAATGGCAACCCGACACGACTTCAAAAACAGCGAATTCAGCAGTGCTGTGCAGAAAAGAACGGTGAAAAAAGCGCTTTTTCCTATTTTATTCGGCTGGCCCGAACGCCCGCAGCCTGTTGGCTGCCCTTTTGGCGAAAAACGTAGGAATGAGCATAAGACGCTTAAGGTGCTTAGAAAAAGTCCGGGAAAGACTTTCTTTTCCTTTCAAAACGGTGTATACTGATAAGGATTTATGAATACCTGCGCGTAAGCTGTACGGTAAGCACATAAGGGAGGAAAGTACCATGTCTGCGATTGATAAAATCAAAGCCAAAGCCAAGAGTAAGGTCATGCATATCGTTCTGCCGGAGGGCACCGAGCCCCGTACCGTTCAGGCGACCCGGAAAATCACCGATCAGGGCATTGCCAAAGTGACCCTGCTGGGCAACGTCAACGAAGTGAAGAAAGTCGCCGCTGAAACCGGCACCGATCTGACCGGCGTGGATATCATCGACCCCAAGACCAGTGAAAAGTCCGCTGGTTATGCCGACCTGCTTTACGAACTGCGCAAGGCCAAGGGTATGACGCCCGAGCAGGCCGCTGAACTGGTGACCGGCAATACGCTGTATTTCGGCGCTGTGATGCTCAAGGCGGGCGACGCGGACGGCATGGTGGCAGGCGCGATCAATTCCACCGGCAATGTGCTGCGCCCCGCGCTGCAGATCATCAAGACGGCCCCCGGCATCAAGGTGGTTTCCAGCTGCTTTATCATGGAAATTCCCGATCACAAGTGGGGCGACGAGGGCGTGATGATCTTCGGCGACTGCGCCGTGATCCCCAACCCCACGGCGGAAGAACTGGCGGCTATCGCCATCGCCAGCGCTGCCTCCGGCAAGCAACTGGTGGATATCGACCCCCGTGTAGCCATGCTTTCCTTCTCCACCAAGGGCAGCGCCAAGCATGATAACGTGACCAAGGTGCAGGAAGCCACCAAGCTGGCCCACGAGCTGGCTCCCGAACTCAAGCTGGACGGTGAGCTGCAGGCGGACGCCGCGCTGGTGGAAAGCGTTGGCCAGCTGAAGGCTCCCGGCAGCACGGTAGCCGGTCATGCCAACACTTTGATCTTCCCCGACCTGCAGGCGGGCAACATCGGCTACAAGCTGGTGCAGCGTCTGGCAGGCGCTGAAGCCATCGGCCCCATCATTCAGGGCCTTGCCAAGCCGGTCAGCGACCTGAGCCGCGGCTGCTCCGTGGATGATATCGTCAGCGTCGTGGCGATCACCGCCGTGAAGGCGCAGGCCTGAGCGAAAAGAGAAGGAGTACATATCATGAAAATTCTGATTCTGAACGCCGGTTCCTCCTCCCTGAAATATCAGCTGATCGACATGGACGGCGAAAAACTGCTGGCCAAGGGCCTGGTGGAGCGTATCGGCATCGAAGGCAGCCATATCAACCAGAAGGTCAACGGTCAGATTTTTGACGCGGTGTCTCCCATGGCGAACCACACCGAGGGCATCCAGTGGATGCTGAAGGCGCTGCTGGATCCCGAAAAGGGCGCGCTGAAGAGTATGGACGAGATCGGCGCGGTGGGCCATCGCGTGCTGCATGGCGGCGAGCGCTTCACCGCCAGCGTTCTGGTGAACGAAGAAGTCAAAGAGGCCATCAAGGCGAATATTCCTCTGGGCCCCCTGCACAACCCCGCTAACCTGATGGGCATCGAGGCCTGCGAGAAGGTCATGCCCGGCACCCCCAATGTGGCCGTGTTCGACACTGCTTTCCATCAGACCATGCCGCCCAAGGCGTATCTGTACGGCGTTCCCATGGAGTACTATGAGAAGCTGCATGTGCGCCGCTACGGCTTCCACGGCACCAGCCACCGCTACGTGAGCAAGCGCGTATGCGAGTTCCTGGGCGTGGATCGCGCCAAGACCCGCGTCATTACCTGCCATCTGGGCAACGGCTCCAGCATGTGCGCCGTCGAAAACGGCAAGTGCATCGACACCAGCATGGGCATTACGCCTTTGGAAGGCGTTATCATGGGTACCCGCTCCGGCAGCATGGATCCCGCCGTGGTGCAGTACATCTGCAACAACGAGCACATCAGCGTGGATGAAATGCTGACCATCTGCAATAAGAAGAGCGGCCTGCTGGGCATCAGCGGCCTGAGCAGCGACATGCGCGACATCGACAAGGCTGCCGACGAAGGCAACGAGCGCGCTATCATCGCCCGCGACATGCTGGTGTACGGCATTCGCAAGTACATCGGCTCCTATGCTGCCGCCATGAACGGTGTGGACGTGATCGTCTTTACTGCCGGTATCGGCGAAAACAACTGCGCGCTGCGCGAGCGCGTCATGAAGGGCTTTGAGTACCTGGGCGCCAAGCTGGATCCCGCCAAGAACGCCGGCTGCCGCGAAGAAGCCGTCATCTCCACCGATGACAGCAAGGTGAAAATCTGCGTCATCCCCACCGACGAAGAAATCGTCATTGCCCGCGATACGCTCTGCATCGTTACCGGCAAACCCATCGAATAAGCAGGAGCAAGGCAATGCACATCCAGTCTGTAAAGCGTACTGATCGCATTGCCCTGTTTCTCCAAACCAAACGAGTCGCAGCCCTGTTGAGCCGCGGCTCGTTTTTCTTCGATTGAATCCTGATGAACCCGGACGGAGGCCAACATGCCGCTTCACCACTTGTATCATCCGATCACCTCAACGCCTTTTCAGCAGACGGCCCAGCATGTGGAGACAGTACCTTCCAAGCCTTTACTTCCCTTTATTCGCTGCTTCTGGGGGCCGCCGAAAAAACGGGAGGGCGGCGAAAGCGTCCGCGAGCTGGTGATCCCGGACACCTGCATGGATCTGATTTTTGAAACGGACCGAAAAACCGGAAATCGGAGCGCACGCTTCTGCACGATCAGCGACGTTTCGTTTGTTTCGAATCCTTCTGAAACCATTGTAAAAGAACGCTTCGGCATTCGCTTCTACCCGTGGACAGCGGCTCGTCTGACGGTTCGGCCGCTGACAGGTACGAAAAACGGCTGCTACGATGGAGAACTCTTCTTTCCCTCGCTGGTGAAGGCCGTACTGGATGTGCTGAAAGAAACGCCCGCCTTTCCTGAACGGTGTGCGCGAACGGAAAAGATCCTTTATGAAGCCCTGTGGGAGAAAACGGATGCACCGGACTGCCTGAATGTACTGGAAGGATTTCTTCGCCGGGAAGGGCGATGGAGCGTGCAGGAAGCAGCAGAAAGCGTCTGCGTCAGTGAAAGACAGCTGGAACGGCTGTTTGCCGCGTCTTTTGGCGTAACGCCGAAAACCATGATGCGTCTTTTGCGCTACCAGCGTCTCTGGCAAAGCGCAGTTTTTGACCCGGCCTTCCGTCAGGCGGATGCCGCCATTCGTTTTGGCTATACCGATCAGGCCCATATGGCCAACGAATTTCGCCTTTATCATACGATGCCGCTGAAACAGGCGCTGCAGTTGGCACGGGATCCTGTCGTATTTTTACAAGAAAGGGAGAGGACGCTGCGTTAAGATGGGTTTGCGGCTGGAAAACAGCCGGGAAAGGAAGAAACGAAATGAAAACTCTCACGAAAGAAACGCAGCGTCGGCTTCGCCGTTGGCTCCAGTGCAATGCCCGTCCTTTAGAATGGGCGCTGTATCTTCAAAAGTTTGAAAACGGTTCTGTGGAAGCGGTGCTGGACGCGCTGGCCGCCTATCAGAACCCGGACGGCGGCTTCGGCTACGCCTTGGAACCGGATGATTGGAACCAGAATTCCACCTTGAATGCAACGGTTTACGCCATGCAGCTGATGACGGGCATCGGTGTTTCCCATCATCCGTTGATGGACGGCGCATTGCGCTTTCTTCAGTCAGGGGCCTGCTTTCAAAAGGAGGAATGGCAGTTCTGTACGCCCAGCAGCCGGGAGTTTCCCCATGCGCCGTGGTGGGGCATGAGCGAAGAAGAAGCAAAGGAAGAAAATCCCGGCGTAACGAATAAAGTGGCCGGATTGCTCCTCGAACTTTGCCAGCCGGAGGACAGCTTATATCAGACGGCTCTTCGGGTCGCGCAGCGCAGCTTTCCAGTCTTTATGCAGCTGCCGCCGAAGGGGGAACGGGAAGTGGAGGGCTACGCGCTGCTGCTTCCTCATTGGATTCGGCTGGGCGTTGCGCCCGATCCCGAAAAAGCCATCAGGAGAATGCTGGAAATCGGCAATGCCGTCATCGAACGCGATCCCTCCAGATGGCCGGACTACGTTCCGCGGCCATCAAGCGTCATTTCTACGCCGGAAAGCCCACTGTATCCCATGAATCAGGAAATCGTAGAACAGGAATTGGATTACCTGATCGATACGCTTTCGACGAATGGGGTATGGGAACCGAACTGGACCTGGTACAACATCATCGAGCTTTACCCGGAAGCATATGCCATCAGCCGGAACTGGTGGCGCAGCATCCTCGCCATTGGGCATTTGAGCTTTCCTCGGGTTTTTGGGCGGTTGGAATAAGCTGAATAAAAAGCAAATTTCCCGCTTGACTTTCTGACCGTTCTTTTCTATAATGGGCTCACAGGCCAAGAAGGGAACCAGTACCCTGCGCAAGCCCGTATGCAGAGAGCCGCCGGTGGGTGCAAGGCGGATGCGGAAAGCAGGCGAATACATCCCGGAGCCCAGCCGTGAAGCAGCAGTAGCGGACTGCCGGTACGCCGGTTACAGCGTAAAACGATAGCTGATGCCGTCGTCAGAGCACAAACGGAAGTGGTACCGCGATTTTTCTCGCCTTCCTCCCATTCGGGAGGAAGGCGATTTTCGTATTAGCTTGCAAACGACGGCGGTGCAAAGGAGAGTGACTGTCATGCTGCCAGAAGGATTGAGCTTTGCCTCCCGATTCGATCATGTGACCGGCAGTGCCATTCGGGAAATCTTTAAGGTGCTGACCCGCCCCAACATGATTTCCTTCGCGGGAGGAAGTCCGTCCGCCGAAGCCCTTCCCGACGGGGAATGCGCCGAGCTCGCCCGGCAGGTGCTGCTGGACGACGGCAAACGGATTCTGCAATATGGGGCTACCGAAGGGTATCCGCCCTTTGTGGAAAGCCTGATTTCCTATTTGATGGAGCATTACGGCTTTGAAGCGCAGCCGTCTGACGTGCTGCCCACCACGGGAAGCACGTCCTGCATGGATCTGCTTTGCAAGGTGTTCCTCAATCCGGGGGATACGGTGCTGGTGGAAAGCCCCACCTTTCTGGGAAATATGCAGACCCTTCGGCTGTACGAGGCCAATCTGGTTTCCATTCCCAGCGATGAAGACGGCGTTCTGATCGATGCACTGGAAGAAGCTGCCAGTAAGTATCACCCGAAGCTGTTTTACGTGATTCCCTGCTTCCAGAATCCCTCCGGACGGACGCTTTCGTTGGAGCGCCGCCGCAAAATTGCGGAACTGGCGGCAAAGTATCATTTTCTGGTGATGGAGGACGATCCTTACCGCGATCTTCGCTATGCGGGCGAGACTCTTCCGACCATCAAGAGCTTTGACCGGGAAGGCTATGTGGTCTACTGCGGCAGTTTTTCCAAGATCATCAGCCCCGGACTGCGGCTTGGGTATCTTTACGGGCAGGAGGATATTGTCCGCAAATGCGCCATCGGGAAGCAGGGCACCGATCTGCATACGTCGAATCTGACGCAGGCGGTGGTGGACGCTTTTCTGCGGCGCGGCTTGCTGGAGCCGCATATTCAGGCGATCCTTCCCGGCTACCGGGACAAGCTGAACGCCATGGCGGATGAGTTGGAGCGCTTCCCGGACGGAACGAAATTCAGCCGCCCGGAAGGCGGACTCTTCCTGTTTGCGGAGCTGCCGGAACCTCTGAATGCGACGGAACTGTTCCAGCAGGCGGTAGAGCGCGGCGTGGCCTACGTGCCCGGTTCGTTCTTCTACCCGGAAGGCGGCCATCCGAATACCCTGCGGCTGAACTTCTCCAATTCGACGATGGAGCAGATTCATCAGGGCATGTCGGTACTGCGGAAACTGTTCGAGGAATCTCTCGGACACTAAAATAAGGAATCAATGCAACCAATAAAAATGCAACAGAAAAGCAACAGAAAGGAAGAAAACACCATGCAGCATATTCTGGACATCTTGAAGGAACGCGGTTTTCTGGCTCAGATCACCTTTGAAGAGGACCTGTACAAAGCCCTTGAAAAAGAACCCATGACCTTTTATCTGGGCATCGACCCCACGGCGGACAGCCTGCATGTGGGCCACTTTATTCCGATCATTGCGGCCAGCCACCTGCAGAAGGCCGGACACCGTCCGATCATCCTCTGCGGCGGCGGCACGGCTATGATCGGCGACCCCAGCGGCAAGAGCGATCTGCGCAAGATGATGACCAAAGAGACCATTGCCGGAAACGTGGCGGCGATTCAGAAGCAGCTGACCCGTTTCATGGACTTCGGCGAGGGCAAGGCCATGATGGTCAACAACGGCGACTGGCTGCTGAACCTGAACTATATCGATTTCCTGCGTGAGGTGGGCGCGCTGTTCAGCGTCAACCGTATGCTGACCGCCGAATGCTACAAGCGCCGTCTGGAAACGGGCCTGACCTTCCTGGAATTCAACTACATGCTGATGCAGAGCTACGACTTCCTGCAGCTGTTCCAGAAGTATAACTGCCGACTGCAGATCGGCGGCGACGATCAGTGGAGTAACATGCTTTCCGGCGCGGATCTGATCCGCCGCAAGGAACAGCAGGACGCCTTTGCCCTGACCTGCAAGCTCATCATGACCCATGACGGCAAAAAGATGGGCAAGACCGAAAAGGGCGCGCTGTGGCTGGATCCCGCCCGCACCTCTCCCTATGATTTCTATCAGTACTGGCGCAACGTGGCCGACGCGGATGTGGAGCGCTTCCTGGGCCTGCTGACCTTCCTGCCTATGGACGAGGTTCGCCGTCTGGGCGCGCTCAAGGATGCGCAGATCAACGAAGCCAAGCGGGTGCTGGCTTTCGAAATCACCAAGCTGGTTCACGGCGAGGAAGAAGCCCTGAAGGCGCAGGATGCGGCTCAGGCGCTGTTCGCGGGCGGCGGAAGCAGCGAAGATGTGCCCACCTACGAGGTCAACGCCGCCATGCTGGCGGAAGACAGCCGACTGACCAGCCTGCTGGCGATGTGCGGCCTGTGCGCCAGCCGCGGCGAAGCGCGCAAAATGGTGCAGGCAGGCGCGGTGCTGGTAGGCGAAAACAAGGTGACGGATATCGACGCCTGCATCGAAGCCAGCCAGATCGGCTCCGACGGCCTTCTGTTGCGCAAGGGCAAGAAGAATTACTGCCGCTTGATTCTCAAATAATATGAACGGCTACAAAACGCTTCTGAAAGAAGCGAGCGACGAGTATATCGTCAACAAAAGCCGCTTCATTGGCAGCGCCGCTCCGGTGGAAACGCCGGAGCAGGCGCTGGCCTTTCTGGACAAAATCCGTCAGCAATATAAGGACGCGACCCACAACTGCTACGCTTACATCATCGGGAAAAACGCCGGCATCATGCGCTACAGCGACGATGGGGAACCTGGCGGAACAGCGGGCATGCCCATTATCGAGGTGATGAAGGCTCGCGGCGTGGTGGACTGCGCCGTGGTCGTGACCCGTTATTTCGGCGGGATCCTGCTGGGCGCGGGCGGTCTGGTGCGGGCTTATTCCCATACCTGTGCGTTGGCGCTGAACGCAGCCAAGGTCTGCGAAATGCATCCCACGGTACGGTATATGGCAGAAGTGGCCTATCCCCTGTGGGATCGGGTACAGCATCAGCTGAAAAGCCTTCCCGTTCGGCTGGAAAATCCGGAATTCACCGCAGCAGTCGGCTTTGAATTGGTGATGAAGGAAGCGGATGAAGCGCGGGTACGGGAGGAACTGACCCGCGTGACCGACGGACGCATGGAATGGCTGAAAACGGAGGAAACCTATTCCCCTTGGGAGGAAGAAAAAAGCGATGGACTTGTTTGACGTTATCGGCCCCGTGATGGTCGGCCCCAGCTCGTCCCATACGGCGGGCGCGGCCCGAATCGGAAAGATCACCCGGCGGCTGCTTGACTGCAGGCCGGTGCGGGCCAGAATCGGACTCTATGGCTCCTTTCAGAAAACCTATCTGGGGCATGGTACGGACAAGGCGCTGGTGGGCGGCCTTCTGGGCATGAATGTGGATGATCTCCGCCTGCGGAACAGTCTGGAAATCGCCCGGCAGGAAGGGTTGGAATATTCCTTCTATCCGGCGGAACTGCGGCATGCTCACCCCAATACGGTGGTGCTGGAGGTAGAGGGCGAGGACGGCCGGCAGCTGACGGTACAGGCTTCTTCGGTCGGCGGCGGGGAGATCCGCGTCAATGCCATCGATGGATTGGAAGCCGGGTTTTCCGGGCATGAGAACACCATTGTGCTGACCTATGCCGATACCCGGGGGATGATTGCGGCCATCAGCAAACAGGTATCAGAAGCTCATCTGAACATCGCCACCATGCGCGTTTTTCGGGATACGCAGGGCGGCAAGGCGATCATGGCGCTGGAACTGGACGGGGAAGCGCCGGAGGAATTGCTGCGGGCGCTTTCGCACCTTCGGGATGTGTATCGGGTGGCTTACCTGCCCGCCGCAGAGGAGAGTACGTCATGCGAACCATAAAGGAACTTCTGGAAGCCGCCGAAACCGCACAGGTTTCATTGGGAGAAATCTCCCTGCGCTGGCAGGCTGAGAAAAGCCGTGAATCCCTCACGGAGGTTCAGGAAAAAATGGGGGAACGGCTGCAAATCATGCGCCTCAGCGTGCAGGATGGCCGTTCGCCGGAACTGCGTTCCGCCTCAGGTCGGGTAGGCGGTCAGGCAGCCAAAATGGCGCAGCCGGAGCAGATGGGACGTTTCGGCGTGGTGAGCAAAGCCTGCGCCTATGCCATGGCCGTGGCGGAAAGCAATGCCTGCATGGGAAAAATCGTAGCGGCCCCCACCGCCGGAAGCTGCGGAATCCTTCCCGGGGCTTTGCTTGCCGTACAGGAGGAAGAACATTTTTCAGAGGATGAACTGATCTCAGCCCTGTTCGCCGCCGCCGGGATCGGGCGGGTGATCGCGCTGGAAGCAACCATCAGCGGCGCGGAGGGCGGCTGTCAGGCGGAATGCGGAGCCGCTGCGGCCATGGCGGCAGCCGCGCTGATGCAGCTGTACGGCGGGACGCCCCGTCAGGCCTGCGACGCCTGTTCTTTTGCGCTGATGAACATGCTGGGGCTGGTGTGCGATCCCGTTTGCGGGCTGGTAGAAATTCCTTGCGTATACCGCAATGTGGGCGGGGTATCCCAGGCTTTTGCAGCCGCACAGCTGGCCCTAAGCGGGGTGGAGTGTCCCATTCCCGGCGATGAAGTCATTCTGGCCATGAAGGACGTGGGGGATGGAATGCCCGCCAGCCTGAGGGAAACCGGGGAAGGCGGATGTGCCGGATGTCGCAGCATGAAAAATCCCTGACGGATAACCGTCAGGGCAGAGTGCTAAAAAGTGGAGGTGCAGGAGGCACTGCTGCCACTCAATCGTCGCAGGGCCTACTACCGTAGTCCCTGCTCGTTTCGTGACACACCTGCGGGTCGCTAACCGCCTGCGGCGGTTGTGCCCACTGGGCACCCACTC
>ERZ857827.2341-NODE-2341-length-14559-cov-8.914093_pt1 | contig 14559 bp, 13 predicted proteins | sample MGYA00519761_ERZ857827 | MGnify/ENA primary metagenome ERZ857827 (study PRJEB31778, sample SAMEA3449370) | human gut metagenome | biome: human gut; feature: human-associated habitat; material: faeces | place: United Kingdom | collected 2010/2012 ... | reverse complement strand
TAAAGTTACTTATTTTTTCGAAACTCCGCCGATGAAAATCATACTTTTTTCCCGCCGCCAGCTGCCTCACACCGCCGGGGAGATCTGCCAGCTGTTCGAAGCCTTCCGCATTTTCGGGTTCGACTACGCCGTCAACGAGGAGTTCGCGCCTCTGGCCGAAGAGCTTACGGGCATCCGCATTCCGCCGGAAAAGATCTACGGACAATGCACGGGCAAACAGCCTGCCAATTCGGTGATGGTCTGCTACGGCGGCGACGGCACGCTGCTCGAAGGCGTGCACCGTCTCTGCGGCGCACCGATTCCCGTCATGGGCATCAACGCCGGGCATCTGGGCTTCCTGACCAGCGCCCCGTCCGCCGGTCTGAACCTGATCTTCAAGGAGATCGCGGAGGGGCGTCTCACCACCGAAGCCCGCTCGATGATCGAAGTCACGGGCGACTACGCCGAGCAGCCCGACACCACGCTGGCGCTCAACGAATTCACCGTACAGCGCCACGGCGCAGGCATGATCTCGGTCGAAACCTACGTGGACGACCAGATGGTCGCCACCTACCACGGCGACGGCGTCATCTTCTCGACGCCGACCGGCTCGACGGCCTACTCGCTCAGCGCGGGCGGCCCGGTCGTAGCTCCGACGTGCGCCTGTCTGGTGATCTCGCCGCTGGCGCCGCACAACCTGACGATGCGCCCCGTGGTCATTCCCGACACCGCCGTCATCACGCTTCACGTACACACGCGCCGCTCGGACGCATTCGTCACTCTGGACAACCGCGTCTATGCCGTCGGGCAGGAGGCGACATTCACCGTCAAACGCGCCGAACAGAAGATTTTTTTGGCCGTACCGCACAATATATCATTTTACGACACGTTACGGAATAAAATGATGTGGGGCATCGACATCCGCAGTTAAGGCCCTGCACAAAAACGGTGTAAAGTTGTTCATTTAATAGGTATTTTTCATTTTTATTCCCTATATTTGTGCCCTAATATGAGCGAGCAGAATCGCATACCGCAACACGTCGCCATCATCATGGACGGCAACGGCCGCTGGGCCGAGTTGCGCGGCAAAGAGCGTTACGAAGGCCATGTCGCCGGCGTCGAACCCGTACGGGCGTCGCTGCGCGCCGCCGCGCGCTGGGGTGTGAAGTACCTGACGCTCTATGCGTTCTCGACCGAAAACTGGGGACGTCCCGCGCAGGAGGTCGATGCGCTGATGGAACTTTTCTGCAAAAGCGTGGTCAACGAAACGCCCGAACTGATCCGTCAGGGGGTGGAGATCCGGATGATCGGCGACCGCACGCGTTTTTCGGAAAAGGTGCAGCGTTATCTGGCCGAAGCCGAGCAGCGGACCGCCGGGGGCAAGACCCTGACGCTGATACTGGCGCTCAACTACTCCTCGCGCAGCGAGATCACCCGCGCCGTACGCCAAATCGCCGTACGGGCCGCATCGGGAGAGCTGGCGCCGGAGGAGATTTCGGAAGGCACGATCAGCGCGGCGCTCGACACGGCGCCCTACCCCAACCCGGACCTGATCGTCCGCACGAGCGGCGAACACCGGCTCAGCAACTTCCTGCTCTGGCAGGCGTCCTACGCCGAACTCTACTTCCCGGAGGTGCTGTGGCCCGATTTCACCGAGGAGGAGTTCGACCGTGCAATGGAGGAATACGCCCGGCGCGACCGCCGTTTCGGGCTGGTAAAATAGATGAAGTTAAGATTAGATTTAAATAGATGAATTATTTCGGTAAGATATTCACGGCAGCCGCTGCCCTCGTGCTGTGCTGCACGAATATATTCGCCCAAGAGCAGAATCCTGCTGACACCGCGGTTTCGGCCAAGCCCGCATTCCCGGAAGACGCACCCATATTGCGGCAGGACGGCGCGCAGAAACTCTATTACATCCGCGACGTCAACATTCACGGCGTGCAGTACCTCAACCCCGACATTCTCAAGTCTTCGGCCGGGCTGATCCCCGGCGATTCGATTTACCTGCCGAGCAACTTCATCGCAAACGCCATCTCGCGTCTGTGGAGCCAGCGGTTTTTCTCGGACGTGAAGATCGGAGCCGAGATCGAGGGCGACAGTCTCGATCTGGAGGTGTTCCTCAAAGAGCGGCCGCGCGTCAACAACTGGGACTTCGAAGGCATCTCGAAGGGCAAGAAGAAAGACCTGCTCGAAAAGCTCAAGCTCAAACGCGGCAGCGAGCTTTCGGATTACGTCATCGACAAGAACCAGAAACTCATCAAGGCCTACTGGTCCGAGAAGGGCTTCCGCAACACGGAGGTCTCGACGCGCATCACCAACGACACGCTGCGCCCGCAGATGGTCAACGTAACCTTCCTGATCGACCGCAAACACAAAGTCAAGATCGGCAAGATCAACTTCACGGGCAACGAGCAGTTCAAGGACAAGCGCCTGCGCCGGACCTTCAAGAAGACGCACCAGAAGAGCATCAACTTCTTCCGCGGCACCAAACTCAACGAGAGCGACTACGAGAACGACAAGGACCTGCTGATCGACTTCTACAACTCGAAAGGCTACCGCAACGCCACGATCGTCAGCGACTCGATCTATCCGATCAGCGACAAGCGGCTGGCCATCGACCTCGACATTTCGGAAGGCAACAAATACTACATCCGCAACGTGTCGTGGGTCGGCAACTCGGTGTACGAAACCGACGACCTGCAGCGCATGTTCGGCGTCAACAAGGGCGACACGTACGACAAGAAGTCGATGCACAAGCGTCTGGGCATCGGCAAGGAGACCGATCCCGAAGCAATGTCCGTATCGTCGCTCTACCAGAACAAGGGCTACCTGATGTCGCAGATCGAACCCGCCGAAACCATCATCGGCGCCGACTCGATCGACATCGAGGTCAAGGTATTCGAAGGCAAGCAGTTCACCATCAACGAAGTCGGCATCACGGGCAACCAGCGCGTGGACGACGAGGTGATACGCCGCGAGCTTTACACCCGTCCGGGCGAGCTTTACGACCGCTCGCTGCTCATGCAGACTATCCGCACGCTCGGCTCGCTGGGCCACTTCAACCCCGAAGCGATCATGCCCGACATCAAACCCGTTTCGAACGAGCTGGTGAACGTCAACTGGCCGCTCGAAGAGCAGGCTTCCGACCAGTTCAACATCGCCGGCGGCTGGGGTTCGGGAACGTTCGTCGGATCGGTGGGCATCACGCTCAACAACCTTTCGATCAAGAACTTCTTCAAGAAGGGCGCATGGCGCCCCTACCCGATGGGCCAGAACCAGCGGCTGTCGCTGTCGGCGCAGACCAACGGCACCTACTACAAGGCGTTCGCCCTGAGTTTCACCGACCCGTGGCTGGGCGGCAAGAAGCCCAATTCGTTCACCATATCGGCCCACTTCTCCGAGCAGAACAACGCCTATTACGTATGGCAGAAGAGTACGCAGTACTTCCGCACGTACGGTCTGGCGGCAGGTCTGGGCAAGCGTCTCAACTGGCCCGACCCCTACTTCACGCTTTACGGCGAGGCGAGCTACGAACGCTTCTCGCTCAAAAACTGGAATACGTTCGGCATGACCAACGGCGCCGCCAACCTGCTCTCGCTCAAATTCGTCTTCGCACGCAACTCGGTGGACCAGCCGATCTATCCGCGCCGCGGTTCGGAGTTCAGCGCATCGGTGCAGTTCACGCCCCCCTACTCGCTCTGGGACGGCAAAGACTACAAGAAGCTGGCGGAGCTTGCCAACAGCACGGACAGCAAGGTGGCGGACAAAGCCAATCAGGAGCGTTACCGCTGGGTAGAATTCCACAAGTGGCAGTTCAAGGCGCAGTGGTTCCAAGCCCTGACCAAGAACTCGAATCTCGTGCTGATGCTCAAGGCCGAAATGGGTTACCTCGGCAACTACAACAAATATAAGGTTTCGCCTTTCGAACGCTTCGAAGTCGGCGGCGACGGCATGTCGGGATACAACATCTACGGTATCGACATCATCTCGATGCGCGGTTACGAAGACGGCGCCCTCGATCCCACGAACGACTATTCGGTGGCATACAACAAATACACCGCCGAGATCCGCTACCCCGTCATCCTGAAACCTTCGTCGCAGATCTATGTGCTGGGATTCCTCGAAGGCGGTAACGCATTCGATTCGTGGAAGAAGTTCTCGCCCTTCAAGATCAAGCGTTCGGCCGGTTTCGGCGTACGTCTCTATCTGCCTGTGGTGGGTATGCTGGGTATCGACTGGGGTTACGGCTTCGACTCGCCGGCAGGTCAGAGCGGCAAGAGCGGAAGCCAGTTCCACTTCGTAATGGGCCAGCAGTTCTAACCGGCGCACGATTCCGCGGACAATCCCCATGTATTCGAATCTCCCTTTGAAAAGGAGAACCCGGAATTCCGGCGGAGGGCGTTTGCAAAAAAAGAGAGGCTGGCAATAAATTTGAAAGAAAATAGTTATATTTATGGTATGGTTCCGGGAAACCGGCTGAATATTAACTTAAAAACATAAGATTATGAAACGTCTGATTTTAATCGCGGCATTCATTCTCACGGCCGGCACGCTGGCAGCGCAGAATTACATAATCGTCAACAGCGAAAAGGTTTTCAAATCCGTCGCGGCCTACAACAAGGCGATCTCCGATCTGGATGAACTCGCCAAGCAATATCAGGAACAGGTGGACGCCAAATTCGCCGAAGTGGAGGCGCTTTACAACGCCTATATGAATCAGAAGGCTTCGCTCTCGGCGACAACCCGCCAGACCCGCGAAAACGCCATTCTCGCCCGCGAGAAAGAGGCGCAGACCTTTCAGGAGAGCCTCTTCGGCAACGACGGCGCGCTGATGAAAAAGCGGATCGAAATGATCGAGCCGATCCAGAAGAAGGTCTTCGCGGCCATCGAAGCCTACGCCAAGCAGGCCGGCGCCGACGTGGTGCTCGACTCGGCGAACAATCCCACGCTGCTCTATACGAATCCCAGTGTGGAGCGCACGCAGCAGTTGATCGACATGCTGAAGAAGTAGAAACATCAAACAATTAACTAATAATCTTTTATGAAAAAAGCAATCAAACTAACCCTTGCGGTTGTATTCGTGATGGGCGCGACATCGCTCTTCGCACAACAGAAATTCGGACGCATCAACACTCAGGAGATCATCGTGGGTATGCCCGAAACGAAGGAGATGCAGACCAACATGGAGGCTTATGCCAAGGATCTTCAGGACAATCTGGAGTCCATGACCGTCGAATACAACCAGAAACTGCAGGAGTTCCAGAAGAATTTCAACACCCTTTCGGAGTCGGTACGCCAGCTCAAGGAGAACGATCTCAACGCCCTGATTCAGCGCCGCAACGAGTTCGAGCAGGCCGCTCAGCAGGACTTCCAGAAGCGTCAGAACGAGCTGCTGGCCCCGATTATCGAGAAGGCCAAGAACGCGATCGACAAAGTGGCTGCCGCAGGCGGCTATCTGGCCGTATTCGACACTTCGACGGGTTCGCTCGCCTATTTCGACGAGGCTTCCCTTACCGACATCGCCCCCGCAGTGAAAAAAGAACTCGGCATCACGGACGCTCCCGCCGCTGCGGCTGCCCCCGAAGCCAAGAAATAGAGTCGCTCCGGGAATATCCCGATATGAAAAAGGCGCCGGCGATTCCGGCGCCTTTTTCATGCCCTTCCCCAAGCGGCGATCAAAAGAGACACAAAGCTGTTCATTTCGTTCGAAGATAAAACTATATGAACTGAATATGAGTTTTTATCGCTATATTTCATCCAAAATCCAGAGACGAAATGAACAATACAGAGAGCCAAACACCGATCAACTCATTTACGCTGGCCGAGCTTATAGATTTGGCCGGCGAACAACGACAGGGACTGATGCGCGAATGCATTACGGCCAGCAGCGACTCCCAGATGCAGGTCTTCCGGTTCCCGTGCCGCATCGACGCCTTCATAATCGGCGTCGGCACCGAAGGGGAGACCTCCGTATCGTTCAACCTGCATGAATTCAAACTGAAGAAAGATTCGATCTTCATCTTCACGCCCAAAAACGTCCTGCAGGTAAACTCGCAGCAGTACTTCAAAGCCGACGTCATCGCCATATCGCCCGACTTCATGCGCCGCATCAACATCGACATCAAAAACATGATGCCGCTGTTCCTCAAATTCGTCGAAAACCCCGCACTGACGCTGACGCCCGAAGAGAGCCGCTCCATGCGCGGCATGATCGCCCAGATCGAACGCGAAACCCGCGGGCCGGAGACCCATTTCTCGTTCGACATCGTCAGCGGACTGATCGCCGCAACGATTTACAAGGTCGGGGATATCATGTACCACTACCTCGCGGAGCATCCTGAAGGGCAGAACAATTCGCACAACCGCGCCGAAGAGTATTTCAAGCAATTCACCCACCTGCTGGGCGAACACTTCCGCGAAGAGCGCAGCGTCGGATTCTACGCCCGCCAGCTCTGCATCACGCCCAAGTACCTCACCACGCTCATCAAGCGCATCAGCGGACAGTCGGTTTCGGAGTGGATCGACAACTATGTGATTCTGGAGGCCAAAACCCTGCTCAAATACTCGACGATGAGCATACAGGAGATCGCCTACTACCTGAACTTCCCGAACCAGTCGTTCTTCGGCAGCTACTTCAAGCGCAACACGGGCATGTCGCCCTCGCAGTACAAGGCGCAGAACTGACAAGGGCCAGCATCCGGCGGAACACGTCCGGCACAATACGCATCCGATAGAGCATATCCGGCAATACGCATCCGGCGGAGCATACCCGGCGGGGCATGTCGGGGCGGGGCATGTTTGACAATACATATCCGACAGTATGCACACCCGCCTGCATACGAAACCCCGGCCGCAGCACTGCGCCGGGGTTTGTCGTCGCGAAGCCGCGTCAGAAGGGATATCCGACGCCGAAGTTGAGCGCGGTATTTTTCCAGCGCAGGTTGTGAATCCACCGTTCGCCCGCCGGATTGTTGGGATTGTGGAGCTGCACGCCCCAGTCGAGCCGGAGCACGGCGAACTTGATGTCGAAACGCAGCCCCAGTCCGGTGTTGAATCCCAGCTGCTTATAAAACTTGTCGAAAAAGAAGACGGCGTCGTCGGAGTACTCCGAAGGATTCCGCCGGATATACCAGATATTGCCCAGATCGAAGAAAGTCGCGCCGTGTACCATGCCCCAGATCGGAAAGCGCAGTTCGAGGTTGGCCTCCAGCTTGACGTCGCCCGTCTGTATCGGGAAAGAGTCGTGCGGATTGGGCACCGACCCCTGACCGAGCGTGCGGGGCGTCCAGCCGCGCATGCCGTTGCTGCCGCCGGCATAGAACTGCCGGTCGAAGGGCACGGCCGACGAGTTGCCGTAGGCCATCGCCACGCCGCCGTAGAGACGCCCCACGAGAGCCGACACCTCGCCAAGCATTATCTTGCGGCTGACACTCAGGTCCGTACGGAAATACTGCGAATATTCGATGCCGAAGATTTTGGCAGGCTCGCCCTCCTTCGGCCGCGCATAGAACAGCCGGTCCACCGCGTCGATCAGGTTGCCCGCCGTCTCCAGATTGAAGCGGATATTGGTGGCGTTGCCGCTCAGATTCTTACGCTGGTTGTTATAGCTGTAGCCGAACGAAAGGCCGCCGATAAACTGGGTGCGGAAACTGTTTTTCAGGTATTTATTCGTCGTCTTGCCGAGGAAGGTCGAGTCCAGCCGATTCACATCGACGACGTTGATATCGACGGGCCGCAGCGAGAACGAAGAGTAACGGTTGTTGGTCCACTGGTAGGTGATTCCCGCACTCGAAAGCGTACGCCGATAATAGGGGCGGTCCTGAAAATTGACCGAAAGCTCCACCTTGGTCTTTGGCTGGTTCACCGAACGGAACCGCCGCGTACGCCACGGCACCAGAAAACGCGGGAAGGTGAGTCCGGTGGTAACGCCGAATTCCGTGGCGCGCTTTTTCTTGGCGTCGGGCGCCTTCATAAACTCGTATCCCGCCGTAAACGAAACGTCCAGCGCCTCCGCTCCCCGGAAGATGTTGCGGTTCTGATAACCGACGGTAGCCTTCAGTCCGTAGAAACTCGACGTCGTACTGCCTTCGAGATCGACCTTGAAACTCTGCTTGAGCGCCGGGGTGCACAAAATGTTGCACTCCAGATAGCCCTCCTTCGTAAAGCGGGTCTGCGTGGAATCCGCCGAGGCGCCGATGAAGGAGACGTAATTGGTGACATCGACGCTCCGGGGCTGCTCGACGAAGGCGATCTTGGCGCTCTTGAAATAGCCGAGCGACATCAGGTCGGTATAGGCGCGGTTCACCTGCGCCGAGTTGTAGACGTAGTTGGGATAGAGCGGCACCGACTGACGCAGAATGGCCGGACGCAGGTTCGGACGCTTCTCGTAGATGATATTCAGACCGCGGTAATAGAGCGTATCGAGCCGCGAAAGAAAGGTCGAATCGGTCCGCGCGACGGTCGGATCGTACGCCGGAAAGACGTTGATCCGGTCGATGCGGTAGACCATGTTGTTGTCCATCACGGCCTGTCCGCGTTCGTTGTAACCCGTAAGATACTGCTTGATATTGACCTGCACATCGACCTGATGGTTTCCGCCGAGCGTGTCGGCGACATAGTCGATGTTGTTGACCGTAAAGTTGTAATAGCCGCGCTCCTTAAGGAAAGCCGTGACGCGCTCCCGCTCGCGGTCGAGCACCGCGATGTCGAAAACCCGGCCCGGACGGATCAGCGTATTGGCGGTGTCGGGCAGGATGATCTGTTCGAGGAACTTGTCCTGAAAATCGTACGAAATGCTGTCAATGCGGTAAGGCTCGCCCTGCCGGGTGCGGTAGACGACCTTGGCGCGCCTGCGGCGCGAGGTGGTATCGACTTCGAACGTCGCTTGGGAAGAGAAGAACCCGCGCGTGTCCATATAGACCTTCAGGTTCTGCGCGCTCCGCTCGGTCAGGCTCATGTCGAGCAGCACGGGTTCCTGAACGATCTTGCGTTTCCAGTTGTTCCACCAGTTCTGCTTGCCCGGATTGGCCTGCTCGTAGAGCCAGACATAGAAATTCGTCCCCAGAAAACGCTTGTTGGGGGTCTGGCGCACGTATTTTTCGAGGTCGGCAGCCGTGATGCGCTCTTTGCGGGGCGTCGATTTGTCGGACTCGATCGTCACCTTCTGCAGCAGGTACTGCCCTTCGGGAATCTTGCGCGTAACGCTGCACGCGGAGCACAAAAAGCCCAGCACGGCGACAGCTAATATACGACTCAAGCCCCGCACGCCCCCGATCAGTTGTTAAAGAACCCCTTCTCTTTCAGCAGAGCGAAGTAGGAATTCGAGATGGAGAGGTTGTCCTCGCGCACATAACGGCGCTGCGTGAAAATCTGCGCCAGATTAGGCAGCCCGTTTTCCTCCAGCAGACGCTTGGTCAGCTCCGACTCTTCGCGCTCGGCCCACAATTCGTCGATCTCGGCGGCCGTATAGTCGGTGTATTTCTCGTAATGCACGACGGCTTCCAGCGGCAGACGGTCGGTCAGTTCGGGCGATTCGTCGGGATAGCCCAGCACGATGGTCGTCACGGGAATCACCCCCTTCGGAAGTTCGAGGATCTCGGCGATCATCCCGGCCGTATAGATCGTCGTACCGAGGTAGCAGATGCCCAGCCCGTTCATTTCGGCCTCGACGCAGAGGTTCTGGGCCGCCAGCAGGGCGTCCGTCGAAGCGTTCAGGAACCATGCGAAGTTGTCGTATGCGGGATCGGCGTCGCGCTGCTCGCACCACATCGAGAAGCGGTGCACGTCGGCGCAGACCGTCACCACGCAGGGCGCCTGCGTCACCATCGGCTGGTTGAAATGGCACGGAGCGAGTTTCGCGCGCAGGGCCGCATCGCGCGTCACAACCAGCGAATAGAGCTGCATGTTGCCGCAGGTCGAAGCCCGCGAAGCCGCTGCCAGTATCTCCTGCAGCAGCTCTTCGGGAATGGGTGTGGAACAGAATTTACGTATCGAACGATGCTTGAAAAGCACACTTTTCATGGATTTTTTCTTTTATCGGTTCTGTATAAAAACAATACAAGCGTCCGCCGGTCCGGGCGAATGCGCTTATTTTCCACAAAAATAGTAAAACTTTTAGAAGTTTTATTATTTTTGCGATGATATAACCACTATCCGGAATGCTGGTATCATTCGTAAAATACGAGGGCGCAGGCAACGATTTCATCCTCATCGACGACCGTGAAGAGCTGTTCAGCGCCGACGCACGGCTGATCGCGGCCTTGTGCGACCGCCACTTCGGCATCGGAGCCGACGGGCTGATGACCCTGCGGCGCAGCGTCGAGATGGACTGCTCGATGCGCTACTACAACGCCGACGGTTCGCCGGGCGAAATGTGCGGCAACGGCGCACGGTGTTTCGCGCTTTTCGCCGAGCATCTGGGCATCGGCGGCGAAACCAAGTATTTCGACGCCACGGACGGCATGCACACCGCACGCATACGCCGCACGAAGAACCGGACGGGCGAGATCGAGCTGGGCATGATAAATGTATCGGAAATCCGCAGCGGCGGAGGCTGGTGGTTCCTCAATACGGGTGTTCCCCACTATGTGGAATTCACGGAGGAGCTGGACGGCGTGGACGTAAAGGGTCTGGGACGGATGATCCGTCACGACACGGCGCGTTTTCCGCAGGGTACGAACGTCAATTTCGCAGAGATCGCAGGCGAGGGCGAAATCCGGATGCGGACCTACGAACGGGGCGTCGAAAACGAAACGCTGGCCTGCGGCACGGGAGCCACGGCCGCGGCGATCATAACCAATTACGCTTTGCAGCACGAAACGACCAAATACCGAATCACGGTGCCCGGAGGCGAACTGCACGTACGCTTCTCGCATGAACCCGGCACGCAGACCTATACGGATATCCGGCTTACGGGCCGCGCGCGACGCGTCTTCAAAGGGGTATTCGAAACCGACAATTTCTAAACCACTCACCTTTTCCCATCCATGAAAACACAAAAGGGAATTCGCGAACATGAAGCGGACGAACTTCGGAAAGCCAAACGTCTCGAACCGATGCGCAAAAGCGGCAAGGAGCGCCATTCGCTCTACCGTTCGATCGACGAAGAGGAGGAGGAAGAACTCATGCCCCGGCGCGAATCCATACTCGACTACCTCGACGATCAGGACGAGGAGTAACCCCTGTAATCATGACTGAAAAATTTATTATGGCCGGCTCCACGGCCCTGCACGTCTGCGACTCGCAGGCCGGAGACAAATGCGTCGTGCTGCTGCACGGCTATCTCGAATCGCTGCTCGTCTGGGAGGATTTCGTACCTTATCTATATAAGGAGGTGCGCGTGGTGACGCTCGATCTGCCGGGCCACGGCATTTCGGTGGTGACGGGCGCGGTCCACACGATGGATTTTCTGGCCGACACGGTCGCCGACGCGCTCAAAGCCCTCGGCATCGGACGCTGCACGCTCGTAGGACATTCGATGGGCGGATACGTGGCGCTGGCTTTCTGCGAACGCCATCCCGAAATGCTCGACGGCGTGGTGCTGCTCAGCTCCACGCCCAATCCCGACACGCCGGAGAAGGCCGAAAACCGCCGCCGGGAGATCGCGCTCGTCGAGGCCGGGAAGAAAGAGATGCTGGCACGGGTAGCTCCCGCCGCAGGATTCGCCGAAGAGAACCGCGCCCGCATGCGGGACGAAATCGAAGACCTTACCGAGCAGGTTTTCGTCACCGAAGACGAGGGAATCGTAGCCCTGCTGGGCGGCATGATCGCCCGCAGGGACCAGAACGAAATGCTGCGCACGTCGAAGGTCCCGCAGCTCTTTATCTTCGGCCGGAAAGACGGTTACATACCGCCCGAAGCCGCCGAAAAGATGGTTGCGGAACACCCGCAGGCACAGGTCGTATGGCTGGAAAATTCGGGACACATGGGATTCCTCGAAGAGCCGGAAGCGGCGGCTCAGACGATACTGGATTTCGTCCACGATGAAAAAATCGGATAGCGCGAAAAAACTGTTCGGGCGATAATTTCTCCGGGGTTCAGCCGGCGCGATTCGATCCTATTCCCGGAACAGACCAAACTAATCCCGCCGCGCCTCATCGGCTGCGGCAGGATATAAAACCTTTGAACGATGAACGAAGAGATGCGATTCTGTCAGAGCTGCGGCATGCCGATGCAGGCGGCTGGCGACTTCGGCACGGAAGCCGATGGCAGCGCGAGCGCGGACTACTGCGTCTATTGCTACAAAAACGGCGCCTTTACCGAAGCGTGCACGATGGAAGAGATGATCCGGCACTGCGCCGGGTTTCACGAAGAATTCCGCGACAAGAACGGCAAAAGCTATACCCGTGAAGAGGCTGTCAGGCTGATGCGGGAGTATTTTCCGACGCTCAAGCGCTGGAGCAAATAACGGAACGGGCCGGAAATTCCGGTCCGTTTTTGTATCCGCAGCAGAATTGCGCTATATTTGTCCCGAAAAAAACCACAAACGCTAATTAAAACATAATTGAAATGAAAAAACTTTTCTTTATGGGCTTTGCCCTGCTTCTGTGCGCCATGTGGCCCGCCGACGCCGCAGCCCAGCTGAAAATCGGCGGCAGGAAACTCAACACCGGGAAACTGCTCGAAGCGGGAAAGGACGTGGCCAAAGCCGTGACATTGAGCGACAAGGACATTGCCGACCTGAGCCGCGAAGCGGTCGAATGGATGGATGCCAACAACCCCATCGCCGACGAAACGACCGAATACGGCGCACGTCTCAAGCGGCTGACCGAGGGAATCACCGAGATCAACGGACTGCCGCTCAACTTCAAGGTCTACCATGTCGTGGACGTCAATGCCTTCGCCTGCGGCGACGGTTCGATCCGCGTATTCAGCGCCCTGATGGACCTGATGGACGACGACGAACTGATGGCGATCATCGGTCATGAAATCGGCCATGTGGTACATGCCGACGTAAAACACGCGATGAAAAACGCCTACCTCTCATCGGCGGCGCGCAATGCGGCAGGAGCCGCCGAGGGCAGCACGCTGGCCAAGCTGAGCGACTCGCAGCTCGGCGAGGTCGTGACGGCATTCACCGGCGCCCAGTTCTCGCAGAAGCAGGAATACGCAGCCGACGAATACGGATTCGAATTCTCCGTAAAGAACGGTTTCAGCCCCTACGGCATGGGCAATTCGCTGAACAAGCTGGTCGAGCTTTCCAAGGGAGCGAAGTCCTCGACGGTACAGAAAATGTTCTCTTCGCATCCTGACAGCGAAAAACGCGCTGCGCGCATGAAAGAGAAAGCCGATGCCTACACGGCCGCACAACAGCAGTAGACCGTCAAGCCGCAGCGGAGTCCCCGCGTTCAACGGCCGAGAAATCCGGCAACGACCATATTCGGAATAAAACCGACTGTCCGGAATAAAACCCGCCGCAGCAGTACGCCAGCCTTCGCATCGGCACACTCATACAACAGAAAAGCCGCCCTAAAAGGGGCGGCTTTTTTGCATATCCCGCTATTTTATCAGCGGCTGACAGACAGGACAGTAATAGACGGCTCCGCCCAGATAAGCCTCCTTGACAATCGCACCGCCGCAGCCCGGACAAGGCTCCGCGAAGGTATTTTTAGAGAGCAGGGTCTTGTAGCCGCCGGACTGGCCCAGCAAATCTTTCTCCGTATCGCGTCCGCCGCGATCCGCCATATCCCTCAGGGTCGATTTCACCGATGAATACATCCGCCCCAGTTCTGCATCACCCAGCGTCGCCAGCCTGCGCTTGGGGTGAATATGCGACTTGAACAAGATATCCTGCAAAACACCGTTTCCGAGTCCGGGGATACGCTGTTCCGTCGCCAAGAACGCCTTTGCCGACAAATTGGACTTGGCATCGGAGATAAGCCGGCCGAAACAGGCTTCATCGAAAGCGTCGTCCAGCGGAGAGGGCTTCGAGAGTGCGCCGAGATAATACGGATTGTCGAGGTGCTTCCGGAATGCGATAATCCCGCCGTACATGGCGACCGTAAAAACCAGAAAACTATCGTCGTCGAAAGCGATCAGAAGCTGATATTTCGGCGGAACCTCCGCTCCGGGCGCATGATAACGCAGATTGACGCCGTCGGAAAGAGCGATATGCGTCTCATCGTCCAGAAGCAGGTCGATGAATGCTCCGTGCCCTTCGGCGGCACGAACCGTTTTACCGACGAGTCGTGCCCGGTAATCGGCCGGATCTCCCAAGTACCAAGTAAATTTGTGGGGGTGGGTGGCATTGAATACATCCGTGACCGTGCGGCCGGAGAGCATATCGGCAGCTTGCCGTGCAAACGAGTAAGATTCGGGAATTTCGAGCATTTTTTCAATTTCAGGTGTTGCAGCAAAGATAATCAAATTTCCATACGATGCCGGTGCTCGGCCCCCATTTCGGCAATTCCGATTTTTTATATATATTTGCGGAGACGAATATTAAATACCGCTGCCTATGAATTAATAACAGAAGACCTCCAATTCAGATTATTACGCCCTCGCATTCAAAAATAACAGGGCACACATATAAAAAGCGTTAGCTTTATACCTTGCTTTTCGAAACTTAGGAACTTTCTG
>ERZ857827.2338-NODE-2338-length-14583-cov-3.266451_pt1 | contig 14583 bp, 16 predicted proteins | sample MGYA00519761_ERZ857827 | MGnify/ENA primary metagenome ERZ857827 (study PRJEB31778, sample SAMEA3449370) | human gut metagenome | biome: human gut; feature: human-associated habitat; material: faeces | place: United Kingdom | collected 2010/2012 ... | reverse complement strand
GAAATACCGTCACAGCGCAACAGGTTCCACTGCTTGGTGGTGGGAGCGTTCTCCTAATTACAGCTACAGCAGCACCTTCTGCTTTGTGTACACGAACGGCACCGCGAGCAATAGCAACGCAAGGTATTCCATTGGCGTCGCCCCGGCTTTCAGTTTCTAATCTGTGTATCAAAAGCATCAGCACCACGGAAGTGGTGCAAGATAAAACCATAACCACTGGGGCAGTTGCTTCAGTGGTTTTATGTCCACAATGGCTCCAACCTCCTCGTGGTGTGGGCGGATAGTCGTAAGACGAACTAATAGGGGTACATTTGAAATCAAGGAGTACATACACATGGCAAAAATCGTTATCGCAGGCGACGCAGTCGTCGTCACTTCCGCAATGAAGCTTGAGGACATCAAGACCATCGAGAAGTATCGTCCCAAGGAGCTCGTCCTGAAGGGCGGCGAGGATGGCAAGGAGCCCATCTTCGGTGTCGGCACCACTCATGGTGCAGGCAATATCAACGCAGTTGGCGCATCCTTCGGCTCCGAGACCCGTGACGATGACAAGCTGGCGTGCATCACCCTGTTCCTCGACGGTGTTACCGGCGATGTGAAGGATTGGGTCGCTGACCGCCTTGGCGCTGCCATCATCAACCTCAACAAGCTCGAAGAGAAGCTCCCCACTGTTCTCGAAGAGATTGCGGCTGAGAAGGCAACCGTGATGAGCAACATCACTGTCGCTCAGTAAGAGACACTGCAACGGGGGGGCTATGCCGCCCCCCCACCCAAAAACAAAAAACGAATAAAAGGAGAATACATAATGATTAAGGTTACTGTTGGCAACAATGTTAAGCGTGAGGCTGTCATCATCGATGAGAATACCACCCTGCGCTCCTGCCTTGAGGCAAACGGCGTTGATTACACTCGTGGTGTCATGCACCTCGATGGTTCTTCTCTGAACCCCGGCGACCTCGATAAGACCTTCCAGCAGTTCGGCATTACCGAGAAGTGCTTCCTGCTGAATGTCGTTAAGGCGGACAACGCCTAAGTTTTAGATTAGAGCCGCCCTTCATGGGGCGGCTCTTTTCATGGGGAATTGGTGGAATTGGAAGACACAACAGATTTAAGTTCTGTTGGCGTATGCCGTATCGGTTCAAATCCGATATTCCCCACCAAGATAAAAATGAATTGAGGTGTTTCTGTGTTCAAGACAAGCATTACATCGACACCGTTTACGTCAGAGGCGGCTAATAGCTTTTTTCAGAACATTACCGGAAGCTATTTTGGCAATGACTGTTCGTTCCTTTCAACGCTTCGTGCACTGGTTGCACCTCGAATCAAAGAGGACGAAAGTGTTTACCTGACTTTCGGTTCGACCAATTATGATGGGAACACTATCCGTAACGTTCCAGCAGAACGTGCGGTTAGTGCTATCTGTAGCAGTTATCAAATGAATGCCAGCGGTGCGCTCATAGTCCATAGCTTCAATGCTGACCAAAATAGCAATCTGGCTTGTATGCAGATTGTGGAGGACAAGTTTACTTCTATCTACCCAGAGTATCACCGTCTTGATAAGGTCAAAGCGTTTTATCGGAAGTCATTCAATGTTGATTGTTATATCAACCCTGACAAGAAGTCGGTGATTGTCTTCGTTGACAATCTTGATGTTAAGAAAATGCATTACCTTCAGGTATCTATTCTTGCATTCATGCCGTGGTACCTGAATCAGGATGATGGTTTGACAGAAGATGAGCTTGCATTGATGCAATCCTTGCGAGAAACAAATTCGGCAAACTATGAGAAGTACATTGCAAAGCTTGCCGAGGGATATGATTTCAGAACAGCGCGGATTCGTCAGTTGCTGGGTGATTTTGAAACCAGATATGAGCGCATCGAATGCGATACTGTTCGCAATGAAATCCAATCTATTGACATGGAGATTCAGCGACTCAATGATTCTATCGGCGCATATCTGTCGCGCCGCAATGACAAGTGCATCAGATTGTTGGGACTTGAGCAAAGAATTGCAGAGGGCGGTGGAGATTCTGAAATCATGGATTATTTCCTCTGCAACAACAGACTTGTCCTGTCTCATGTTAGCAATACGGATATGTATTTCTCGGTTAAAGACTACCTTGAATACTTTGACAGAGATATGGCTGAGCGAGCAATCAACAATAGAAGCAGTTATGTGTATCGACCGGATGGTGGCAACGGTCACAATGCGGCAGCTTCAGAGAAAATGCAGAAGCTGATGCAGGAGATTTTCGTAAGTGAAAATCCTCGGCTTAGAATCCGCTTTTGCGCAGCATATAGATTCGACCTGAATGGTAGTGTTTCTGCGCAGACTGGTGATTTTTCTGATTACACATTTGATGGTTATATGCCTAATACGCATATTGACCGTTATCATTGCATGGGCAATTACAGCAGGACTATCAATGAACTGCTGAGAAAACGAAATTATATCGGTGCACTTGAGCAGTGTATTGCGTCCTGTAAGAGTCTGAACTTCGGCGACAGTGCAGTTATGGGCGAGTTTATGAGAACCATGTGGTCAAATAACACAGTCAGTCGTTGTATTGAGTTGCCAGATGGTCGCGTTGTAAAGCCGAACGAAGCAATTAGATGGCTTGATGAGCAGGAGGCAAAGGATGAGCAGACGGAGGAGGCGCAAAATGAGCAGACCAATTAAGTTGACGCAGGAACTCATTGATGAGTGCCGTCAAGATTTTGAGAAGGCTTTGTCACTTACAAAGCTCTCGGATGGAAAGCTTTCTTTTACCAAAGCGTTCTCATGTGGTGACAGAAAGGCAGTAGTTTACTTCAGCGCAGAGGCGTGGGCAAAGATGACTATGCTTATCAAAGAGTTCGATAAAGAGGTCGCATGGCATGGTGTCGCACGTCGAACTGAAGATGAATCGCTTGACGAGTATGTCATCGATGACATCGTTGTCTATCCGCAGGAGGTAACCGGCGCAACGGTTGAGATGGACACCGAGAAATATGCTCTGTGGATTCAGGAAAACATCGAAGATGAGCGTTTCAACCACATCTATATGCAGGGACATTCCCATGTAAATATGGGTACGTCTCCATCCTCTGTTGACCTCAATCATCAAGAGGAAATCCTCGGGATGCTTGGCGATAATGACTTCTACATCTTTATGATTTGGAACAAGTCATTTGCAAGCACAAATAAAATCTATGACCTCAAGAAGAACGTGATGTTTGAGGATAAAGATATCACGGTCAAGATTATCGGTCAGAATGAAGGACTTGATGAGTTTATCAAAAACGCGAAGGATATGGTGAAGTCAAAGTCCTATGCGTATGGCGGACAGAGCGGATACGGCGGCTACTACAATCAGGGATACAGGGGCGCTCCGGCTGGTACTCCGTACAATCCACTTGCAGGTAAGTCCGACGACAAGAAGGACAGTAAGAAAGAAGAAAACAAGGATAAGTCATCTGGTAAAAAGAACGAGGGAGAGAAACCCAGAACCAGAATTGGCGCTGGTTGGCATGGACAGAACGCCTGCCAAGAATCAATGCATGGCTGGGAAGACGAAGATGACTACGACCCTTATGCATACTTAGGAGGTAAGTAATATGGCTATTGACCTGTCAAAGAGCTATGAATATTTCCAGCCCGAGAAGGTTGATTGTAGAATCCATATCGTCGGGTGTGGTTCTGTCGGCGCGACGGTTGCGGAGCTGCTGGTTCGCTTAGGACTCACGAACATCGCACTGTGGGATATGGACACAGTAAGTCCGCACAATCTGGCAAATCAGATTTTCCGTCAGCAGGACATTGGGCGCTCTAAGGTCGAGGCATTGGCGGATATTCTTTTCGACATCAATCCTGATGTTAAGGATGACCTGAAGCTTTACAAGGATGGGTGGAACGGGCAGCAGTTATCCGGCTATGTGTTCTTGTGCGTTGATAACATCGAGCTGAGAAAAAAGATTGTTGAGAAACACTTCGACAATCCGTATGTAAAAGCGATGTTTGATTTCAGAACTCTGCTGGAGGCTGGTCAGCACTATGCTGCTGATTGGTCTGACTACAAGATGAAGAAAGACCTCCTCAACTCCATGAATTTTACACACAATGAGGCGGCGGAAGAAACCCCAGTCTCAGCTTGTGGCATTACGCTTGGTGTTGTCACTACGGTCAGAGTGATTTGTGCTCTGGGTGTGAGCAACTTCGTCAAGTACATCAGGGGCAAGGGGCTGAATAAGCTGATTATTTGTGACGCATTCCAGCCGCTGTTGGATGCGTTTTAATTTTCAAAAAGAACGAAGGGAGGGGTAAGGTATGGACACGACCGTTGGTGCTCTCAAAGTAGGTGCACAACTCGTGATGGGCAAGTACGGTGTGGACAAAGACAACCCGTACCCGATTGTTTGGCTGAAAGGCAATCCAAACTGTGATTTTATCACAGAAAAAGCTATCGACTACCTGTGCTTCGATGCGGCAGAAGAGACTGGGCATTATAGGCGTGTTAATAATGCGAAGTATCCAGTGTCCAATCTGTTTTCGTTCTTGAACAGTGACCAGATGATGTGGTATCACGCAATGCACGATAATGATTCTTCACCCGGTGCCTTTGTGAGGTATAGTTATGCTCGCTATCAAGACCATTACGGGTTTCTGTATTTCTTTGAAGACCACGAGATTGCTTCTTTGGTCAAGAAAGAGTATGTGGTCGGAGAGAGCCGAGTGTCTTCGTTGATTCGCCTACCATCAGTTGCAGACATTTTTAGCCTCCAAGATGGGCGGCGCTTTGACTTATTCAAAAGAAAAGGCATTCGTCCGAATCCGACAGCCGACTTGTTCGACCTGAAAGCTCGTTATGCAGGGCTTGATTCAGACCGTGGATTTATGAGCTTCTGGCTGTTAGACGATGTTGAGACCGAAAGAGCGGCGATTTCAAATCGCTCTGGTGTGTTAAACAGGCTGACAGCATCAAGCTGTTCCGGGGTAAGACCGGTGTGCACGTTGAGCCCTGACACGATTGTCGAACAACGAGAGGACGGCGTGTTTTTCATCAAGCCATTCACAACTCAAAATGTCTTTACGGACGAAGAACTGTTTGAATTATTAGGTATGGCGCAGCCTTAATGCGCCACAGACTGTAACGGATTTTCTCGTAAGAGAGCTTTACGCCAAAGGCTAAAGTAACAAATTGTCGGGAGGATGACCCCCGGAGGATGACGCGGTGGAACCCTGAAAGCAAACCGGCTGCCACGGGTCGGCAGTATCACGCCACAAAACCAACCAAATGTCAAGCACTTTTCGCCAAATCTTTGATACATGGGCGGAATGTACTAACTTCAGACTCATGCTTTCAGTCGCAATGAAATCAAAGAAAAAAAATCTCGCATCTTGCAAAAGCTCGCACCATCTCCCGCAGGGACGACGTAGTCTTCAGACTTAGGAATTCTGGGAAGCAGCAGACATATGTAGGTTACAGTTAGTTATTGGACAAGGAGGGGAAGAAATGGTCTATATCACTGTTAGGCAGTCACCGATTTATCATCAGATGACACTGGAAGAGTACCTGTTTCAAAACTATCAGACACCTCCGGTTGTCAATGCCAATATTGCAAACACAAGAACATACGAGGTCGAAAATGTCAGTGAACATTTTTCCAGCAAGATTGGCGTTGAAGCTTTAATCGGAAAACTCGTGCGATTTAATAACGATACAGCAGAGCTTCGTGCAAAGGAACGGAGCGAGTTGTATGAGACCTTTTACATCCCAAAGAAATCTGGTGGTCTTCGTAGAATCGATGCGCCAAAGGCAGAGCTGATGGACGCCCTGAGAAGACTCAAAACGATTTTCGAGGATGATTTCCATGCACTCTATCATACTGCCGCGTTTGCTTATGTAAAGAAGCGGAGTACAGTCGATGCGGTTAAGCGTCACCAGAAGAACAGCAGCAAATGGTTCGCAAAGCTTGACCTGCACGACTTTTTTGGCAGCACAACATTGGATTATGCCATCTCAATGTTCTCGATGGTTTTTCCTTTTAGTGAGATTGTAAAAGAGCCACAGGGCGAGGCAGCATTGCGGACAGCTATGTCGTTAGCGTTCTTAAATGGTGGGCTACCGCAGGGTACCCCAATTTCACCGCTTATCACAAACGTAATGATGATTCCGGTTGATTTCAAACTGTCGAATACGCTCCGTAATTTTGAAAAACAGAGCTTCATTTATACCAGATATGCGGATGACTTCATCATTTCATCCAAGTATGATTTTGATGTTCGTTCTGTTGAAGAGCTGGTAGTAAGTACATTGAACAGCTTTGGTGCCCCGTTCACAATCAATGCAAGCAAGACTCGGTATGGTTCATCAGCGGGGCGCAACTGGAATCTTGGCGTTATGCTGAATAAGGACAACGAGATTACGGTCGGTCATAAAAAGAAAAAGCAGTTCCAGTCAATGCTGTACAATTACATCACAGATAAGAACAATGGTGTCGCTTGGGAACGGAATGATGTACAGGTAATGTATGGTCTGCATAGCTATTATCGTATGGTCGAAAAAGAGACCATCGACGCAATTGTAGCTTACATCAACAAGAAAATGAATGTGGATGTAATCCGTATGATGAAGGACGACCTGCGGTAACGTCTATAAATAACCCGCAATCCTGTAATGCATAATTGCGAAAGCAATGCTTATCGCCAAAGGCATAAGTAACAACTTGATAGGGAGGAAAACCTCCCCAGAGGCGCATTCACCTGCAGACTCAAGTCATCCTTCGAGGCTGGGAACCACACGGTGAGCAGCCCGAATCACTCGAATCCATTGTGGCACAATGGATTCAACGAGCCTGACCAAAGGATGTCGCACGCCAGACACTGGGTGCCGGAGCTCCTCCTCACGAGGAGCTACCTCCATGTAGATTACAGGGTAATCAAATTATCATTTGCAGTGAATAACATTTCGTAAGGAATGTGCTTCACGCCAAAGGCTGAAGTATCACTTTGCTGGACAGCACAATTCCCCGCCCGCAGCCTGCTGCGAAGGCGCCTAAGCTTACTGTACAGCTCATTAAAACTAATCTGGATGTCTCGTCACCTCCATCTGATGAGCGACCGATGAACCCATTGTCTCCCAATGATTTCATCATCGCCACTTGGGATTTGAACTTGCTTTCACCTCATCTAAATCCCGTCGTTACAGGAGATAAACGAAGAGACCAGAGCAGAATATACATATGGACTGCAGATGAGAAAGGAACTAAGCATGATTTATGTCACTGGAGATACACACGCAAATATCGATATTACCAAGCTTAATACAACAAAGTTCCCACAACAAAAGGAATTGACGAAGAATGACTTCGTAATCATCTGCGGTGATTTTGGACTCTGCTGGGACGGTTCGCATCGAGAGATGTGGTGGCAAGACTGGTTGACGGCGAAAAACTTCACGACACTTTGGATTGATGGTAACCATGAGAACTTTGATATGCTCTACCAGTTCCCGCTAATTGACAAATTTGGCGGAAAGGTGCGTGAAATCGCTCCCGACATCTATCATCTGGACAGAGGGCAGGTGCTCACGATTGATGGAAAGAAAATCTTCTGCATGGGCGGTGCTCGCTCTGTTGATAAAGAGTATCGCGTGGAACATATCTCATGGTGGAAAGAGGAAATGCCGTCCAGAGAAGAAATGGAACGAGCGATTGCAGCGCTCGAACAAAATAATTGGCGAGTTGACTATGTAATTACACATTGTGCGCCAAGGAGTGTTCAGACTCTGCTCGCAAGCTGGTACGAGAACGACCCGATGGTCAGCTTTTTGGATAGGGTTTGTTCCGACCTCACATTCAAGCGGTGGTTCTTTGGACATTATCATGTGGACAAGCAGGTCAATGAGCAATTTATTGCTCTGTATAATAAAGTAATTCCAATGGAGTGGTAAGCCTAACGGTAAGGCAGCGGTTTGCTAAACCGTGAGTAATCCGAAAGGATGTGCAGGTTCAAGTCCTGTCCACTCCGCCAAGGGGTGTGGTGCAATGGCTAACATAGCGGTCTCCAAAACCGTCAGATGGTGGTTCGAATCCATTCACCCCTGCCAGTTGTTGGGTAGCTCCCAACTGATGTGAGCGATTATCGGCTTACCTCACAAAGAATGAAAATGCTTGCTGAAAACTGCGCTTGTCTTGATGCGTCAAGACCGGTTTGACCTGACGGAATAGGGACTACGACTTTTCGGAGCGTAGTTGCCGGTAGCGTGTGACAATCTAAGCGAGAAGCCGACCATGCGGCGTTGGTGTTCAACGGTTAGCACTCCGGTCTTCCAAACCGGTGGTGCCAGTTCGAGTCTGGTACGCCGCTCCAAGTAAGAAACCATTAAATTATGCGTTAAAGGAAGTGCCTTTACGACACGCCAGAGCCTGCTCTGGAAGTCGGTTACAGGTTGGTTTGGCGGGACGCCGCTGCATGAGCCTGCAGGTACACAGGGGTATGGTGAAGCGGTAACACAGCGGACTTTGACTCCGTTATTCGTAGGTTCAAATCCTACTGCCCCTGCCAAAATCATCTTCGGCATTAGAGCTTGTTTTCTATCCCTGCAATCCCTTGTGCCACGATGATTTATCCATGATTCTCCTTTCACGCTATCAAAACTGCCATCATAGTGAGTTTGTATTGGTGGTGTTAATGACATCGCCATAGTTTCAGGATGGCATCTATGCTGGAATAGCTCAACTGGTAGAGTAACGCTTTCGTACAGCGTGGGTTCTCGGTTCGACTCCGAGTTCCAGCTCCATCTGCTCTGTTGGTCATGCTTACGTTTGTACGGTTAGTTCATCACTCAACTGTTATCTCTGTAAGAGACACAGCCGGGTGCACACGGAGTCCTACGGGCGCAGGGCGTATCTATGCTGATGTAGCTCAGTTGGTAGAGCAGCACCGGAAGTGCGAGCCACTGGTTCAAGTCCAGTCATCAGCAGCCTTTTAGCTAAAAGCTGACACCTCGGAAAGACGAGGGTGCACGCTGGTGTAGCGTAATTGGTAGCGCAAGTGATTTGTACTCACTGGGTTGCGGGTTCGAGCCCTGTCACCAGCTCCAACGGACTGACATATCCGTTTTCCTTTCTGCCCCGGCACGCACTACTAAGCATTGATGGCGATGCTTATGGTGAGGATGGTTCGAACCCATCAGTAGTGCGTGTGCGTTCGGAAACAAAACCATTATATCTGGGTGTAGCACAGGTGGTAGTGCGCTTGCTTTGGGAGCAAGATGTCGGGGGTTCGAGTCCTCTCGCCCAGACCAATTTCATAGAGGAGGGTTGCCATGTATCTGTATCACGGTACTCCGGCAGATTTCGATGTACCAACCCTGAACAAGTGTAAGCCGCACCGAGATTTCGGATGCGGCTTTTATCTTGCCACAAATTATTTCGATGCCTTGCCGATGGCAGTCAAAAACTCTCGGGTGGGATATGTCCAAACATATCTGCTCACAGACTTGGATGGACTTTCCGTTCTGGAGTTTGATGAAAGGTCTGAGGATTGGCTTCGGTTCGTGGTTTCTTCAAGGCTCGGCACCGCTCCAAATGTCGATTTGGTAATCGGATATATGGCTGGCGGAGGAAGTAATTTGAAAAGTAAATTTACAAAGCTGAGAAATAGCAATGTGTCGATTGACGTGGCGGCTACAGCAATGCGAAAAGAGTTAACCAGTACGCAGCTTGGCGTACAATATGCGTTCCTGACAGAAATAGCATTGTCCAAGCTCGTTAGGGTCTCAACTGAAATAGTGGAAATGGAGGATTAAAACATGACAAGGAATGAATTTATTGACAATATCACTGAGTGGTATGAACTGAAAGACTTTTGCAACGACTTTGACTGCGATGTCTGTGAGGACATCTATGACGATGATGATTACGATGACAGCGTCGAAGAAGATATCCGCGATGCTATCGCCGACTACGGCTGGAGGGACATCCGAGACTTCCTTGGCAACCTCCCCAGCGGGTACTATTACTACCGTCGTAACAGCGCCTTTGATTATGATGGTCTCGATGACGATGACTTCGAAGACTACAAAGAGGATGTCCTCGAATGGGGGCGATGACTACGGCGCATGGGACGACGAGGAGGAGGAAGATGAAGAGTACGCCGATGCAGATGACGACTTCCTCGATTCTCTGGAAGAGGAACCCGACGAAGATGAAACCATTGAGGAAGAGGATTTCTCCATCGATGACCTCATCGGTATGTGCAGTGTAGTGTTTGTGGCTATCCAGAATGATGAAGTGGAAAAGCAGCAAGAAGAAGACGAGGCGTTCGCACAGCTCCTGAGCATGGATGGGAGACGTATTGCAACCTAAAACATAAGCGGATAACCGCTATGATACAGACCGCTTTGAAGATTGACTACATACATATGTCTCAGCAAAACGTGTAGTATCTTCTCGCTTAAAGCAGAAGAAAAGATTTGAGTTCTTCATTTTTAGCCTCGCATTTCCGAGGTTATAATTTTTATTCAGCGAATAAAAATAATAACCCGGAAATTGCTTGCTAAAAATGTCACTTTGTGCACATGGGGCTTCTGTAACAATCACGCCCCATGCGGAAAGCGGTCGGCAAATTGAGAACGGAGGCGAGTCCAATGACAGACAAGAATAGGCGTAAACTTCAAGCGAAGAAAGCACGCAATTTCTGGACTTGTGCTCGCCCCGTTACTCAGATTGTTCCAAACAAACGAGCTTATAACCGTAAGCGTGAAAAGAATATTAAGAACAAGCTTAAAACGGAGGGCGAAGAATGAAGGTTCTTGTTGTCGTTGATATGCAGAACGACTTTATTGATGGTACGCTCGGGACACCAGAGGCACAGGCTATTGTGCCGAAGGTCGTCAAGAAAATCGAAGAGTTTGATGGGGAAGTTTTGTGGACACAAGACACCCATTCTGATGATTACCTCGAAACGCAAGAAGGAAGACTGTTGCCGGTAGAACACTGTATATCTGCAAGTAATGGCTGGCAGATTCATAGCTCAGTCAAAGCAGCAATTCAGAGCAAGCATCCAGCGGATGACCAGTTGAATGGTTTCGAGAAGAAAACGTTTGGTTCATTAGCACTTGCTGGTCGCCTATATCCAGAAGTTGCGTTTGGCGATGGCATAGAAGAAATTGTCCTTGTTGGTCTTTGTACCGATATCTGTGTTATCTCAAATGCCTTGCTGCTCAAGGCGTTTATGCCAGAAGTTAAGATTACGGTCGATGCTTCCTGCTGCGCTGGCGTGACACCGGAGAGCCACAAGACTGCACTGTCGGCAATGAAAATGTGCCAGATTAACATCGAGAACGAGGGGGTCACGGCATGATTCTTGTCAACGACAAGCAGGTCGAGTTTACAAAGTTCCCCGATGGTACAACCTCTTTCAGGTATAATCCGTTTGACTCAATGACACGCATCTTCAATATCACATGGAAGTATGACAGCGATGAGGAGTGCATCCTTCTATGGTATCTGGTAAATCATATCCGCGACCATGACCGGGACGTTCGCCTCCGCTTGCTGCTCCCATACATTCCAAATGCCAGAATGGATAGAGTAAAAAATGCGGATGAAGTGTTTACGCTAAAATGGTTTGCGGAGTTTATCAACACGCTGGATTTTGACGACGTGTTAGTCGATGACCCTCACTCGAATGTATCAGCAGCATTGCTTGACAGAGTCAAGGTATATGACGCGCAGCCGCACATCCAGAAAGCTCTGGACAAGTTGGATGACAAAAATGTGTTGCTGTGCTATCCTGATGAGGGAGCAGCAAAACGATATTCATCGCAAGCTGGTAGAGAGTATGTGCTCTGCATCAAGCACAGAGACTGGCGCACCGGGAAAATTGAACGGCTGGAACTGACGAGTCCAGAAAAGGTTACCGATAGAAATGTGCTGATTGTCGATGATATTTGTTCTCGCGGAGGCACATTCACTTTTACAGCTAAGGCACTAAAAGAGGCTGGCGCGAATGAAGTGTATTTGTATGTGACCCATTGTGAAAACACAATTCACAGTGGAACGGTTCTCACAGACGGCTTAATCAGTCGTGTGTTTACCACAGATAGTATCTATCGCGGAAATAGCGAGATGATTTCGCTCATTTAATCTTAAAGGAGGCTGGCAAATGCTTGAGTTACAGGGTAAGTTTGGCACTGCAAAGGTGTTTACCGACGTGGTCGATAATGAGTCTATCTCTCAGGTTATCAATCTGTTGAATCAACCGTACATCGAGGGAAGCAAAGTCCGTATGATGCCAGACATTCATGCTGGGGCTGGTTGTACAATCGGAACCACGATGACCATCAAGGATAAGATTTGCCCGAACCTTGTCGGCGTTGACATTGGATGCGGCATGGAAACTATCCGTATCAAAGAAACGCATATTGAACCGCAGAAGCTGGACAAAGTTATTCGTGCAGGAGTTCCGTCCGGTTTCGAGATTCGCACAGAAGCTCATAGATATGCAAGTAGCATCGACCTGTCGGAACTGTGCTGTGCAAAGATGGTCAATGTAGACCGCGCATATAAAAGCATCGGTACGCTTGGTGGAGGGAATCATTTCATCGAAGCCAACAAAGATGATGATGGACACATCTATATTGTGGTGCATTCCGGTAGTAGACACCTTGGTCTGGAGATTGCTAACTTCTATCAGGAAGCTGCGTTCAAGGCGTTAACCTCGTATTCCAAGGAAGAAATCGAGGAGGTCGTCAACGAGTTAAAAGCGGCTGGAAGACAAAGAGAAATCCAAGCTGTTCTTAAAGGCATGAAGGCGAAGAAGCCGGGAGTTCCAAAGCAGCTTGCATACGTTGAGGGAGAATTGTTTGAGCAGTATATCCATGACATGAAAATTGCTCAACGTTTTGCTGAGCTTAACCGCCAAGCAATGATGGACACCATTGTTAAGGGTATGGGCTTCCATGTCGAAGAGCAGTTTACGACTATTCACAACTACATCGATGTAGAGAATATGATTCTTCGCAAGGGCTCGGTCTCTGCACAGGCTGGTGAGCGGCTGCTGATTCCTATCAACATGAGAGACGGTAGTTTGCTGTGTACCGGCAAAGGAAATGAAGACTGGAACTTCTCTGCCCCGCATGGAGCTGGGCGTTTGATGAGCCGCAGTGCAGCGAAAGAGACATTCACAGTTTCTGAGTTCAAGAAGCAGATGGAAGGCATTTACACCACATCTGTTGGAAGAAGCACACTCGATGAATGCCCGATGGCATACAAAGGTATGGATGATATCGTAAACAATGTCGAACCGACAGTGACCATTGATGCCATCATCAAGCCGATTTATAACTTTAAGGCGGGTGAAGAGGAATGATGGCAGTCCTTTTGGTACTCCTGTACCTCTGCATTGGTGCGATTGTAACATTCGCACTTTGCCGCTTGTACACTATCGTAGAACCATATGACAAATATAACGGCTTCGAATGCGAGTATATCGTGGTAGGTGTTTTCTGGATTGTTGCAGCACCGTTTGCGTTTGCTGTGTTTTTTGCGAAATATGGTGAAAAACTAAAGAAAAGAGGAAAAGCTGAATGATTACATACAATCCGCTCCTGTGTCTGGACTTCTATAAGACTTGTCACGCTGAACAGTATCCGAAGGGATTGACCAAGATGGTCTCATACTACACGCCGCGCATGAGTCGCCTTAGTGATACCGATAAGGTTACACTGTTTGGGCTTCAGGCATTCATTCAGGAATATCTCATTGAGGCATTCAATGACCACTTCTTTAATGTCCCGTTTGATAGTGTACTCAAGGAGTACACCAGAGTTCTTGGGGCAACAATCAGAACGAAAGGCGTTGGAGAGAAACGGCTTCGTGAATTGCATGACCTCGGCTATCTTCCGTTACAGATTCGTGCTGTTCCCGAAGGAACGAGAACCAATATCAAAGTTCCGCAAATTGAAATCTCAAATACACACCCTAACTTCGTATGGCTGGTCAACACCATCGAGACGATGCTCTCTTGCACAATGTGGCATACGCAAGTCTCCGCTGAGGTTGGGTATAGATATCGTAAAATCGTCAATGAGTATGCAGAACGCACTTGCGATGACAATGTGGTTCGTGCGAGACTCCTTGGCGATTTTTCTATGCGCGGGCAAGAGAGCGTTGAAAGTGCAACAAAGAGCGCAGCGGCTTTCTGCCTGAGCTTCTTGAATACAGCGACAGTGCCTGCGATTTTGTGGCTTGAGCATAATTACAACTGTGATTGTAGCAAGGAACCTGTCGCATATGGTGCGCTCTCAACAGAACACAGCGTAATGTGTTCCAACTTTGCTGTTGACGGTGATGAGGTGACACAGATTCGACGACTTCTTTGTGAGGTGTATCCGCATCAAAGTTTCTCAATGGTTAGCGACAGCTATGACTATTGGAATCTTGTTGAAAAAGTCCTCCCTCAGCTCAAAGATGACATCCTAAATCACGATGGCTTCATCTCAATTCGCGGCGACAGCGGTGACCCTGTTAGTGTAATCACTGAGACCGTATATCGTCTGTGGGACATCTTTGGCGGCACAGTAAATAGCAAGGGGT
>ERZ857827.2317-NODE-2317-length-14741-cov-3.393504_pt1 | contig 14741 bp, 9 predicted proteins | sample MGYA00519761_ERZ857827 | MGnify/ENA primary metagenome ERZ857827 (study PRJEB31778, sample SAMEA3449370) | human gut metagenome | biome: human gut; feature: human-associated habitat; material: faeces | place: United Kingdom | collected 2010/2012 ... | reverse complement strand
ATTCACGAAACCGGGGTCCGGCTCCTGCCGCGGAGCGGCTCCCGCCGCTTCGAGCCTGTCGGGTTTGATGCCCCTGGCATTCATTTTCATGATTTCACGCACCCGTTCGACAGGCAGCGACACGAGACCGGCCATAGAGCCCGGCGCACTGCTGAAACTCATGGTACGGGCAAGGATATCGTTCTTGACGAAATAGTAGTCCCCGTCCAGAGCCTGGAGAGGTTCCGACACACGCGGAAACTCCTTCCGGGCATCCATATAATCGTCGTATTCATATACGAGACAGCATTTCAACTTGCTGCACTGCCCCGCCAGCTTCTGCGGATTGAGCGATATGTCCTGCGTACGGGCGGCATTGGTGGTCACGGACATGAAACTCGATATCCAAGAAGCGCAGCACAGTTCGCGGCCGCAGGAACCGATGCCTCCGATGCGCCCGGCCTCCTGCCGCGCACCTATCTGCTTCATCTCCACCCGTATGTGAAAGACCTCCGCGAAAACTTTGATAAGCTCGCGGAAATCCACCCGCTCGTCGGCGATATAGTAAAAGATGGCCTTTATCTTGTCACCCTGATATTCGACATCGCCTATCTTCATGTTGAGATTCATCTCGGCGGCTATCTGCCTCGCCTTTATCATCGTACCGTGTTCGAGGGCGATGGCCTCCTGCCACTTCTCGATGTCATACGGCTTGGCCTTGCGGTAAATCTTCTTGAACTCGCCGTTCTGCGGATTGAAGCCCACGCGGCGCATCTGCCTGGCCACCATATCGCCCGACAGGGAGACGATGCCGATATCATGCCCCGGAGCGGCCTCTACGGCCACGATGTCGCCCTCTTTCAGAGAGAGACCGTTGACATTCTGGTAGTATCCTCTGCGGGTATTCTTGAACCGCACCTCGTATATGTCGCCGGGCAGCGTGTCGGGGTAATCTTTCAGCCAGTCGGTCACATGCAGTTTGAAGCAGCCCTCGCATACGCCGGCGGAGAGCTCCTCGCCTCCACAGCCGCAAAATTCGCAGCCCCTGCCCATATCGAGCGTACAGTCCTTTTTATCTTTCTTATCTTGAAACAGTTCCATTTGTCGTTCCGTATTTGTCAAACGTATGAAAAGCGGATATACGGCTAAGCCGCCGGGGAGCCGCACACCCTTCCCCGTATTTTACAAAGATACTCAGACTGCGGATAAATACCGCTGCCGAGCCCCTTTTTCCATGCTGTTTTTATTCCGCATGCACAACGGACGCACTGCGCTTCATCTGCTTCCGGTAACGGGCATTGTAAAGTACCGCAGCGACTGCCAGGCCTATGATGAGCCCCATCCACAATCCCGAAGCACCGACCTCCGTACCGAACGCGAGGCAGTACCCTATCGGCAGGCTGATGACGATGTAGGAGATGAATGATATCCACATGATGCTCTTTACGTCCTGAATACCGCGCAGAATGGCGACCGAACTCGCCTGCAGGCCGTCCGATATCTGGAACACGGCGACGAACACCAGAAAACGGGCCGCCATCTCTATCACTTCCGGGTCGGAGGTGAAGAGCATCGGAATATAGCGCCGCAGCGAAATGAACAGCAGCGCCGTCACGGCGTTCCACATCAGACCCAGCCGGTATGCCGTCCCCGCATAGCGCCTTATCTCGCACCAGTCGCGCTGGCCGTAGGCATGGCTGACGCATATCGTGACGGCAGAACCGATTCCCAGGATTATCATGAAGGCGAAATTGGAAATCACCGAAGCTATCTGGTTGCCGGCCATCTCCACCGTTCCCACCCATCCCATCATGATGCCCGTCAGGGCAAAGGCACTGCCCTCCATGAACATCTGGAGCGATATCGGCGCCCCCACGCGGATAAGGGAACGTATCATCTCCCATGAGAAATTCTCCCTGCGGAACAATCTGAAATAGCGGTAGAAACTGTCGCGGCGATAAAAATAGACGATGATGAGAACGGGTGTCAATACACGGGAAATCAGTGTCGCAAGTCCGGCCCCTGCGGCACCCATCTCGGGAAACCCCCAATGACCGTAGATGAACAGCCAGTTAAAGACGACATTGATGGCGTTGGAAGTGATGATTATCGCCATCGCCACCTTGGTGTTGCCCACCCCTTCGAGGAACTGCTTAAAGGATGCAAACACCATGAATGGGATGACCGAAACGGCCACATAGCCGAAGTACGGCACGGCCTGCCGGACAACCTCGGGCGACTGTCCCATGTGCCACATGAAGGGACGCACGGCCATGGCCAGCAGAAAGATGCAGACGCCCATGCAGCCGTAGAAGAGGATGGAGTTCTGAAGATAGGCGGCCGACTTGCGATGGTTACTCACGGAGTACATCTCTCCGACCAGTGGCGTCAGTCCGAGCGACATCCCCGTCCCGAGGACGAAAAGCATGAAAAACACCGCGTTGGCAAACGACACGCCCGCAAGCGGCACGGCACCGAGCCGGCCTACCATGGCGTTGTCCACAAGCTGTACGAGTATCTGTCCCGCCTGCGAAAGTATGACGGGAAAGGCAAGAGTCAATACCCGCCTGTAATATCCTGAACGGTTGAATTTTTCCATTAGTGAAACCTTTGCATCGCCCCCGCCGGGCTTCCGGCGGCCCCGTTCCGCATTCTTCGCGGTCGGGCGGCATCCGGTCCGTACCGGTCGGTCAAGGAAGACTGCCCGCCAGCGTTCCCACCGCTCCGGGACACTCCGCCGCAACGGAGCGTCATGCGTAGAACCCCTCCCCCGAAAAGCAGCGGCACACGGAACCATTGTTCTATAAGCCTCGCAAAAGTACTGAAAATTTCCGCAGCCGCCAACCGTATAATACGCCGGCAGAAAGGGAAGAACATACACAGGGCGCACCCTGTCTCCACGGTGCGCCCTGTCCTACGGCCGTGTAGGTTCCGTCGGCAATGCATTCCGCCAGACGGGGTTCGCACAGCCTGCCGAGGAGCCCCGTGATAAGGGCCGCCGTCTCGGTACGGTCGCCGAAGCCGCCGAGCCGCTCCAGAAAGAAGAGCTCGAAAACTCCCGGATACTCCACGAAATACTCCACATAAGCCCGGGCCGTTCGACGCAGCCCCTCCCTGCCGGGAGCGCCCCCCTCCGTCCGGGCTGCCACGAAATCGCCGACCTCCTGACAGAAATCCTCCACACAACGGAAAAGCAAGTCGTTGATATCCTTGAAATAGTTATACAGCGTCGCATAGGAATAGCCGGCGCGGTATGCCACATTGCGTACGCTCACGCCTTTCAGCCCCTCCGCCCTGAGCAGATTCTTGGCCGAATCCAGAAAATAGGTCTTTATCCTCTCTTCCTGAATCTGTCTGTTTCTCATTTTCCAATCCCTTTCTTCTAAACGTTAACAATCTCCACCTGCGTGGACACGATACCGGCAATGCGTCTTACGCAGCCGGCCCTGCATCGGGAGCAACCGCCCCTCTCTGAAAATGCGCCCCCTCGTCGCGCAAGGGGGCGCACCACAAACACAAAAACTAATATTGAAGAGAAAAACATTTCCCGTTCCGGTTTCCCGGAATAAGCGGTCCGTCTCGGATTCGCTTTTCATCAGGCGGAAGCCCACGGGACTTCCGCCTCTCCTCCCGGCATGTCACAAACCATCTCAATACCCGCCGGTACGGCACGCAAGCCGCCGGTACCGGCCCTGTCCGAATGCCGGAAGTCATTCCATCCGGTACGCAGAGCGCACCCTATACTTTCACCTATGCTATGTGGGGATGACCCGCCGGTGCCCGGCGCACGAGCGCAACATGTCCGCCGACAAACTCGACCGATACCGTATCCCCTCCGCAGACCTCCTCGCCCACTATCATCCCGGCGAGAGGCTCCTCGACATATTCGAGCAACATCCGCCGGAGCGAACGGGCTCCGTAACGCGGCTGGAAGCCGAGCGCCGCAAGCTCCTCGCGGGCATCTTCGGAGAGCTCCAGCGTATAGCCCATCGCAGCAGCCCGTTTCGCAATCCGCCCGAACTCGATATCGACTATGCGCTTCACGTCGTCGAGCGAAAGCGTATTGAATACCACGATATCGTCTATGCGATTGATGAACTCCGGAGCGAAGGTATCCTCCAACGCACTCCGATAGTCACCGTCGCCGTTCTGTTCCTCCAGGGTGCAAAGTCCGGGCGCATCGTAGCCTATAACGGGCGGACGGGAGGCTGCACGGCGCGAGCCCACATTGGAAGTCATGATTATCACCGTATTCCGGAAATCCACCTTTCGGCCGAGCCCGTCGGTAAGCTGTCCCTCGTCGAAGAGCTGGAGCATGATGTTGAACACGTCGGGATGAGCCTTCTCTATCTCATCGAACAGCACCACCGCATAGGGTTGGCGGCGTACCGTTTCGGTCAGTTGTCCACCTTCGCCGTATCCGACGTATCCAGGCGGAGAACCGATGAGGCGGCTCACGTTGTGTTTCTCGGAATACTCGCTCATATCTATCCGCACCAGCGCATCGCGCCTGCCGAACATCCACTGCGAAAGTTCCTTGGCCAGCAGCGTCTTCCCTACGCCCGTAGGCCCCACGAACATGAACACGCCGATGGGTTTGCCCGGGTCCTTGAGTCCAGCCCGCGAACGCTGTATCGCCTTCGTAACCTTGCCGATAGCTGCGTCCTGCCCTACCACGCGGGACGCCAGATGGCCGTACATATCCCTGAGTCGGGCCCGTTCGTCGCCGGAGACCTCCTGTACCGGTATCCCCGTCATGGCGCTTACCGCTTCGCGGATATTTTCGGGCGTGACCAGACCGGGACTGAGACGTACTTCGCGCTGCCAGTCAGCCCTGATTTCCTTTATCTTGTCTGCAAGCGCAATCTCCCTGATACGGGCCTTGGCCGCGGCTTCGTAATTCATCCCCTTGGCCGCCGACCGCTTCTCCTCCCCTGCAGCCTGAAGCGCTTCCTCGAGCTCCGAAATGGCCTCGGGTTCGTGACGGGCGAAAAGACGCGCCTTGGAGCCCGCCTCATCGAGCACGTCAATGGCCTTGTCGGGGAAATACCGGTCCGTCACATACCGGTCGGTCAACTCCACACATGCGGCGAGGGCCTCGTCCGAATACCGGACGTGATGGTGCTGCTCGTACCGTTCCCGGAGCCTGTGGAGAATCCGCAGGGTATCCTCCCTGGAAGTAGGTTCCACCACTATCTTCTGGAAACGCCGCTCAAGCGCCCCGTCGTGCTCGATGCTCTCCCGGTATTCGTCGAGCGTGGTAGCCCCGATACATTGCAGTTCGCCTCGGGCGAGCGCCGGTTTGAGGATGTTTGCCGTATCGAGTCCGCCCTGCGTGGCACCTGCTCCCACGATGGTATGTATCTCGTCAATGAAGAGAATGACATCCCTCTCTCTTTTCAGTCCCTCCATGAACTCCTTGACACGCTCCTCGAACTGTCCCCTGTATTTGGTGCCTGCCACCAGCGACGCCACATCGAGCGAAAAGACACGCTTGCCGTAAAGTGACGGCGGTACGTCGTGCGAAACGATGCGCAGGGCGAGCCCCTCCACTATCGCACTCTTGCCCACACCCGCCTCGCCTATGAGTATCGGGTTGTTTTTCTTGCGCCTGCCGAGTATCTGGATGAGCCGGTCAATCTCCGTCTCCCGCCCAATCACCGGGTCCACCCCGCCCGCAGCCGCAGCGGCGGTCAGGTCGGTTCCGTATTTTTCAAGCTCCTTCAGCACGGATTTTCCATGGGGCTTGACGTCGTTCCGTTCCGTATCCTCTTCATCCGGCCGCTCCCGGCCGTCACCTGCCGTACCGCCGTATCCCGTATCCTTGGGATCAATCCGGAGAATACGGATGTTGCGCAGCGCATTCATCTCCATATAGTAGTCCTCGTCGAACGGCAGGTCGGAAATCATCTCCGCCACCAGATTCCGGGGAATATTGAACGTACTCAAAACCCGGGAGCTGGCAAATTTCCTGCTCCGGAGCAGATAAAGCAGGAAATGGCCCGTATTGACGAGCGGCTCGCCCCCTTCCTGCCCGAATTCGGCGCATACCTTTCGGAGCGCCGCCATCAGATTGTCGTATAGTTTTCTGTCGGCCGCGATGTTCTCCTGCGTCGCGCTTTCCAAATCCTTCTCAATCCTCACCTTTATTTGGTACGACTCCCAACTTTTGATGAATTTGCCCAGGATGTGGGCTGCGTGACAATTACCCTCTTCAAGCAGGAAAAGAAACGCTCGGTCAACGGGATTGCCGCCGCCGGCCCTCTGCGAAGCCAGCAGGCCGCGTGCGAGGGCGTTTTCGAGTGCTTTTGTCTGTTTGAGTTTCATGATAAATCCTTGTTAATTGTCAAATAAATAACGAGACATCCCACCCTCATATTTTACGCATCATATTTCACATTCCGGAAAGACGCCGAAACCATCGACACACATCACTGGAATACAAACACATAAACACTATTAAAATTTTTTATTAATTGTTGCTTATTTTTGGATATCGTAGCTGTTTGAGCACACACGGTCTGGCGGAAGACAAAAAAAGCAACCCTTTCCCGGGTTGCTTCATACGGAGAAACTCTGCGGCCTAATCCACGCGCTCGAACTCGAAAGGCTCTGCCTCCACGAAGAGAGAAGCCGTATTACCGGCATAAGTCCGGCCGCCCACCAGGTCGAGCATCCTGACCGGCGCCCCCTCCGAAAAATCCACATCCTTCATATCCACCCAGAAAATATTGGGATAAAGCGTGGATTCGAAATAATACACCCTGTTCTTCTGGTCGGACACCGTCCGCCAGCGGGTGGAGGAGATATTGGGCTGGTCGGGAACGCTGATGCCGAGCGGAACCGAGACATTGCGTATGACGCTGAATATGCCGGCAACCGCCTGCCGGGTATCGGCTGTCTGCGGAAGCGCATCCACATAGAAGGAGGCCCGCACGAAGCGGTCGGCCGCCCTGTTCGTTCCGGGCAGGAAGGTCAGTCCGCCGATGTTCTGCCAATAATCGTCCAGAGCCAGCTGCCGGTCGAACAGCGGCGAGTTAGTCATCACCCTGTATGCCGGACTGTGATGAACGGACAGAGCCCCGTCCACATATTCGAATATGGCACTGTCGCCCGCGGCATCCGATACGGAGAGGTGCAGGGTAGCCATTCTCGAACCGTCCGGCATCATGCCGGAGACCACCTCGAACCGTCCGCTCTCCATCTCCGCCACCGCCTCGTCCACGGTCGCACAGGTATCGAGTATGTACTGTACCCATGCTGCGATGGAAAGGCCGGGCGTGGAACCGTCCCACTCCGGATAGGCCGATTCGGCGAGCCACAGCAGATTCGCCACGAGTCCCGCCTCATTCATGCCGTCGGTACTGCATATATCGTATGCCGAAGTCACCACGCTGCCGTACCGGGAGGTCCACGTCAGGGGATTGCCCCCCACTTCGCCGCTGCGCTCCATACCGCGCGGGAATATCCACAAATTGCTCCGGCTGTCCTCCTTCCAGTCCATGGAACGGGCCGTCAGTACGGTTCCGTCGGGCCCCATATAAACCACTCTCGTACACGCTTCCGCCCTCTCCGGGAAAGCGACGGCCAACGCCCCTGCGAGGAGCGCGGCACACAAAAATCCGCCTTTCATAACTATACCTGTTTTTTCGGTTATATCCTGTTCCATGCACATTTCACGCCAAAAGCCTCCGCCCAATCCGCCGCAAAACCGCCGCAGATACCGAAGTACCCGCGGCGGCCAACACAAACCACTACACATTATCCGGACGCAAGCCCCGTCAGAAACCGCCATCCACTATCCATACCCGACGGGGATTGTCGTTCCTCAGCGCCAGACACAGAGATTCACGCGAACCGTCCTTCAGAACGACCTCCACCGGGACGAAGAGCCCCGGATAGAGTCCGGAACGGAAGGCACTCCCGACGTGCATCAGCCCCGCCCCGCCGTAACGTTCCAACAACCCCTCCCGGTCATAAAGAACGGCCAACATACCGTCCGCCACATCGAGCCGGAGGTCGCGGAATGCCTGAAACAGCCGAACAACGGTCTCCTCCGCCGAATCGGACGGATACATAGCCGCAGCATACCGTCCATCTACATCCCGCCACACATACCCCTCCGGCAGGGAAACGACAGCCTTCTCATCGACAAGGACATTGTAACCGACGGCAGCGACCTCCAAAACCAATACCTCACGGCGACCGTCAAGCACGTAGACCTTCAATCCCTTCAACAAATTGGTTGCACTATCGAAACGATATTCACGACGGGTATCGGATTCGTCAATCGAGCCATTGAACAGATAGTCGTTTCTAAAATCACCACGCGCCTTCGCCCTCACAGTCAACAACACCTCATCGCCTTCGTCGCGCACAGAATACCGGACACCTTCGTGCGCTTCGGCTGCTTCCTTCTCTTTCATGAGCACCAAACGAGGGTCGAGGAGCACCGCAAACCACTCTTCGAAGTTACTCCCGACCGGCCCCGTTACTCCCGACCGACTGTCGGCCAACCACATGTATTTCCTCCGGCCATCGCACACTGCCGTACGGCCTGCCTTTTCAAGCCGCCACCGGCAGGTATCCCCGAACAATACCGTCAGGATATGGTCCGTAAAGTCCGCTTCAAGGTCGATACTGCCGAAACCCTCTGCCGGCATCGTACGAACCTTCACCTCCATCACCATATTTTCCACCCTATCCATCCCGCGCAGCGAACTGTTCAACTGTGCCGCTGAAGCCATTGCTTCCGAAGGACCGGCCAATACGGCCATCCACACTGCCGCGGCAACCAATACCACGGCTGCGGCGGCATAACCAATCCGCCGGACTGCGACCGCCGGGCGTTTTCTGTGCTTCGCGGCGGCACGGGCCAGCACTTCCCGCTTCAGCGTTCCCGGCGCCACAGGAACCGCCTTGGGCTCCAACGAACGCATTAACCGATAATACGCTGCGCACTCCTCACAATGAGCCATATGCATCCGCATCTCCGCAGAGACTTCTCCATCGGACAGGTCTCCGCACTTATCTTTGAAATCATCGCATTTCATAGCTTTCCCTTTTTTTCAATCGTTCGCATTTTTTCAATACCATACCTGAACCTCGATTTGACAGTCGGTAGCGAAACGCCAAGCATATCGACTATCTCCGCAAACCGAAGTCCATCCACACATCTCATTCGCACGACCTCCGCCTGCCTTGCAGGCAGACCCTCCAGCATGCTGCCGATACGCACGTATTCATGCATCCACTCCTCCTCCGTACCGGTTTCGTCTGCAACACCCACGCTTTCCAGCGAAAGAGTCCCGGTGTGCCGCCTTTTTTCCGTCCAATCGCAGCAGGCATTCGAGACACACCGAAACAGATAGTTTTTCAAATCCCCGACATGCGCAAGGTCGCGACTGCTGTCAACCATTTTGAGAAACACATTCTGTACGATATCCTGCGAATCCGCCAGGGAACCGGTACGGAAAAAAGCGAAACGGAACAACGCATCCTGATAGAGCTCAATCACACGCTCCAGTTCATCCAATCTTTTTCCAATCATAAATTCTACTTACAGCCGTTCACTCATATGACGGCAGAAAACCGGTAAAAGATTTAAAAAGGCGATAGAATTTTAATTTCACCGAAAACAGCAACGCTCTTCCATACCGGTCCGGCAATCCACACCCGCCATACGGTTGGTTCCCAACACCCGAAAAAACACAGTCCGCAACGAAAACGGGCCGCAAGGCCACAAGCCAGGCCCCGTCCGGGCCTGCACCCACAACACGGGCCGACCGACCCTGCCTCCCGCAACGGTCAAATATCTCAAGACAACATGGATGCGTCCGTTCCAATCATTTCACTGTCTTTCCGCCAAACGACCCTCCGGCAAGCATGCAACAATGTGCGCTGCTCATTGCCCCGGCAAACAGGGAACGCCTTCCCTGCCGGGAACGGCATAAAACATAAAACACGAAAGGCGACCAGCAAATCTTCCTGCTGTCGCCTCTCGTATTCCGGCACCGCGTCTTACATCTTCCCGGCCGTCTTCTGCGGAAAGAGAGGGATTCGAACCCCCGGAGCCTTGCAGCTCAACGGTTTTCAAGACCGCCGCAATCGACCACTCTGCCATCTTTCCGGACACAAAAGTATAACCTCTTTTCGACTTATCCAAACCGGTGACCGGACGGTACGGCACCGTTCCGCAGCCATACCGACAGGTTATCTCCCCACGATGCCGCTCCGCCCGCCGCACAGCCCGGCCCCGTCCTACGGCATGTCAACGGTCTGTATCTGCGGACGGCGCCGCAGGCACAGCCCCTCGCTTAATACCGCGAGACGAAACGACAAGGTTTGGATTTGGAGATTATTTTTAGTTATTTTGTGGAACGGGCGGCAACGTGCCCCCTGCCCGCCGAACCATCCGTATCACCATCGCAAGACCGACTTAAAATGAACAAGACGCAGTTAATCGAATCCATCTCCTCGGAAGCGGGAATATCCAGAGGCGAAGCGAAAAGGAGCCTGGAGGCTTTCATGAAAATAACAACCGCCGCGCTCATCAGCGGCGAAAAAGTCACCCTGGCCGGATTCGGCACCTTCGCAATAGAGAGAAAACATGCACGAACCGGACGGGACCCGCGCAACGGAGCCCCTATCCGGATAGCAGCCAAAAACGTCGTCAAGTTTCGCCCCGGCACCGAACTCAGCGAAGCAGTCAAATAGTCCGTCCGCTCCACGCATCCGCACGAACAAAACCGTCGGCGCTTCCCCTGTCCGCCGTCATTGCCGTTCCAGACCGGAAGCAAGGGAGGTTATGTGCCGATGCATCCGCTGCACGGCGGACGGTCACTCCACGTACAGCACCAACCCCTTCAGGTACTCCCCCTCCGGATGGTAGATATTTACGGGATGGTCAGCAGGCTGCGTCAGTTGATGAAGTATCCTGACATTGCGCCCCGCAACGGCAGCCGCCGTGAAGACCGCCGTTCGGAAAAGTTCGCGGCTCACCGCCTGCGAACAACTGAAAGTAAAGAGAATACCTCCGGGAGCTATCTGCGAGAGCGCCCTTGCGTTCAGGCGCATATAACCTTTCATGGCGTTGCCCAGCACCTTGTGGTGCTTCGCGAAGGCCGGAGGGTCGAGAATGACGAGGTCGAAACTGCCGTCCATCCCTTTCAGGTAATCGAACGCATCGACCGCCACCCCCTCGTGCGGTGCGCCGTCGCCGAAATTGAGCGCGACATTCCGCTCCGCGAGGCGGACGGCACCGGCCGAGCTGTCCACCGATACGACCCGTTCCGCCCCGCCCGCCAGAGCGTATACGGAGAAACCGCCGGTATAACTGAACGTATTGAGTACGGCACGCCCGCTGCTGTAACGCCGGACGAGTTCCCGGTTTTCCCGCTGGTCAAGGAAGAAGCCCGTCTTTTGGCCGGCGCCCCAATCGACATGGAACCGGTTGCCGTTTTCGGTGACAATCCGCTCCGTCGTACCGTCTCCGCCATACAGATAGCCGTCGCAGGCCCCCGTATCGGCCTTATAGGGAAGTGTCTGCGCACTCTTGTCGTAGACAGCCGCCAAGGCACCGCCGTAAACCCTCCGTAGGGCATCGCATACCGCATCGCGCGAACGGTACATGCCGACGCTGTGGGCCTGTACCACCGCCGTATCGCCGTAAATATCCACGACGAGTCCGGGCAATCCGTCGCCTTCGCCGTGCACGAGACGATAACAGTCCGTCATCGGATTCCCGACAAGCCCGACGGCCCGACGCACCCCGACAGCGGCACGCAACCGCTCCAGCCACCACCGGGCGTCAATCTCCTCCTGCACGAAAGTCAGTATCCGCACCGTGATGGAACCTATCTGATAATGGCCCCTGGCAAGGAACTCCCCCTGCCGCGAATAGACATCCACCACATCGCCTTCGGCGGGCTCCCCCTCCATCCGTTCGATGGCTCCCGAAAAGACCCACGGGTGGCGACGGCCGAGTGACTCCTCCTTGCCGCGTTTCAGGAATATCTTCGTCATCTGGGTTCCTTCATTAATCTGTTATATATCTCCAGACAGACCCAGGCATCCGTCGCCGCATACCCTATCTGCGCTTTCGTGAGAGTGGCCGCTTCCCAATTGCTCAGCCGCTGCGCCTTGGAAACCGAACTGCCGAGCACTATCGCCGCGAGCTTGCGGACGCTCTTCTCCTCGATGCCCCACTCCCCCGCAACACTCTGCAGGTCCACGAACCCCTGCGGCCTGAACCAACGGAGCCTTTGCAGCCCCTTGATGTCGTCGCGCACGGCAGCCCCTACCTTCACCACGTCGCCGCTTTCGAGCACCCGCGCCACCTCGCGCACGAACTTCATCTGCGAAAGGCGGAAGAGGAAACAACGGTCGGCCGAAGCGAGTTGCAGAAGCGCCGTCCGGTTCGACACGCCCGCCTTGAACGACGGCCGCGTCTCGGTATCGAATCCGAGCGCCGACTGGGCCATGAGGTACGCACACGCCGCAACGGCCTTCTCCTCCGTATCGACAATCTCGACCGTACCGGGGAAAGCGCACTTCGGCATCGCGGTTATCTCTTCATTCGTTATGTTGTTCCGGAAACAGCTCATCGTACAAGCATACAGGCAAAACCGCCAACCGGGCGGTCTGCAAAGTTACCGATTAATCACGAGTAATCCGTTCGGCATGACCGAAATTTTACCCTCCGCGGCCAGCGCATCGACCGCTGCGGCCACCTTTTCGGGCGCGGCAGCGAACTGTCCGGCCAAATCTTTCGGACTTATTCCGCCGGCCGGGATTCTTTTCAGAATCTCGCCGGCCATCCCCTCCCCGACCGTCCCCCGCTTCCTATGCGCAAGACAGATGTCGCACACCCCGCAGGGCCGGGCATCCTTCTGTCCGAAATACTCCTGCAAGACCACGCTCCTGCACCGCTCCGTATCGGCAGCATAGGCGAACACGGCCTCCAGCCGCCGGGCGGCCGTCTCCTTGCGTGCCCGGTAACTCCCCGGCGAAATGTACACGTCGGCATCCGGGAGCCGATTGTCGGTCAGGAATACCATGGGGCTGCGGTTCTTGGGGACGAACCGTATCACATGCAGGCGCCACAACGTCTTGAGCAGCTCCATCACGCGCTCTTCGGTATAACCGGTATAGATGGCCATCTCCTGCACATCCACCGGGCGCAAACCGGTAAATACACCGGTATAGAGCCGCAGAATGGTGCGCAGGATATTGTCGAGGTCCTCGCGTTCGACACGCAGCGAATAGAGGTCGTCGCGGCTGACACAGAACATAAGCCGTGCGGGATTCTCCTCGTCGTCCGTGAAGACGAGGTAACCGTTCTGCTGGAGCATCTTCAGCGCATTCTGCACCGTTCCCATGAAGAGACGGTTACGGGCACAGAAATCGTACAGGTTCACCGCCATCGAGCAGAATTTCCCCTCCCCGATGGCCACCCCGAGATAATTCATCAACCGGACATAGATATCCTTTATCTGCGCTATGGTGGGAAATTCGGAGGAGAAACGGCGTGTCAAACGCTCCCGGTCGTCGGAAGCGACGATGAGCACGGCATAGGAACGACGGCCGTCCCTTCCGGCCCGCCCGGCCTCCTGATAATACTCCTCCAGCGAAGCGCAGAGCCCGTAATGCACCACGAAGCGGACGTCGGGCTTGTCGATTCCCATGCCGAATGCGTTGGTGGCCACCATCACCCGCGTCTTTCCCGCCGTCCATTCGTTCTGCCGCAGGGTCCGCTCGCCATGAGGCAGCCCCGCATGGTAATACTCGGCCGCAATACCCTCCTCCTTCAGCTCCGCGGCAAGCAGCTCCGCGGCGTCACGCGTCCGGACATAGACGATTCCGCTCCCCGGCACATTCCCTATCACCCGCAGCAACTGCCCCTTCCGGTCATCCGTATGCCGGACGGAAAACGACAGGTTCGGCCGGGCGTAATCGCTCCGGACGACGTTGGGCTCGCGGAACGCCAGCTTCTCCATGATATCCTGCGCCACAGGCTCCGTAGCCGAAGCCGTCAGCGCGAGCACGGGCACCGCCGGCAGGATGTCGCGCATCCGGGCGATACGCAGGTAAGCCGGACGGAAGTCGTACCCCCATTGCGAGATACAGTGCGCCTCATCCACCGCTATCAGATTCACGTTCATCTTGGCCAGCCGGGCCGCGAACAGTTCGCCCGCCACCCGTTCGGGAGAGACGTACAAGAATTTGATGTCGCCGTACACGCAATTGTCGAGCGTGATGTCGATGTTGCGCGGACTCATGCCGGAGTGGATGGCGACCGCCGGGATACCGCGGCGGCGCAGCGAATCGACCTGGTCCTTCATCAGCGCCACGAGAGGCGTCACGACCACGCACAGCCCCTCCATCAGCAGACCGGGAAGCTGGTAGGTCAGCGACTTGCCGCCACCGGTAGGCATCAGCGAAAGGGTATCCCGGCCTTCGAGCACGCACCGAATCGTCCGGGACTGCGTTCCGCGCAGCGAACCGTACCCCCAATACCTCCGCAGGGCTTCGAGCAACTGCTCCTCCGTGATGGTCTTCCCGTTCATACCGCAAAATTAATCAGAAACCCGCGCATATCATAATCCGTCCCCGGTACCGGATACGGGGGCAGGTACTTCCGAACGGACTCCGCTCCTCCGACACTTCCGCCATACCGCCCCCCGTAAAAGAGCTGCGGCGGCAATGTCTTTTTCTTCTGTGCGGCTTTGGATGATAAGTTCTTTGATATTCTCTGTCAGGCT
>ERZ857827.2315-NODE-2315-length-14747-cov-7.253675_pt1 | contig 14747 bp, 10 predicted proteins | sample MGYA00519761_ERZ857827 | MGnify/ENA primary metagenome ERZ857827 (study PRJEB31778, sample SAMEA3449370) | human gut metagenome | biome: human gut; feature: human-associated habitat; material: faeces | place: United Kingdom | collected 2010/2012 ... | reverse complement strand
TCATTCTCTTTTTGCTCGTTTTACAGCAGGTGGAGGGCAACCTGATTTATCCCAAGGTGGTCGGTAAGTCCGTTGGGCTTCCCGGACTGCTTGTGCTGATGACTGTTACAATCGGCGGCGAAGCATTCGGCATCTTAGGGATGCTGTTCAGCGTTCCCGTCTGCGCCGTGCTGTACAGTCTTTATCTGGAGTTCATGAAGAAAGCAAGTGCTCGGCACTGAATGATTCATAACGCTAAGTGCATGAATCTTCTGAATGACCTCCTGTGATAAAAAAGCCCGCGGCGCTGTGCCAGATGCACAGTGCCGCGGGCATTCCCGTTTCCAGCGATTTAATTTTCTCCCGACAAGGGACTGTTCATAAGCTGGCACTTTTCATTTTGCGAAGCCGTGAAAAATCAATGCGTTCCGTGGTGATGTTCATTGAAAGATGAACACCATTCACGCCTCCAATAATCGCTGTTCAGCGAAGTGAATATTCTGAATTGCACACCCGGCAACTACGAACTCATCCTCACGCCCTTCGCCGCGCTTTCCGCTGCGCGGCAGCAGCCGGAGCTCTACCGCGCGATGCTGATGAATGTGTTTCTCTTCTTCCCGCTGGGGCTGACGCTTTCCAATGCCCTGCCGCAGAAGTGGCACCGTTGGGGCAGAATCATCCTCACAACGCTCGTCGGCTGCGCGCTCAGCGCGGGAATCGAGTACGCGCAGTACCGCTGCGCGCTGGGGCTTGCGGAGACGGACGACGTGATCTGCAACACCTTGGGCGCGTTCCTCGGCGCGGTGTCGCTGCTCATCGCTCGCGCCATCGAAAAATCCAGAGAAAGGGTTCGGCACACGAACATGACCCCGACCACCACCGAAACACAATTTCTCCATATCGCCAAAGCTGCTATCTCTGGCGGAGATCTGCCCGCCGAAAAGGTGGACTGGCCTGCCATTTTTACGTTGGCCAATCAGCAGAAGCTGCTGTCGATCGTCTTCGAGGCCGTCCGCAAGATGCCTGCTGCCGAAGAGAACGTGGCTCTGTTTGCCGTAACCAAGCAACAGGTCATTGGGCAGGTGTTGAACCAAACCATGCGCTCGGCAGAGTTTGCTGACCTTTATCGCAAGCTTCGTAAGGCGGGACTGCGCCCCATTGTGGTCAAGGGGCAGCTTTGCAGCCGCCTGTATCCACTGAAGGACCACCGCATCAGCGCGGACGACGACCTCTACATTTCCGACGCGGAGTTTATGGCCTGCCATAAGCAGCTTCTTGCCAACGGTCTGACCACCGACACCCCGGCAGATGAGCTTCCCACGGCGGACGAGGTGTCCTACACAAAAGACGGCAGCCCGCTTTACATCGAGCTGCATCGGCATTTATTTGATTCTGCCGAGGATGCGCATGACGAGCTGAACCACTTTTTTACCGACCTCAAGCCCGTCGAAACCGACGGCTTTCTCGCCATGCCGCCCCACGAGCATCTGCTGTACCTGCTTCTGCACGCCTACAAGCACTTTGTCCGCAGCGGCATCGGGCTGCGGCAGTTCTGCGACATCGGCCTGTGGGCGTGGGAGTATCACGATGAAATCGACTGGCAGCGTCTGCATGACCAATGCGCCAGCGTTCATGCGGCGACGTTTGCCGCGGCAGCGTTCCGCATTGCCAGAGACTATCTCGGCATTGACTTTGACCTGCCCACGCCTTGGGATGCTTCCATCGACGCAGAGCCGCTGCTGCACGACACCCTTTGCGGCGGCGTGTACGGCTCCAACGACCTAACGCGCCTCCATTCCTCCACCGTCACGCTGAACGCCGTCAAGGCCAGCCGCACCGGTGAAAAAAGCAGCGTTCTGAGCACGGTATTCCCCAAGCGGGAGTATCTGGAGCGCCGCTATCCCTATCTCAAAAAGCGTCCGTACCTGCTGCCGGTCGCGTGGATGCAGCGCATTGCGCACTATGCCAGCGAGAAGCAGTCCGGCACGGACAACAGCGCCTCCGGCTCCATCAAGCTGGGAAAAGAGCGGATCGAGCTGATGAAGCGGTATGGAATTATGGACTGATAAAAAGACATTGCGGGGCGCTGCAGCGCTCCGCAAACAATTCTATCCTTGCAGTTTTGAAAGGAATTTGGACAGGAAACCGCTGTCACACAGCTTGTATTTTTTCACACCTAATGATAAAATAGTTCTAAACGATCCGGATCGTGTTTTGCTGCAGCCGGCAAGGAGGGAGTCCTGTGAAAAAGAGCAATACAGATACCTGCTGCCTGACTTTACCGTTAAAACTGGGAAAGTGGCAGGAGGACCGTCTTGCCAAGCGCTTTGAGATCGCGCGGCAGCTCTAACTGCTTTAGGTGGGGTGGAGTAAACAGTAGGAGGAATTTCAAGTGCTTATTGATGAACTTAAAAGGAGAAAGATTATAATATCCCTCCGCCCACTCAAGCCAAATGATCTCGCAGCAAACTGGGAAATAAAAGCAATCATCGAAAATCCAGACATTTTTGATGATTTCTTTGGAAAATACCCGCTAAATGGGATAGAAACTCTTGACGACTACTACCAATACCTCTTAGCCCGTAAACTTCAAAGTTTATCGGTGGCAATTTCTGAAATTGTGCATGATGAGCATAAAACTGTCATCACCGCGCTCTCCAATGCTGCCCGCAATAGTGTGAAGTCTATTCAGTATAAAAATGTGATAAAATTTATTGACAATAATATTGATGATGTCTTTCACGCCCCGTATGCTGCAAATGATATTCGCTCCGTCACACTCGATTTGATTGCAAAGTGGAATCCGGGAGTATGCAGCTCTTCTCTGGAATATATATGCGATCATTTCGGTCATTACATTGTCGAGCGATTTGAAGAATTTGAGAGGCTTTTCGAACAAAAGCCTGAGCTTTTCGAAATAGTATTTCACTCAGGTAAATTGGACGACGTTTCCTCATTTTGGTTCGAAAAAGTTCTTGATATCTGGTGCTATATTCTTAATAAGAAAAGTAGTAAATTAAAGAGTATAGTTGAAAAGTACATACCCATCTTATTCAGTGACGTTGTTTCTCTCGCAGAAACAGCAACAATAGATAACGTCCTGCACATTTATATACAAGCGGCTCCATTTTATCAGTTCCTGATAAAAATCAGAAGCCCATTGGCGAATCAATTTATGCCAATTTTCAAGAATATCGACGCACTTCTTAATCAGAATATCTGCGAAAAAGGGGCATCCTTTTCGTTTACCATCCCTGTTGGAGAAATAGTCGAAAATTGGAAATCACTGCAGAATTGGGAGGAACGCTTACTGGCTCTTACCCACGATCGCTCAAACGTTGATGGATATTATCACTATGTGAGCAGACTTTCAGATAAAAGAAAATCAAATTATCCCATAACGAACCTAGCGCTCACAAACATCCCAATTGACGACTATTATACCGAGAACCATCAACTGTGGCTTTCCTTTCAGAAATCCGTTGAAACCGCCTCGATATTTCGCATATTGCAGGAAACCAGAACAGCAAGCGACTATTTCTCCCTTATTTCATCAGCAATAAAGTACATTTCCGAAACTTTGCAAGTCAAAGACGCAGGGATGGAACAAGATGTTGAGCTGTTGGTCTCTATGATACAAATCGTGGTCAGAAATCTGAAGGCAGATACGATGATTGTCCATTCCTTGTGCTATGGGGCTGAAATGTTTGCCTGTTCATTCTCTGAAAAGCTACTAAGGGTATTTTATCGTCACCTTACAAAGGATCGCGAATATATTCCAAGCAATAAGGCGACTTTGGGGCAATTGTTCAGTGAAAACAATGATGATATCGTAAACATTTTTGGATTGGAACACATAAAGAATCTGTCCTTCTTTTTGATGAAGACGCCGCAGACAAATATAGGGTATAATATGCGAAATAACCTTGCCCATTGGTCAGATTTATCAGTAAATGCTCTAACGCCAATGCATTTAGCGCAGTTGCTATGGTTATTCACAGACATCATGAATACTATATTTTGGCATTTACTGAGCACAACATTGGTGCAGGACAAAAGTAACACTCCAAAATAGCACAATCTTTCCACCCTCACGAAAGGCCCCAGACGACCACGACCGGATACATTTACATTCTCACGAATCCCTCCTTCCCGCAATATGGGAAGCTCGGCTATGCCACGGATGTAAAGCAGCGGCTCGCAGAGCTGAACCGCAGCACGGCGGTCCCCTTTGCGTTCCGGGTGTACGCCACCTACGAGGTGGATTCCGCCCTCTCGGACAAGAAGCTCCACTCCATTCTGGGCAAGCTGAACCCCGATCTGCGTTCTGCCGAAGAAGTGGACGGCAAGCGCCGCATCCGGGAATTCTATGCCATGCCGCCGGAGGACGCTTACGCGATCCTCGAGGCGATCGCGGAGATCAACGGCTTCCACCACCGTCTGAAAAAATGGAAGGTGACGACAACAGCGCAGCAGGACGAGGCGCTGGCCCGGCAGATCGAGGAGCAGCACCGGGAACGGGTCTCCCCGTTCGCATTTTCCAAATGCGGCATTTCCGAGGGAGCGGAGCTGGAATTCTGCTGCCGCGGGAATGAACAACCGGCGAGCGCTGCACCGTCGCCGACGACAAGCATGTGCGCTTTCAGGACGAAATATGGTCCCTGGCCGCACTGGCGAAGCATCTGCTGGGGACCCGGAATTCGGTCGCCGGGCCTCAGTATTTCAAATACAACGGCGCGTGGCTGAACGCCATCCGCAGGCGGCTGGAGAACCGGGAGTAAAGCCGCATCAGACATTCTGTCATCCCTGCAAACGTCAAATTATTCTACACAAGAGGTCCCCCATGCTGCCCGTAAACGAATCCGACTGGAAGCTGTTCCGCAAAAGGCTGCCGGAGTGGCAGGAGCGCTGCATGGAGCAGCTGGCCGAATCCTACGCGGCCCTGCTGGCCGGGCCCGGCAAGGCATCCGACAAGTTCTGGGAGCTGGAGAAGAGGCTTCGCAAGGACAAGAAGCGCGTCGGTGTCGTGGCCGATGTCAGCCGCTCCGAAATGTACTATAACCTGCTCTATCTGCTGGATGACAAGACCATCACGCTCGAGGACCTCGCAGGCTTCAGCCCCGACCTGTGGGAGCGGCTGGCCATGATCGCGCGAGATCACTTTGTGTGAAGGCTCCCTCATATAACATAAAGACGGAGGGCTGCGGCTTTATGCTGTGGCCCTCCGACCATACCACGCAAACTATGCAAAGCGGCTGCGCTCCGAAACCGGGGCGCAGCCGTTCCTTTTCCCTATTTTGTAACGTTTTCAATGTAGCGCATGAGGATCGCCGCAACCTGTGCGCGGGTGGCGCTTCCCTGCGGCTTGAGCCAATCGCGGCCGTCGTATTCGCGGCTGCCGCCGATGATGCCCTCCGCCACAACCCAGCGCATGGCATCGCTGGCATAATCCGACACGGCGTTCGCATCCGGGAAGCCGGACAGATCAGCACGCTCCGCGGACGCAGCGCCAACCTTCTGCGCATAGCGGAACAGGATCGCCGCTGCCTGCTCTCGGGTTACGCGGCCATTCGGATCAAACTTACCGCCGCCGATGCCGTTGACCACGCCGTTCTCCGCTGCCCATGCGACAGCCTGCGTGTACCACTCGCCGCCCGGAACATCCGTAAAGGGGTTGGCAGCAGCCTGCGGCTGTCCGGCATAGCGCCAGAGGACCGTCACAAGCATCGCGCGGGTCATGCTGCTCTCCGGCTCAAAGCTGTATTCGCCTGTGCCGTTCATAAGACCATTGTCGTAAGTATACCGCACGGCCGAGGCATACCAGCTGTCCGGGCTGGCATCCGTATAGGGGGCTGTTGTCCAAACCGCTGTGGGGTAGCTTAAAGTTTGATCAAAAACTGTCGGTCCCCATCCGGAGGTTCCTTCCCGGTAATAAAACACCATGCCGGGAATCGCAGCAAAGTCACTTATTGCATTGCTGTCAGCGAAGCTAAGCCAGCCGATTTCAGGCAAGTCTCCCATAAAATAGACGTGCTTGAGTGAAATACAGCCAGAAAAGGCGCGCTCACCGATTGTTTTAACGCTCTCCGGAAACACGATCTCACGCAGTGCGGCACAGTCTCTAAAAGCGGAAGAATCTATTGTTAATAAGTTCTTAGATAGTCTGACTTTGCTAAGATTCTTGCAGCCGTCAGAATAGTAAACTTCTAATACGCTGTCCGGCATCCAGATTTCCGTCACACCGTCATGTTCATGAAATCCGTTTACAATCCGCGTTCCATCCTGCAGGACATACTTCCCGCGGAAGCCCCCCGGGCACTCTTTAAACTCCAGGTTTCCGGATAAATTCTTTGTCGTGTATAACCCGCCATAGGAATCCGTAGAATAAAAACGATTATTCGGCTCCACCTGAAACCCGCGGAAATTAGGGCTGCCCAAGCTGATGCACCTTTCAATGTTCACCGTAGATTTTGGAATGGTAAGCCCGGTCAGATTGGGGCAATCCGCAAATGCTCTCTCATCGATTCTGTAAAGAGAGTCAGGCAGTGCAACATCGTGGACTAAGGAGCCTTCAAACGCTCCCTCACCGATTTCTCTCGTCATAGCACGGACTTCATAGCTTCCGGTTCTGCCCGCAGGGTACCGAATAAGCTTGGTATCCCGATATAGGGCCCCTGCCTCATCGATCTTATAAAAAGTGTTATATTTACTCAGATCAAATTTTGTAAGACTTATACATCCTGCAAAAGCACTTCCGGAAATATAATTTACATTACCCGTGATTTTGATATCTTTCAGGCTTGAGCAGTTTTTGAATGCATTCTCATAAATAGCTGAGGCCGAAAACAGATTTACACTTTCGAGCCGGGTACAGTTTTCAAATGCTCCGCTTGGGATTTCAAACATACCAGCTTTCAGGGTCACCTTTCGAATATAATCGCTGTAATCGGAAAAGCGGACCTTCATGTCGTAACCTTGGACCATATCTCCATCGCCTTCAAAGGTCAAAGCGCCGGTTTCCTTGTTGATCACGGCTACACATGTATCCGTACACGAAAGACGGATCTCCTTGTCAGTTTCTGTCACCTCCGCAGCGGCGGCAGTGGGGAATGCCGGAACGAGAAGCGCACAGGCCATTACGGCACACAGCAGGAGCGCAAGCAGTCTCTTTTTCATGATCGTTCCCTCCGAAATTCAGTCAGACAGCGCCGTGTCCTCACTCCGCCATCTGCCGCTTTTAGTATATAACGCGCAGCACAAAAAGTAAATAACAAATTACAGTTTATCAGGCATATTATCCAAGAATGTTATACCACGGCCATCATTTTTCCGCTATCCTCTCTATTTTCTGCACCATCAAAATCGCAAAACTGGGACCGGCTTGTCAAAAAAAGTCCCTCCGGGGCTTTTTCGCCAAGCTGCTTTCAGAATTGCAAAATCAAATTTTGCAGCATGATTTTGCAGTTCTGCCGCTGCGGCGGGTGATTGAACGCGAAAGGAAACCCTGACGGTTTCTTCCCTCCGAAACCTTTGGCTTGGCGGGTTTTCTGACAGACGAAACCGGGGCCGGCTCTTTCGAGCCGGCCCCGGTCGCATTTTTCCCGTCAGATTCAGTTCATTTCCTGGAACAGGTAGCAGTAGGAATAGTTCCAGCGGGTCAGATAGAACGAGCCGTTAGAGTAGCGCAGGTAGGCATTGCCGAAGCCGAGACGGTTATACCAGTACGAGACGCTCGTGCCGGACGTGCTGATGCGCAGAGAGGAATTGCCGGACTTATAGAGGTAATACGTCGTCGTGCCGCTCTGGAAGCTGAAACAGCCGTTGGAGTAATCCCAGAGCATGCTCTCGGTCACGTCGGAGGTGATCCGGCCGTTTTCGATGGTGACGGCCTGCGCACCGATCGTCGTGCCGTCGTGCGTCATGGCATAGTAGCCGCCGTTGGCGTAGACCGTGAGAACGTAGCGGCCGCCGGACGTGAGCCTGCTCACGGAGTCATAGGTCGCGGTCTTCACCGGCTCGGAGTAGCTGTCGCCGCAGGCGGAGCAGGTGTAGACGTAATTGCCGTTTTCCTCCGTGCGGACATAGCTGTGGCCCGTTGCCGGGATCTCCTCGGTGTAGCTTTCGCCGCAGGCGCAGGCATAAGTGCGGACGCCGGGCGTCGTGCACGTCGCCGCCGTGGTGACGGTGGCCGTGTAGGCATGGGCGTGGACCGTGACGGCATAGCGCACGCCGCCGATGACGGTGCGGGTCGCGCCCTCGGCCACGCCGGTGATCGTCACGTCATAGCCCGCAGGGACCGCGCGATAGAGCTGCCACCGCTCGTTCGCGTTCGCATTGCCGGGATAGGCGCCCGCAAACGTTGTGCTGTAGCGGTCGAGATAGGTATCGCTGAAGCGGATGGAGAAGGCGCTGCCGAGATCCGTGATCGTGAGGACCTGCGGCGCAGTGGTCAGCGTCACGCTTGCAGAGCGGGTGCTCTCCGTGAGATTCAGGTAACGGCCGTCCGCGCTCTGCACGGTGTAGCCGCCGGAGACCGCCGTGACGGTCCACAGGTCGTTCGACAGGTCGCCCGTCGTGCTGTAGGCCGCGCAGGTCAGGCCGCTCACAGTGCCCGCGCCGTCCCAGGAGCTGTAGTACGTTGAGGCCGTCGCCGTCAGCATCCGGTCACCGCTCACGAGGAGGAACGTCCCCTCGGCAAGCTCCGTCACCTGCTGATAGCCGCCGGAGAGCGCCTCGATCGTCGTCGCAGCGACGGCGGGATCGGCGGACTCCGTCACAGCGGCGTCCTCGGTGTGGAACGTGTAGGTCTCGCCCGGCTGGAGCTTGACCTCGACCGTCGGCAGGATGGCCTCGGTGTAGGTATCGCCGCAGCGCGTGCAGGTGTAAATGCGGTCATTGCCGTTCTCGGTGCACTCATAGGAGTGGCCCAGCGCGCTGACGACATGGCCCGTGCGGCGGTCGCCGCAGTTCCTGCAGGTATAGGTCGTATAGCCGTCTTCGGTACAGGTCGGAGCCGTCACGACGGCTTCGTAGTCATGTCCGAGCGCGGCCACCTCGTCTGCCGTGTAGGTATCGTCGCAGGTCGCGCAGGTGTAGGTCGTGTAGCCCTTCTCCGTGCAGGTCGGAGCCGTCACAACGGCCTTGTAATCATGGCCGCGCGCAGCAACCTCGTCCGCCGTGTAATGGTCTCCGCAGCGCTTGCAGGTATAGGTCGTGTAGCCCTTCTCCGTGCAGGTCGGGGACGTCACGACAGCCTTATAGTCGTGGCCGAGCGCAGGCGTCGTTTCGGTATAGGTGTCGCCGCAGACGGTGCAGGTATGGACGGTCTTGCCACCCTCGGTGCAGGTTGCCTCGCTGCCGGAGACGGTGTAGGTATGGCCCGTGGCCGGGAGGGTCTCGGTGTAGCTGTTGCCGCAGCGCGTGCAGGTGTGCGTCACGGAGCCGTTTTCCGTACAGGTCGCAGGAACGGTGGTCTCCGCATAATCATGGCCGAGCGCAGCCACTTCGTTCGCCGTGTAATGGTCGCCGCAGACGGTGCAGGTGTAGGTCGTATAGCCCTTCTCCGTGCACGTCGGGGCCGTTACGGCGGCCGTGTAGCTGTGGCCGGTGGCCGGAGTCGTTTCGATATAGGTATCGCCGCAGGTCTCGCAGCGGTAGGTCGTCACGCCGTCCTCGGTGCAGGTCGGGGCGGTCCGGCTGACCTCCTGATAGCTGTGGACATGGTCGGCCTCGACCTCGATGACATAGCGGGTGCCGCCGATGACGTAGTACGTCGTACCGGCAGCCATGCCGGTGAAGCGGACCTCCGTCATGGGAGCCGTGCCGGTCTGGACCGTGCCGGAAGCGGCGGCGCGGGTAAACGTCGCGCCGTCATAGCTGCCCCAGGCGATCTCGGACAGCTGCCACCAGTAGTTGCGCGCCGTCGTGAGGGCGACCTGGATGTAGCGGAAGCTCTCGACGGAGGACGGGACGGCATACGTCTTCATCACAGCCGTGCTGCGGCTGCTCGTGAACGTGCCGATCGTCGTCCATGTTCGGCCGTCGGACGAAAGCTGGACATTGGCGTTCGTGCAGTAGTCGCCATGCGCCGGAGCGCTGATCTGCACAGCGTCAAAGCGAACCTCCGCGCCGAGGTCGACACGGGCATACATGCCGGACGTCTGGCTGCTGGTGGACCAGTAGTAGGTGGAGGTGTCGCCGTCGATAAGTTTGGAGGCGACGCAGTTGTAGCCGCCGTCCGTATAGCCAGGGACGGAGGCCGAGGCGCTGGCGGAATAGGGCACCTTCGTGCCCGTGCCCTGCACCACGGTCAGCTCGCCGCGCGCGATGGCGGCGTCGCCCGTGTGGGTGAAAGTCTGCTCGCCCTCGAGCGTGTAGGTCTCGGTCGTCTTGCCGGTCTTGACGGAGACATATTCGCGCGGCAGAAGCTCGGAATGCTGCTCGCCGCAGCGCGTGCAGGTGTAGATCGTGTCGCCCGCATCGTCTGCCGCCGCGTAATCGTGGCCGAGGGCAGGGACGGTCTCGGTGTAGCTGTCGCCGCAGTCGGCGCAGGTATAGGTCACGCTGCCCGCCTCCGTGCAGGTCGCAGCCGTCGAGGCAGTCTGACGGTAGTCGTGGCTCTGCGCGGGAGGATCGGTGTTGATGGAGCCGTCGGCGTTGAAGCCGCCGGGCACGACGGACGTGTCCATGCCGCTTGTGTAGGCGCCGTCCATGGCGAGGCCCATGGCGCGCAGCGGCAGGCGGATCTTCCTGGCTTCCTGCGTCTGCGTCTCTGCGCCGGGATAGTCGCTCCACATGCAGAACATGCCGCCGATCACGGAGGAAGCACTCAGGCTCGTGCCGCACACCTTATAATTGCTCCAGTTGGCGGCATAGGTATAACCATTGTCGAAGCTGTCGTTCTTGCCGAGGACATAGTAGAAGTCGCCTGTCGTGTTGATAATACGGAAACCATCCGAGGCAAGGTTGGCCGCCGTGCGGGGCGTGTAGCCGCTCCAGCCGCCGGACCAGTAGCACACGACGATGTCGCGGTCGAACGTGTAGGTCGTCGAGCCGACCGAGGCGCTCATTTTGTTGGCAAACTCGATGCCGTCATTAAAGGCGATGGGCGTCATGCCCGCCTGCTTGACCATGGCGGCAAGCTCGTTGACATATTTGATGAAGTAGCCATACTTGCCGCTGCTCTGCAGACTGCCGAAGCCCATGGAGCCGCTCGTGTAGCGGTCGTTGGCGTATTCATCCGCACCGAAGTTGAAATAGCGGCAGCCCTTGCCCGCAAAGTAATCGACATACTTCTGCAGGAAGGCCTGCGAGAACCGGACGGCCGTGTCGTTCGTCACGTCGATGGTGCGGCTCGAGCCGTTGTAGCTGCAGTTCGTCCCCGTCAGAGAGGACGCGGCATACAGCACCGAGTCCATGTGGCCCGGGCTGTTCAGCAGCGGAATGATCTCGATGCCGGCTTTCTTGGCCGTGGCAAAGAACTCGTCCATCTCGCTTTCCGTCCACTCGCCCGAAGATGCCGTCGTGTAGGCGTTGTTGCCCGCGCGGATAGCCGAGGCGACCGCGTCGCTGGAATACGTTTTGCCGCCCACGGTGAGCGACATGTCGTCCAGCAGGAAGCGCATACCGTCATTGCCCACCGCGAGCATGACGTGCGTATAGCCGTCCGCCTTTGCCTCATAGAGGAAGGCCTTGACCCAATCTGCCGAAAAATACTTTCGGCCGCTGTCCAGCATGGCGATCTTCAGATAATCGCTGCCGGAAGCGAACGCCACCGTCGGCAGCATGCACAGCAGCATGCAGACCGTCAGCAGCAGCGCTAACAGTTTCTTTCCCGCTTTCAATGGTTTCTCCTCCTGTATCATGTCTCTGTTCGGCGATGCCGAATCCTGATTTGATCATACACGAGACATTCTCATTTGTCAACAGGCAGTTCTTTTAGCATAATTTCAAGTTAACTAACTTTATTCTGACTCATGATAGACCACATTCCTGATTATCTCATTTCTGGCTGCGTGATTTTATTCACGCCGGCACATCTCGTTACGATACGGAATGTGACGTAAAATTCCGGCGATTTGTTTCGTCCGATGAAGTTGGCGGCGGGTTTTCTGACGAATTTTTTCCACCCGCTCTGCAGAGGAATTTTTGAAAATTTTGTTGACATTTTTGCGCGATCCGTCATAATGGAAGCAGAAGCATACCGTTCTCACCGCCGTGCTCCCCTGCTGTGGTGCACCAGTGCCCTCTTCGTTTGAATGCCCCTGTACAGGGCGCTCGATGAGCGCCATTGGCAGACGCAATTGGCGCATACCATTCAGCGGAAACCTGTTCATATCGGCAGTGCCGGGCCCGGCTGTCCGCTCCCCTACAGCAGATAACCAAATCGGGAGCCGTTCCATCTCGGACGGCTCCCGATTTTATGACTTGTTTTTCATCGAAAAATACGATAGAATGGAGAAAACGACAAAAGGGAGATGCAGAACATGCAACACGACCCGCGCTGCGGTGCGATCCTCTGCGCGGCGGAGGAGGAACTTGCACCCTTTCTGCCCCATCTGGCGGAGGAGCAGCGCCTTTCACGCGCCATGCTCACGCTGCACATCGGCCGGATCGGCAGCCTGCAGATGGTGCTCGCCGCGACCGGCATGTGCAAGGTCAACGCGGCGCTGGCCGTGCAGACCGTGCTCGACACCGTCTCACCGGATTTCGTCCTCAACGCCGGGACGGCGGGCGGCATGTCCCCCGCGCTCGGCCTGTTCGAAACGGCCGTAACGACGGAATGCGCCTATCATGACGTGGCAGAGGCGATCCTGACGGAGTCGCACCCCCATCTGCCGTCCGTGTGGTTTGCCTCCGATCCCGACCTGCTCGCAGCCTGCAGGCGTGCCGCGGAAAGAGCCCCCGGCCGCGTCCACTTCGGCAGGACGGTGACGGGCGAGGCCTTCATCACGGACGAGGGCCGCGCAGAGATCAATGCGCGCTTTGCCCCGCTGACGGTCGACATGGAGACAGCCGCCATGGCGCATGTGTGTTATGTAAACCACGTTCCCTTTGCGGCCATCCGCTCCGTGACGGACACGGCGGATCACAGCGGCATCGGGACGTTTGAGGAAAACTGCGCCCGCGCCTCAGCCGTTTCGGCCGCGCTGGTGCTGGACGTCCTGCGGGAGCTGACCCGTTAATTCTCTTTAGGCTCCGGCTTCTCGTAATGCGGTGCATGCTCCTCCTTCTGCACCTGCAGCAGGAGCTCCTCGCGGGCAAGGATGCGGTTGAGCTTATCGTGCAGTGCTTCGATCATAATCTCCGTCTTCAGATTGACTTTATAGTCATTCTCCGCACGCGCGCGGTCCTTTTCCTCCTGCCGGTTCTGGCTCATCATAATAAGCGGAGCCTGAATGGCAGCCACGCAGGACAGCACCAGATTCAGCAGAATGAACGGATAGGGGTCGAATGCCTTTGCAGCCAGCAGGACATTGAGGATCATCCACGCCAGCAGTACGCCCGTGAACGAAAAAATGAATGCCCAGCTTCCGGCAAATTTTGCGATGCTGTCCGCCGCGCGCTGACCGAGCGAGGTCAGCTTGCCGGACTCCTTCTCCGGGTTCACAGAAATGCGGCTCGAGGCCAGCAGGTTCAGGATCTCCTCGTCCGTCATATCGTGGCGGACATCCGCAAGGATCTCGCTGATGAGTTTTTTGTTTTCTTTCATAAGAACTCCTTTCCAGCGTGCGGCGCTGCCAAGCGGTGCGCTGCGGCTATCGTTATTCTGAAAAAAATATTTCGAATGTGAGGGTTTTGACCATGGCAGAACAGAGTATTCAGCTTACGAAGCTCGCCTCGTGCGCGGGCTGCGGCGCAAAGGTCGGTGCGGGCGTTCTGGCGCAGCTTCTGGGCGGCCTGAAGGTCCACAGCGATCCCCGGCTGCTTGTCGGCTTTGACAAGAGCGACGACGCCTCCGTCTATCAGGTCACGGACGAGCTGGCGCTCGTGCAGACCGTGGACTTCTTCCCGCCGATCGCGGACGACCCGTATCTCTTCGGGCAGATCGCCGCGACGAACGCACTTTCGGACGTCTACGCCATGGGCGGCGAGCCGAAGCTGGCGCTGAACCTGCTGTGCATCCCGGAATCCATGCCGAAGGAAGCCGTGCACCAGCTGCTGCGCGGCGGCTACGACAAGGCCTATGAGGCGGGCGTCATCATCACGGGCGGCCACAGTATCCTCGATCCGGAACCGAAATACGGCCTGGCCGTCACGGGCTTCGTGCATCCGAAAAAGCTGCTGACCAACTCCGCCGCCCGCCCCGGCGACGTGCTGCTGCTGACGAAGCCCCTCGGCATCGGCGTGCTCACAACGGCCGTAAAGGCCGAGCTGGCCTCGCCGGAGGCCATGGCGCTGGCGCACCGCCTGATGACGACGCTGAACAAGGCCGCGCGCGACTGCATGGTGCGCTATGCCGTGCACGCCTGCACGGATGTGACGGGCTTCGGTCTGCTGGGCCACGCCTTTGAGATGGCGCAGGGCAGCGACACACATCTGACGCTCTTCCCCGGCGAGATCGACCTGATCCCCGAGGCGCTCGAATTCGCGCGCGACGGCATCCTGCCCGCCGGAATGTACCGCAACCGGCACTATGTCGAGGCGGCCGTCGACCCCGGCAGCACGGAGCTTGCCGTGCAGGACATGCTCTATGATCCGCAGACATCCGGCGGCCTGCTCATCGCCGCTGCGCCGGAGGACGCCGATGCCCTGCTGCGCGAGCTGCG